>OHAO01002570.1_pt1 | contig 11021 bp, 8 predicted proteins | sample 1577151 | NCBI WGS metagenome assembly OHAO01 (sample SAMEA3541585, study PRJEB24748) | human gut metagenome | biome: human gut; feature: human-associated habitat; material: faeces | place: China | collected 2012 | reverse complement strand
TATGGTTTGATTCCATTTAATATTTCTTGCACTTGTTATCTTTTTATATGTGCGAAAAGCAGGACAAACGATAGCTTGTATCATTTAATCGCTTGTATGATTTTTCTTTCTGGAACATTTTCTCTTGTACTCCATCAGCGATTTATATTTGAAGCGTCTATGTTCTGGGGATGGATTGGATTTTATGTGTTATCTATTATCCTATTAGGGAAAACACTTCAACTGTACTTGAAAAAAGAAAAAATGATTGGAGAATTGATATGGAACTTACAATAAATGATCTTTCAAAAGAATATGGAAGAAAAAAAGCTGTAAATCATTTCAGCGCAAAATTAACAAATGGTGTTTATGGTCTACTCGGGGCAAATGGTGCGGGCAAGACAACTTTGATGCGAATTATTTGCGATGTCCAAACTGAAACGAAAGGAGCCATTTTTTTTAACGGGAAAAACATTCATGATTTGGGCGAGAAATATCGTAATATCTTAGGCTACCTGCCACAAAATTTTGGCTATTATCCTAACTTTACAGCGTATAAATTTTTGATGTATATCTCTGCAATAAAGCCTTGCACGCCACGGAAGTCGAGGGTGAGTTGAAGGAGAAGGCCGACCGTGTCGCGGGCTTGGAGGAAGAAGGGAAGGTGTTGGAACGGATGGTGTCCCGTCTGACCGTGATCGGGGAACGGTTGCGGTCGGCAGGGGAAAGGAAAGAGCAAATCACCCGACAGCAGGATGTTGCGCGGGAACGGTTACGGGAGCATCTGACCCGTTTCACGTGGGAAGGGTTTACACCCGATAATATGCAACGCTTGACAGACGAGATGAACCGGGTGGCACTCTTGAACAAGGAGAAACTGGATGGGGAGACGGTACGCGGAAACACGGAGAAGAGCATCGAGCAAAAACGAGTGAATCTTGAAAAGTACGTCGCCCGTCTTGACGAGATCAGCCGGGAGATCGTGCAGCGGGATTCACAGGTCGGGTTGTTGCGGGAGCAGCAGGCCGGGTTTGATGAAAAGGAGTACGAGGGGGTACCCAACATGGAGATCGGCAAGGAGCTGGATGAATGCAGGCAGCGTTTCGAGCAGGTTGGGCGGGATTATCAACGGGATGCCGCACGGTTGCAGGTGATCGAGGCGGACTTCCGGAGGTGGGAAGGGAGCGTGGAGGAAAAAAGCAAGGAGGTGATTCGTTTGCAGCAGGAATTGGAAGAGGAAGTACAGGAGCTGAGTCGTTTGTTGAAAGATTCGACTTATCCCGATCTGGCGGCAGTTCGGGAGGTGTTGGCAGGTAAGCTGGATTTGCCCGGGGTACGGGGAGAGATTAACCGTTACCGGGAGCAGGTTCACGCCGTGCAGGTTCGGAAAGCGGAGTTGGAGGTGTTGCTTGCCGGGGTGTCTTATAACGAGGAAGAACACGTTGCGCTATGTCAACGGGTGGAGGCCGCGTTGGTACGGGAACGGGAGATGCTGGCAGAACAGGGAGCTTTAGGGAACCAGATCAAGGATATGGAAACCCGTGTCGCGGTGCGGGAGAAGATAGGGCAGGAATTGGAAGGTTTGGAGTCTCGGTTGATGAATTTGCAGATGTTGAAGGGATTGTTCCGGGGGAATGATTTCGTGAAGTTCGTTTCGTCGATTTACTTGCAGAATCTTTGTAACGCGGCGAACGAGCGTTTTTACCGGATGACCCGCCAGCGTTTGAAACTGGAGTTAAGCGAGGAAAATGATTTCGTGGTACGTGATTTCATGAACGAGGGACGGGTGAGGAGCGCCCGCACGCTTTCCGGGGGACAGGTTTTCCAAGCCTCGTTGTCGCTGGCTCTGGCATTAACGGATAATATTCGTCATTTGACCGGGAGTAGCCAGAACTTTTTCTTTCTGGATGAGGGATTCGGTTCGCTGGACCGGGAGTCGTTGAGTGTTGTCTTCGAAACCTTGAAATCCTTGCGGGCCGAGAACCGGGTGGTCGGGCTGATCTCTCATGTCGAGGAAATGCAGCAGGAGGTTCCGGCATGTTTGTTCGTGGAGAACACGGTGGAGAGGGGAAGCGTGGTAATAATTGAAAATTGAAAATGGAAGAACTACCCCCTCCGGCTCCCCCTTACACAGGGGGAGAGACGAACGCAAGAAGGCGCTACGATGTGACAATGCGGCACATCCTCCCCCTGTGTAAGGGGGAGTTAGAGGGGGTAGTTGGAAAGATAAAAACTAAAAGTTGAAAGATAAAAGTTGAAAGTAGGAAATTAAGAAGCGTTGGCCTTGTGCGGTTGGAATCTAAAATCTAAAATCTAAAATCTAAAATTTAAAATCTAAAATGGTAAAGGTCGGTTTGTTATCAGATACTCACGGGTGGTTGGACCCGAAGATTGTGGAGTTTTTCAAGGATTGTAACGAGGTGTGGCATTGCGGGGACATCGGGGACGTGGCGATCACGGATGCGTTGGCGAAACGGTTCACGTTACACGCCGTGTACGGGAATATTGACGGGGGTATATTACGCCGGATATTCCCGGAAAAAGAGGTGTTTTACTGCGAGAACGTGAAAGTGGTCATCACTCATATCGGGGGATACCCGGGGCATTATGACCGGAAGATTGCGGAGACGTTACGGCGGGAACGCCCGCAGCTTTTCGTGTGCGGTCACTCGCATATCGCGAAAGTGAAGTACGATCAGGCGTTGGGATGCCTGCATATCAATCCGGGGGCAGCCGGGAAATTCGGGTTTCACACGGTGCGGACTGCGGCCCGTTTCGAGATTAACGGGGAACGGATTGAGAACCTTGAATTGATCGAGTTGGAAAAATAAATAATTTAAGAGTCTGTTAGGACATTTAATGCTTTCTGTTTGTTACATTTGTGCAACTTACACGTAGAATAGGAAGAACATAAAGTATATAATAAAGTATGAAAAGAGTATTACTATCGGCGGTAGCATTGCTAATCACCTGTTTGAGCTGGGAAAATGCTGACGCGCAACGGAAACCCCGTGAGGTGCAGGAACAAGCGATTAAGTACCAGCGATTAATGCAAATGATTGATGCCGCTTACGTGGATACCGTGAACTTGAAGAAATTGACGGAAGATGCCATCGTGAAGGTACTGGCTGATCTGGACCCTCATTCCGTGTATATTTCCAAAGAAGAGGTGGAGGAGGCGAATGAACCGCTGGACGGGGGCTTTTTCGGGATTGGGATCCAGTTTAACGTGCTTAACGATACGTTGCTGGTCGTGGATGTGGTTGCCGGGGGACCATCGGAAAAGGTGGGCTTGTTGGCCGGAGACCGGATTATTGCCGTTGACGGGGAGAATATTGCCGGGATCGGGATTAGTAACACGGACGTGCGGAAACGGTTGAAAGGCGAGAAAGGGTCTATCGTGAAAGTGAAAGTGAAGAGAGGTGGTGAGATCATTGATTTCAATATCACGCGTGATATGATTCCGATTTATAGTGTTGATGCCTCTTACATGATCGATAAGAATATCGGGTATATCAAGATTGCCCGTTTTGCCGCGACGACGGTGGAAGAGTTCGAGAAGGCCGTGAAGGAGTTGAAGGCGCAGGGGATGAAAGACCTGATTATTGACCTGCAAGGAAACGGGGGCGGTTATATGGGGGCCGCTATCGGTTTGGCCGATCATTTGCTTGACGGGGAGAAGTTGATCGTGTACACGGATAGTCCTGCTTTCGGGCGTATGGGCGAGTCCTCCACGCCGGCAGGGTTGTTCCAAGACGGACGGGTGGTCGTGTTGATTGACGGGAACTCGGCCTCTGCCAGCGAGATCGTGTCGGGAGCGGTGCAGGATTGGGACCGCGGGTTGATCGTGGGACGTCGTTCTTTCGGTAAGGGACTCGTGCAACGGCAATTCCCGTTGACGGACGGTTCTATGGTTCGTCTGACGGTGTCGCATTACTTCACGCCGTCGGGTCGGTGTATCCAGAAGCCTTACAAGGGGAAGGATTATCAGGCCGAGGTGTTCGAACGGTATAATAGTGGCGAGATGTTCAGTGCCGATAGTATCGAATTGACGGATTCCACGAAGTATTACACGAAGAAGGATCATCGTCTGGTTTACGGTGGGGGTGGTATTATTCCCGACGTGTTTGTGCCGATTGACACAGGGATCAATTATAGCTACTTTAATCGTTTGCTGGCAAAGGGCGTGATCAATGAATACGTGTTGAATTACGTGGACAAGAATCGGGAATCGCTTAAAAAGAAATACCCGAAGTTCGAGATGTTCCAGAAGAATTTTCAGGTGACAGGTGATATGATCGACGAGATCGTAAAAAGTGGCGAGAAGCAAGGCGTGAAGAAGGACGAGAACCTTTTCACCCCGATCGTGCCGGAAATCAAGTTGTTCGTGAAGTCGCTGATCGCCCGTGATCTTTGGAATATGAACGAGTTGTACCGAATCTCTAACGAGGAGAACAAGATACTGAAAGCTGCCGTGAAGGCATTGAATGACGGGACGTACGGGAGGATTATCAAGTAACGGGACGTTACTTGATAAGCTAAAAGTTAAAAACTAAAAGCTAAAAGTTGGAAAAAACTGCAAGTTGTAACTTGTTAACTTGTAACCGAACTGAAAAACTTGTTTTTTCGGTTCTACCTTTTGGTCCGTTTTTTGTTGCGAGTGTTTATTGATGTTAACGGTTCTGGTGTGTGCAGGGTATTTTTAACCTGTAACTTGTGACCTGTTAACTTGTAACCGAACTAAAAAACGAGTTTTTTAGTTCTACCATAATTAACCTTAAATTTAATGGAATGAAGAAGTTTTTATTAGTGGTGCTTACCATGGTCATGTTAGGTAGCGTGCAGGCCCAAACATCGTTTAAAAACAAGGTGGAAGGTTTAACCGGGACGGAATTCTATTTTGGTCCGAAGTTCAGTTTTAACGTGGCAAGTATTAGTGACGGTTTGAACAAGAGTAAGTTTAGTTTCCATTTGGGAGCTTTCGCCGAGTTCAAGTTTAATGATCTTTTCGGTTTACAAACGGAATTGATTTATTCTCGTCAGGGAGATAAGGAAAAATCCGGGGGTGTGAAGACGTGGGCCCGCGTGAATTATTTGAATATTCCTGTTTTGGCTAAATTCTATGTTTGGGAAGGGGTTAGCGTTGATCTCGGGCCGCAACTGGGTTTTGCCTTGAATGGTAAGAGTAAAACAAAATCCGGGGGAACGGAAGTGAAAACGGATATTGATCATTTGAACACGGTGGATTTGAGTTTTGCCATGGGCTTGTCTTACGATTTCAACATGGGATTAGTTGTTTCTGCCCGTTACAATTTGGGGTTGACGAACGTGATCGAGAAAGACAAATTCGGTGGTAATAACCAGAACCGGGTGTTCCAGTTATCAGCCGGTTGGAAATTTTAGGCGTTTACCCGTGAAATATAGAAACTCGTAAGTTTCGTGACGTGAGATAGATGAGTTTTATTGAAAAGACCGCACTTTGAATATTCAGGTGCGGTCTTTTTATTTTATATCGTATTGCTTCTTGTAAGTCGACGGGAATAATTAATATAACTGATTTTGAGGCTTGGAAGGTGTAATTTGGGTAAAAACTAGGGCTTATTTCGAGTATTATTTAACGAACCTTTTTTGATATGACAAATGTAGTTATTTTCTTTTAATTACCAAAAAAGTTGTCATAAGGTTTAATATGTTTGTAATCAATGGTTAAACGATAGTAATTGTTCTTTGCGCATAACCTTCTAAAAGTCGTTTTGGACGATCTCTATAAACCTTCGTTTAACGAATCAAAAAATGATAGTGTAAAGTGGTTGTCAGACCCGTAAAAGTGGGGACTGGTTGCAGGGACTGTCTAAATATCGTTTAGGCAGTCCTTTTGCTATTTACCAACTATCCCCTCCAACTCCCCCTTACACAGGGGGAGAGCTGATTACTAATTGGTTGCTATTGTCTTAATAATTTCTGGGTTAATATTTCCGGGGCTTGGAGATGTTCCGGGAGGTATTCTGCTTGGTTGGCTCGGGAGGGACAGATGTCGATGCCCCCACGACGGGTGTAGATACAGGATACTGCGAGAATCTCCGGGTGGAAGAGGTCCCACAAGCGTTTGTAGGTCATTTCACATATCTCTTCGTGGAAGTGGTTCTCGTTTCGCAGGGAGACGATGTATTTCAAGAGGGAGGCATGATCCGGCAGGCGGTCGGCTTGCATATGGATGTAGATGCTGCCCCAATCGGGTTGTTTCGTGATTTTGCAGTTACTCCGTAACAGGTGGCTGCCTACCTTGATTTCCCCCCTTCCGGTTGTCCGGCTTTCCAGTAATGCCGGGTTTTCACTGTACTCGGTGAAGGTTTCCCGTTCGATACCGGGCGTGGTTTCCAGCAGCGTGTAGTCTTGAAAATCGAAATACGTTTTTTCGGGAACCTGACGGAAAAACGTGGCCTCTACACGGGTTTGCAGTATTTGTTCGAGGTCCGATTTCACGGTTTGGAGATATGTTTCTATGCCCGATGGAATGTCTTCCCCGAGGCGGGTCATGTTTAAGGAGTTTAAGTATAGTTTCAGCGATTTACTTTCCACGATACACGGGCTGTTGGCCGGGTAGATCAGTTTTAGAACCCCACATACGGGTAATCCATTTCGAGTTAAGAATCCTGCCTCGTAGGCGTGCCAAGTGTCGAATCCTCGGAACAATTCTTCCGGGGAATGAATATCGTAAATCTCCCGGTTCAGGTTCCGTGGGACCGGAACGAGAATTGACGGGCAATAATCAGTCGGGTAGGCAACTTGTTGACCGAGGACTTTGGATTCAATACTCATGATCAGAAGTTTTGCATATTGTATAATTTCGTGTAGATGCCGTCCAGTGCCAGCAGTTCTTCATGGCGTCCCCGTTCCACGATTTTACCCTCATGGAAGACGCAGATCATGTCAGCGTTGCGGATCGTTGAGAGACGATGGGCCACGACGATGGAGGTGCGGTTTTTCATCAGGTTATCGAGGGCCTCCTGCACGAGCTTTTCAGACTCGGTGTCCAGCGCAGAGGTCGCCTCGTCAAGGATCATGATGGGTGGGTTTTTCAACACGGCCCGGGCGATGCTCAAGCGTTGGCGTTGTCCACCGCTTAACTTGCCCCCGCGGTCCCCGATACAGGTGTCATACCCTTTCTCGGTTTGCATGATGAACTCGTGGGCATTGGCAATACGGGCTGCCCGTTCAACTTCTTCCCGGGTGGCCGATTCAACGCCAAAGGCGATGTTATTAAAGATTGTATCGTTGAAGAGGATCGGGTCTTGGTTCACGTTCCCCATGAGTTCGCGTAAACCATGTAATGACACATCCTTGATGTTGATGCCATCGATCAGGATTTCACCCTTGATCACGTCGTAGAAACGGGGCAGGAGATCGACAAAGGTACTCTTCCCGGAGCCGGATTGTCCGACGAGGGCAACGGTCTGTCCTTTTCCTATTTTGACATTCACGTCCTTTAGGACGGTGCGGTCCGGACGGTAAGCAAAACTCACGTTGCGGTATTCGATTTCTTTGTTGAATCCGTTTAACGGTTTCGGTTGTTCGGGTTCCAGTATGGTTGATTCGGCATTCAGTATCTGGTCGATACGGTCCATGGCGGCGGCTCCTTTCTGGATGCTGTATAGTGCCGTGGAGAATTGTTTTGCCGGGTTGATGATCGAGTAGAAGAGAGCGATGTAGGCGATAAAGCTTGAGGCGTCCATGAGAGGTGTCTGCCCTAGAATAAGAAGACCACCGAACCACACGACGATTACCACGACGATAGTTCCGAGGAATTCACTCATCGGGTGAGCGAGTGAACGACGCCACATCAAACGGTTCATGATCTGACGATACTGTTCATTATGCGAGGTGAAGAGTTTATCCATTTTATCCTCGGCGTTGAATGCTTTGATCACGCGGAGGCCGGAAAGGGTTTCCTCGATGTTTGACAGGATTTCGCCCATCTTGTCCTGCCCTTCCTTGGAGCGCTTTTTCAAGGTTTTTCCCACCTTACCGATTAATGTACCCATGATGGGCAGTAGTACTAGCACGAACAGGGTTAGTTGCCAGCTCATGAAGATCATTCCGGAGAGGTAGATCAGGATGATGATGGGGTTCTGGAAGAACATTTCCAACGAGTTCATGATGGAGTTCTCCACTTCCTGTACGTCACCTGTGGTACGGGCGATGATGTCACCCTTGCGTTCTTCGGAGAAGAAGGGAAGAGGCAATGATAATATCTTTTGGTATATTTTCCGACGAATATCGCGTACAACACCGTTCCGGATGAACACGATCTCGTAGGAGGCGAGATAGGAGAATCCCGTTTTGAATAATGCGGCCAGTACAAAGAAACCACCAGCAAATAGTAAGGTGGTTGATGCGGAAAAATGTTGTTTTGATAGCGTGACGTAATAGTTGAAGTTCGTCATCAAGCTCTCCTTGTTGAGTTCGAATGGTACGAGTTCTGTTACTTCTTCCGTCACGTTGAAAAGGATGTTTAGCACGGGTACGAGTAACACGAACGAAACAGAGCCGAAAGCGGCGGAAAGAATATTATAGAATATGTTTTTTCCGAGTCTGGATTTGTAAGGAGGGATGAACCTCTTCAAAATTTGTATGAAATCACGCATAATAATTGAAAATTGAAAGTTGAAAATTGAAAATGAGAATAGAACACATTTTCAATTCTCCATTTTCAATTTTCAATTGTTTTATAGTTTTCCCGTGTAGTTTGACGGGCTGATTTGTTTGAGTTGTTCTTTCAACTCGGCTGATACGTCAAGCGTGTCGATAAACTCGGCGATGGAGGCTTGTGTTACCTTGCTGTTGGTACGGGTAAGGGCTTTTAACGCCTCGTACGGGTTGGGGTAAGCTTCGCGGCGAAGTATGGTCTGGATGGCCTCGGCTACCACGGCCCAGTTATCCTCTAGGTCTGCCTCGATGGCCGCCTTGTTGATGATCAGTTTGTTCAATCCTTTCAGCGTGGATTTGAAGGCGATGATCGTGTGGGCCAAGGGTACCCCGATGTTACGTAAGACGGTGGAATCCGTGAGGTCGCGTTGCAGACGGGAGATCGGCAGTTTGTTACTGAGGTGATCAAGCACTGCATTTGCTATTCCTAGGTTACCTTCCGAGTTCTCGAAGTCGATCGGGTTTACCTTGTGGGGCATAGCTGACGAGCCAACCTCTCCGGCCTTGATTTTTTGTTTGAAGTAGGTCATGGAGATATACGTCCAGAAGTCACGATCCAAGTCCACCACGATGTTGTTGATGCGGCGCAGGTTGTCAAACACGGCGGCAAAGTTGTCGTAGTTGGATATTTGGGTGGTGTATTGTTCCCGCTCTATTTTCAGTTTTTCGGTGAGGAACTTGTTGGCAAATGCAGTCCAGTCGATCTCAGGGTAAGCCACGTTGTGGGCGTTGAAGTTCCCGGTGGCACCTCCGAATTTACCGGAACAAGCTACTTTTTTCAGTAATTCCAGTTGTTTGGTCAGACGATAGACGAATACACGGATCTCTTTACCCAATCGAGTCGGAGATGCCGGTTGCCCATGGGTCTTTGCCAGCATAGGTACGTCTTTCCACTCTTCGGCCAGCTCTTCGAGTTTGGCAATCAGTTCGTCAATCACGGGGTAGTACACGTCGTGAATGGCATCGCGGAAAGAACAGGGTACTGCCGTGTTGTTGATGTCTTGTGAAGTTAACCCGAAGTGTATGAATTCTTTGTACTCGTGGAGGTTCAGAGCGTCGAACCGTTCCTTAATGAAGTATTCCACAGCTTTCACGTCGTGGTTGGTTACTTTCTCGATGTCTTTGATCTTTTGGGCATCCTCGACGGTAAAGTCCAGGTATATTTCTTTCAAGTTGTCAAACAGCGCATGGTCGAATCCCCGTAATTGTGGTAACGGTAACTCGCAGAGAGCGATGAAGTATTCAACCTCTACCATTACCCTGTAACGAATCAGGGCACTCTCGGAAAAGTAGTTTGCCAGGCTATCTACTTTGTCCCTGTATCTGCCGTCAATTGGCGAAATTGCTGTTAATGCTTGCATATTTATTTGTTTTTCACGTTATTGTTAAATCAAGGAATTTACTTTCTCACGCGAAAGTACAAAATAGTTCGTAAAGTTCATAAGGTCTGGAAAGTTTATAGACTTTATGAACTTTAAGGCAGTGTCGTTGCCTTGATGTTTGCGAAAAAATGTTTAAGTTTACGGGAAATTTAATGCACTGTTTATGGGTTTTGCACGAGATTTTTCGAGAGGAATACAAGCATATGGGAAGGCGATAAGTTTATTGTTTTCTAGTAAGTTGTGGTATTTTATGCTTTTCCCGGTGGTGATTGTCATCGTGTTGTTCGTGGCCGGTAATTATGCCGTGGGGTATTTGGGGGACGGACTTTCCGGTGTGATCGAGGCGAAAATGACGGAGTGGATCGAGGGTATATCGTGGTTGGAATGGGTGTCGGGAGTGGCTGGATTTTTAGTAAAGTTGTTAACCCGTTTCCTGTATTATATACTATTTATTTCGTTTGGGGGATATGTGGTAATGGTGGTGATGTCACCTGTTTACTCGTGGCTTTCGGAACGGACGGAAGAAATTGTGTCGGGACGGGAATACTCGTTTAATTTGAAACAGTTGTTTTGGGAAATCGGACGGGGTATTGCAATTTCGTTACGTTGTATGATCCTGCAATTACTTGTGATGATTGTGTTGTTTTTCGGTTCTTTTATTCCTTTGGCCGGATTGGTTATGCCTGTGCTGACTTTTGGAGTAGGGGCTTATTTTTACGGGTTTGCTTTTATGGATTATGCTGTGGAGAGGAAGCGTTTCCGGGTGAAGGAGAGTGTTCGTTATATGCGACATAATGCGGGAAGCGTGACGGCTATCGGGACGGTGTTTGCTTTGTCGTTGATGATTCCGTGGGGAAGTATCGTGGTTTGTAGTTTCGTGTCGTTGCTTTCGGTTGTGCGCTTCGGCTACACCATCGGCAACTCAGAAGAGCAGTTCGCCGACGTAGAGCAGCA
>OHAO01002567.1_pt1 | contig 11027 bp, 8 predicted proteins | sample 1577151 | NCBI WGS metagenome assembly OHAO01 (sample SAMEA3541585, study PRJEB24748) | human gut metagenome | biome: human gut; feature: human-associated habitat; material: faeces | place: China | collected 2012 | reverse complement strand
ATGCCGGTCAGTTCCGCGATGGCGCGGGCGCGCAGCGCGATCTGCAGGTTCACATACTGCTGCATGATGGCGAGGGCTTCTTCCACCACGGCCTTGCCGCCGACCTTGTCGTAGAACTGCGGCCACACGGAGCGGGCGGCCTCCGTCCAGGCGGGTTCGTCGGACACGTCATTGATGACCATGCCGCGAGCAAGGCATTCCTTGAGGGCGATTTCATCCTGTTCCGCGGACCACTTCCATTCGTAGGCGGCGGCTTCCTTGGCGGCCTTTTCCACAAGGGCCTTGGTCTGCGGGTCGAGCTTGCGGAACCACGGGTCGCTCACGAGCATCGGGCCGACCCAGAGCATGTAATGGATGTTGGTGATGTACTTCTGGACTTCCCAGAACTTCTGGTCGCGGTTGATGGCGTGGGGGTTTTCCTGCCCGTCGACGACCTTCTGCTGGAGGGCGTTGAAGGTTTCGTCCATAGCCATGGGAACCGGGTCCGTGCCCCAGGCACGGTACACGCCGATCATGATCGGGTTGTTGGGCACGCGGATTTTGAGGCCCTTGAGGTCTTCGATGGTACGGATGGGGCGCTTGCTGTTGCAGACGTGGCGGTAGCCGAGGTCGAGCCAGCCGATGATGCGGTTGCCGCTTTCCTTGATGGTTTTAGCGTTGAGTTCGTCCCAGTACTTGTCGAGGCTGGTCCAGCCTTCCTGATTGGTCCTGAACAGGTAGGGAAGATCGATGACATAGAGGGAGGGGGCGAACACGGCGGCGTTGTTGGAAGCCAGGGATGCTATCTGGATGACTCGATCATCGACGATACGATCGTCGAGGGCGGCACCTTGCGCCAGCGCATCAAGATCAACTGCAACAAACTGATCCGCACGCCCGACACCAGTGCCGAAAACCACAAGCCTACGGGAATGAAGTAAAAAATAAGCCAAATCGCAAAAAGCGAAACGAAGACGATTAATGCAATGATACCGATTTCCATCTTTTATCTATTTAATGTGTTTGCGTACGATTATATTGAAATTTTCGAAGCCGACGACTTCTACCTCCCGGCGGGGATCTATGTAACTGTCCATGGACTTGGCTTCGTAAATCTTACCGCCGATCTCCACTTTGCCCATCGGGGCCAGGCGCGAAACGGTCATTCCCGTATCTCCGACACGGACACTCTGCTGCACCGGTTCGGGCATCACAGAGGAATCGACCTTCTGTTTCAAAGAGAAACGGCGCCAGGTTTTGGATCGCAGCGAAACGACAGTCGCCACGAACGAAAGGACGAGAACCACGGCGACGACGATTCCGCCCGCCAAAGGACCATAATCCCGGAAAGCGATATAAATGGCACCGCCGTAGCTGACCAACGCGAGAATCGCCCCGATCGATACGCCCGGCAGCAGGACGAGCTCCGCCACCAAAAACAGTAACCCGAAAAAGACCAGCAGAACGATAAAAAACATATTCACAGCATTAAAAATTACCGAAAAAGATCGGAGTAACCGGTTCGCAGGCCGAATTTCCACCCGATGCACCGATATACGTCCGAATACGGACCTACATTCTTTTGGGTGAAGATACGCAAAAAATTCGATTATTCAGCAATTTCCGTCACTTTTACCGATAATTGAGGATCGGCGGCGCGAATCGCGGCAACCGCCTGATCCGCGACAGCCTTGTTGTCGAACTGTCCGACGACGAAAAGATCCGCCCCCACGCGGGACAGGTCGCAGCCGGGAGCGGCCTGCGCGATCGCCTGCTTCACGGCATCCGACAGATTCTGCTCACTGGAGATCTCCACCCGGAAAACGGCCATTTCAGCCTCAGGGGTCCGTGTCAGATTGGTATATTCCCCGTCGTACCACACGGCCAGTTCCGGACGGCGGAATCCTTTCGTCCGCAGCAACTCCTGTGCATCGACGGCTTCGGCCTTGGTCGCGAAACCTCCCGCGAAATAGCGGTAACGCCCTACGTCGGTCTTCAATACATAGAGCGGAGAAGCGTTACGGAAAATGGAGATATTCTGTTTGTACTTATACTCCCCGAGCAAGATTCGGTAGATCACTCCATGCTCATAGACAGGACAGTCCGGAATCGGCTTTTTATACGTATAGCGCCCCGCAACAAATTCGACCGGCTCGTAATCGAGGAAATAGCGTTCCGTAATCTCCGGCTTCGGAAGACGAAAATCTATCGTCTGAAGCTGTAAAGCCACCCGCTTCAAGGAATCGGATGCAAGTCCCAACCCCAGCAGCCGGGCGATTTCCCGCTCATAATCCGTCAAATAGCGTTTCCGGATATAATAATCGGGGAGCGCATCGACAAGCCCTTCGGCCTGGGCCGCAGACATCTGCCGCCGCACATCGTCCAACGCCTTCTGCTGGCGTGCCTGCTGTTCTCTGCAATTCAACTTATCCAGGATATAATCGTAAGCATAGCTCTTGTTATCATACACATATCCCCATACGGCCGTCAGCGAATCCCGCAAAACCCGGCCCAGGTTGGCTACCGTGCGGTAACGACCGAAAAGATCGACAGCCGCCTGCTCCGTACGAACGGTATCGTACTGCTGCTTCAAAAGAGTCTGCTGCCGGTAGTTCTCCAGCAGGCGCCCGGCACATCCGGCCACCTCCGCCTCCATGCGCTGCGCCCGGAGCAGAGCCTCGTAATCACGTGCCGGAAGATTCTCACGGAAATAACCGTTGAACACGAGATTCCGACTCTGCTGCGATTCGGGAGTCTGCGTGATAAGAGATTTTTCCGTTTCGGCCGCCGGAACATAATCGGGATGTTCGGTCAGCCAAGCCTGCTCGATGGCGTTGATCCGGGCCGCGACCTGCGTACGGAGTCCCTGGGCAGAGAGCATTTCGCTTTCGAGCGAGAGAATCTGAGCGCCGTAAGTCTCCTGTGCGGCCGGATTTTCCCGCAGCATCGCACGCAGTCCTGCAATCCGGGTCTGCATCTCGTCGATCCGGACCTGCAACCGACTGTCCTGATCCCGAAGCGCAACGTATTCCGAATTCGACTGCAGGGCAGGAATACCGGGCCCCGCCGGGTCGGAAGCTCCTCGCACGATAACGACCGAGAAGGTCAAAAATAAACCGATCAATAACTTATGCCACATCATTTCCACCATCTGATTAACAAGAATTGCAACAATCCGAATATCTCCAGACGTCCCAACAACATAAGCGCCGTGAAGATAAATTTCACGATCGCCGGCAAATCACCGTAGTTGGCCATCGAATTAACCCCTCCAAATCCCGGACCTACATTGCCGATAGAAGCCACGCACCCCGAAAAACTGGTCATCAGATCTACGCCGAAAAGCGTACAGAGAATCGTTCCGATGAGAATGAGAAGCAGGTAGGCCACGATGAAAAGCGACACCGTATGCAGCACGCCCGCTTCCTGAATCACACCGTCCATCTTGAGCCGGATGACGGCATTCGGATGCTGCTGCTGCTTCACCCGGATGTAAAGCATCTTCAGAGCCATCAATGCTCGATTGGCCTTCATACCACCCGAGGTGGAACCCGCACAAGCGCAGATCAACGAGCCCAGTATCAGCAAAATAATTGCGAACGGAGTCCACAGGCTGGAATCGGCCGTAGCGAAGCCGGAAGTCGATGTCACGGAAACAAACTGGAACGACGCGAAACGCAGCGATGACCTGAACGTAGGATAAATATCGGCGATATATAAACTCAGGGCGATCAGCAGGCTTCCCAGAATCAACATTCCGAGATAAAACAAAGTGACTTCGCTACGGAAAATATTGTTGCGCTTACCGGTAACGGTCGCATAGATCAAACCGAAATGGATGCCTGAAATACCCATCGCGAAGATGAGTACCATGTCGATCATCGCACTGTCGTAAAAGGCGACACTGGTATTTTTGGTTCCGAACCCGCTGGTCGCACAGGCCGACATCGAATGACATACGGCATCGAACCAGTTCATTCCGGCGAATTTCAGCATGAAAGTGAAAAATATCGTAAGTCCGACATAGACGAACAACAAGATCTGAACCACCATCTGAGCCCTGTAACGATAATTGTCCCGGGCCAGGGTGGACATCTCGACACTCGAAAGCATCATTTTGCTGGTACCCAGTGCAGGCAGGATCACCAGCGCGAACATCACCACGCCCATACCTCCGACCCAGGTCGAGGACATCCGCCAGAACTGCAATCCCCGGGGCAGCGCCTCGACATTTTGCAAAATCGAAGATCCTGTGGTCGTAAAGCCCGAAACAGTTTCGAACCAAGCATTTATCACGCTGAACTCACCGCCCCAGATCAGGTAGGGAAACATACCGACGACGCAGGCGAGCAACCATGAACCGACCACGATGCAAAACCCCTCCTTATTGGTGATCCGATCCTGCTTTTCCACGAAAATGAGCGGGAAGCCCCCCAACAGCGCCGTCAGCAGAGCCGAGAGCAGCAACGGGTAAAACGCGGAATCCATGTGGTTGACATAGGAGATCCCTGCCGAAACGAACATAAAGAATGCCAACAACAGCATAATCATTCCCACGTATCGCAATATCACATTGACCCGCATGACTCTCTACGCTTTATTTTGTTTCAGCATGGCGACGAGTGCCTCGATTTTTTCCTTGAGTTCCAGGATTTCGTCCTTACACTCGGCTTTCACGGCAAAGGGTATCCTGAAGGTCAGATACTGTCCGAGCCCCTTGTTCATCGCCACGATCGGATTGACACAGTAGAGCATCGTAAAGTAAAAGAGCATCAACACTGTAGCGATCATCACCACCAGCGATATCAGCACGGGAGTAACGGCCCGGTAAGCGTTTTTCTTGAGCTGCTCGGCCCGCGGAGCCAGCGAACTCTGCGTCGAAGTCATATAGTCCCGAACCGCCGTGACGACCTTTTCGTACTGTTTTTCATAATATTCGTTGTACCACACCTCTCCCGACTCGTCCCCTGCCTTCGGGGATTCGGTCGCGAGAAACATCTTGGTCAGCACCAGCAACTCGGTAGTCGCACCCGTCAGGGAGTCGAGCGCCGAGCGGTCCAACGCTCCTTTCTGGGCCGTAGCCACCGCATGTTCCAACCGCTGCATTCCCGTGCGGCACAGGCTATCGTAACTCGCATCTTGCAGGATCGCCAAATGCACGATCGCCACGTTTTGATCATGCACGGCGCCGAGCATCTCCTTGGCGAGCTCCACATTCCGCTGGTTGGCTTTCAAAATCTCCTCGGTGTCGTAGCTCAAGTGACTCAGCTCGAAAAAAGAGATCATCCCCGAGGCGAACAACAACCCGACGATACTCAAGAAAGCAATGGATATTCTTCTTCGAATTCCCGTCATACGCGTTTAACTGTTAAAATCGTCCCAAACCGCCCGTATCGGCAGGGCAGTCCCCCCACCCGAACATATCCGGAGCGATGCAACAAATATAATGCAAGGCAAGGGCAAAAGCAAACTTGTTTGAATCTTACCGAGCTACAAGCCGTATTCCGAAAAACAGTTCAAGGCGTAACCAATGCCGAATCCGGCAGACTACACCGCAACTCGTTCTTACAAAAACGACCGGACGGTACGGCAAGCCCAGCCGCCGCCCGCCCGAAATACAGGCCATTTTCGCAAAATACAATGCGGCCCGGAGGCAAGGCCGCATCCGGCCGGAATGCCGAAACGAAATTCACCCGAACCTTCGCCTGATACAAATATACGAAGAAATCGCTAATTATCCACGATTTCGCCTTCGAGATCGTTCGCATCGTCCATACGCCCCAGCCGCACCCGGCAAATCGTGTTGATCCGACTCCGGTCGTAGGGGGCCTTGACCCGGCGGTAGTTGCCCGTATAGCCGAACATCATCCCGCCCCGCATCGTGCTCTCGAACAACACCTCGTCCGTCGTACCTTCGGCCCGGGCGCAGAATTCGCCGTGCAGTCGGCGGCAAAGCTCTTCCAGCTCCTCCACGCGCCGTGTAGCCACCGAAGGCTGCACTTTGTCCGGAAAATCGACGGCCGGCGTGCCGGGACGCTCCGAGAAGGGGAAAATATGCAAATAGGCCGGTGCAAGGCGCTCCAGGAACTCGTAGGTCGTACGGAAATCGGACTCCGTCTCACCGGGAAAACCGACGATCACGTCGATCCCGATAAAGGCGTCCGGCATCAGGCGCCGCACGGCCTCGATCCGCTCGGCGAATTTTTCGGTCGTATAGCGGCGGCGCATCCGTGCAAGCACGCTGTCCGAACCGCTCTGAAGCGGGATATGAAAGTGATGCTGGAATTTAGGTGACGAAGCGCAAAACGCTATTATCTCATCCGTTAAAAGATTCGGCTCTATCGAAGATATACGGTAGCGTTCGATGCCTTCGACCTCGTTCAGGGCCCGCAGCAGATCGATGAACCGCTCACCCGTCGTGCGTCCGAAATCGCCCGTATTGATCCCCGTGATGACGATCTCCCGCTGTCCCGCAGCGGCGATTTGTTCGGCTTCCTTCACCAGATCGGCGATCGGCATATTGCGGCTGGCGCCCCGCGCATAGTGGATCGTACAGTAGGCGCACTTATAGTCGCAGCCGTCCTGCACTTTCAGGAACGCGCGGGTACGGTCGCCGCTCGAAAAGGCGGCGAAGAAATTGGTCAGCTCCTCCGCGTCGCAACTGGTGAACTGTGCGGGCCCCTTGCCCGCAAGAGCCGCTACACGCCTGAAAAGTTCGCCCTTGTCGTTGTTGCTCAGCACCAGATCGACCCCTTCGATCGAGGCGATCTCCTGCGGTTTGAGCTGGGCATAGCAACCGGTGACGACAATAATCGCCGCCGGGTTGCGCCGATGGATTTTACGGATCAGGTTACGGCATTTCTTGTCGGCATGTTCGGTCACAGAACAACTGTTGATGACCGAAATATCCGCCGCTTCCGAAACCCCGACCCGGATGAAGCCGCCCGCTTCGAATTCACGGGCGAGGGTAGAGCTCTCCGAAAAGTTGAGCTTGCAGCCCAAGGTGTGAAAATTGACTCTGCGTCGCTGCATATTTCTGCTGTAAATTTGAGCGAAAGTACGAAAAACTATGCGAATCCGACCATTTTATCGGCAAAAATCACACACACGTCCGGATAAAAGAGCAGGGGCGCCCTGCAACGGGCACCCCTGCGACATACATCAAAACAGGGCGATCTACTCCTCTCTCACGGGTTGCATCACGGCTCCGCCCACAGGCTGTACGGGCCGGTTTTCCCACAGATCGCCGAAAGATCTCATCGACCGGCAACTGCCGCGCGTGTGCATGGCGGACGGCAACTGCGGTTTGTTATCGGTCTTGATCCACTGCAGGGCAAGGTATCCGAGCTGATCCATCATCGTACCGAATTCACCCGGATAAATCGCCGAATCATCGATTTGGACATCGGGTGTGAAGCCATCCGAGTAATCCCGGAAGCCCTTGGCATTTTCAATATAGAACGAAACGGGGAAAAGCAGGAAATCGTAATTGTGAAACGAGCGGACCACACCTTCCATACCTACGTTCTTACCGTTAGTGGGCATCCCGATAAGATTGACCTCAATATCAAGGCCGCGCAGACCGTTGATGACCATTTCGCTCGCCGAAGCAGTCGTTTCGCTCACAAGGACATAGATTTTCTTCAAGCCCAAAGCATGTTGCAAGGCTCTTTCGATCGGTTCGTACACGCTTTCGAACGTCTCCTTGACGCCGATCTTGTAGTCGCCACTCTCTCCGGCCTCCGTGCGGTCCTCGTTGAACGTCATATGAGCATAGAGCTGTCCCTTGTACGCCTCACCTGCGATAAGCGTACCGAGCACAGTACTCGAAAGCACATCGCCACCGTTGTTGTAACGCAGATCGAGGATCAGGTCGGTGACATTCTGTGCACGGAAACGGTCGAAAGCGGCTATCAACTCCTCATCGTAATCGACATCGAAGCCCATATAGAGCAGATAACCGGCCTTCTTGTCCGACTCTTCGATTTCGACCACTTTATCCATATAGATAGCCGGACTGGTGAAGGTCGCACTTCCGAGTTGCACATTCCCTTTCGGGGTAAGCACAGGAGTAGTCCCGTTGTCGGTCCACGTGACACTGTTCACCGTAACATCGACCGCACCGTCGTACACGGCCCGGCCCAAACTCTGATAGTTGCTTTCGGTCACCTCCTCGCCATTGACCGCCGTGATGAAGTCGCCGCGCACGAGACCGGCTTCCGCAGCCGGCGTTCCGGGGATGACGACCATGACCACAATTCCGATATAATCGTCCCCGAGTCGGGTCGCATCCAACAGATAGATACCCGAACCGACATACGCCTCGCCGGGAGTACGCGACAGAGGCGCATCGCTTTCCAAACGCGAATAGTAATACATACGTTTCTGCCCCTGCCAATGACCGTCTTCGCGGTTCACCTCGTCCTGAGCGGCTACACCGTCGAGAATCGAGAAGAAAAAGAAGTCATAACAAAGACTGTAATCGAGCGAAACATTCTCGATGGCACGATTCCAGAGATAACGGCTCTTCATGTACTCGGCAACCCATTCGTTCACGCTGCGGTATTTTCCGTCCCCCTGCTCAATTAATCCTTTGCCCTGCTTCACCACGAACGAAACCGGCGAAGCATATCCCCACACACTGACGGTAATCGTCGCGGAACGAGCTTCGGCCCGGGTATTTTTGGCAACTTTCAGACGCAGCAACGATTCGCCCGCCATACCCGAACCGGTTTGCACTTCGCACCAGTCAGCCGAACTCCGGGCAGTCCAATCGCTTGCGGCGGCAAACGTGTAATTAAGCACCCCGCCTTCGATCTCGACCTGGTTTTCGGCACTCCAGGCTGCATCGGCGATTCCATTGCCCGCAAGAAGCTCTTCATCGTCGCTGCACGACACGCCGGCCGTCAGCACCAGCAGTACGACCAGCATCCATCCGAATAAATTCTTCATAACACAAGTTTTTTAGGATTAACGCATCAATCGTTCAGCCACAGCTCGACGGTTGTCCACTGCAGGTGACGCTCCGAGGTTTACGGTCACGCGCTCGGGCATGGAGAGATGTCGCACGCTCTTCACGGCAGCAGGCTCGGGCCCCTGATCGGCATCGCGCTTCAGCACGATCTCTTCCGACGCTGCGAACACCATGTCGCCCCACCACTGACTCGTACCCGACAACACACCGGGATAGTAGGTAAAGGTACCGTAATCGGTTTCTTCGACCAACTTCTTGATCGTCACTGTCAGATCATCCGACACCTCGACAGGGAAGCTGCGTACCGCATCCGTATAGCGGTCGCTAGTCGGACGTTTGGCGAAAGCGTGGAAATAGTATTGCTTACCATCGAAATTCAACATCGTGTAATCCAGTTCGTTGTTCACAGGCAGACTCGTCGAAATCGTTTCGTCGCTGGTGAACTCGATGAACCACTTCGGCCCGTAATTCGCATTGGCCTCCTCTTCGGTCGCTGCCCAGCCGTTGGCGAGCAGCTCTTCGGGGCTGGCATAATCCACTCCGCACGGCGCGAAGCCCAGAACGACCAGACGGTTCAGATCGGAATAGGCTTTCTCGGTAGCTTCGTTCACACCCGTAGCGATGGTAACGGAGAAAGTGACCGGATCACCGTTGCTGTCTTTGGTCGTCGCAGTGTATTTGCCGGGCAGCTTCGCACGCAGCTCCCCGCCTTGCTGCGGCGGTAAAAGGGTGGTGAACTCCACTATTTCGGAAACGCCCACACCTTCTGCGTTGGCCGCATAAACGCCGAACTCGTACTCGGTATTGGGCAGCAGCTCTCCACTCTCGATGACAAGTCCCTCTTCGCTCATAGCCGCAGCCACCTCCTGTTCGGTAAGCTGCGTACCGTTGTTGTAAATGACATCGCCGGCCGTAAGATTCTCATTACCGGGGCGGCCGAGCACTTCGTCGATGGAGCCCTTCGGGAAAACACCGGCCGTCATCGCTACCGCATAAGTCGCATTGACCTTGAAAGCGGCCTTGTTCCACGGAGTTTCGACAGTCTGTGTTTCGACGGCCAAAGTCGGTTTGGGGCCTGTAGGCTCTCCCGTCGTGAAGTCGTAAAGCAGAACCTTTTCGCGCAACTCCTTGTCGAAGCCCACGATACCCACCTGATATTCGGTATTGGGTTTGAGTCCCGTCGCATTGACGGTGATAGCCTTCGTACTCTCGTTCGTAAGATCGTCCCAGTGGCCGATGATCATGCGACGCACGGAAGCCTCTCCCTCGAAAGCGGTATAATCGAAATCTGCCCGAGAAGCAACCAAATAGCGGAAACGCTCGATTCCCTCCTCCGGCTCGATGGCAATATCGGCCGTCATCGAACCGATGTTACCCACGGAAACCTCGAAGTCGTAAGGCGCGACACCGGCCTTCTTGGTTTTGAAGAGGAGCGACTTCACAGCCGACTCTGCGACCTGGCCATTCTCGTCCACTTCACCGGCAATGATGATAAACTCCATGTCGGAATAGATATCCTGACGAAAATCGACGATATCGAAGAAAGTGGTATCGAAATTATAGGTTTGATCCTCGGTCGCTTCCGCACCGAAAGCACTTACATACGAATGCAGGCTTCCTCCGATTAAACTTACGATGTAATCGTAGTCGGACTTCGAAAGACAGACGTGCTTGTACTTGGTCACCCCTTCGGGCTTCATGATATGGTAGGAGAAAGAGGTAAGTCCGACACTTTCGAGCGTAATCATCTCGGTATAGGGAACATGCGTGTCGATCACCTCGGAAGCGAGATCGCTGTAAACTAAAGGATTGATGTTGCGTACCGCAACATAAAGATTGTATTCCGTGTCGCCGGCAAGATCGTTCAGATCGACCTTTACTGTTTTCTCTCCTTCGAAATAACGGACAGGTCCTCTTTCGAAGAGCGCCTCCGCATCGGCGATCGTTTCTGTGGCCGGCAATACGGCATAGACATAGTCGGAGGCATTGTTCGTATTGATTGTAAATGAAGCCGTTGTACCACTACTGTCCAAAGAAATTTTCTCAGACATGATTTAAATTAGTTTATATTAAT
>OHAO01002547.1_pt1 | contig 11096 bp, 10 predicted proteins | sample 1577151 | NCBI WGS metagenome assembly OHAO01 (sample SAMEA3541585, study PRJEB24748) | human gut metagenome | biome: human gut; feature: human-associated habitat; material: faeces | place: China | collected 2012 | reverse complement strand
GCTAAGTAAAGCCAGCCCTCGTTTGTTGGGATGTAAGTAATGTCACCGCACCAAGCCTCATTGATGCCAAAGTCATCAAAATGTCGCTGCAGCAGATTGGGAGACCAGACCAGGTCATGTTCACTATCTGTGGTTTGAATATATTTGCGGTGGAAACGGTGAAACAACCCGTGTTCACGCATGAGCCGGCTCAAGCGTTTCAGATCAATGCTCAGCCCTTGTTCCCGTAAATAGTGATAACAAACCAAAACGCCGGGAATATGTCCGCCACAGCTGTTTTTGATAATGGCTTTGAGGGTTTGCACGATGAAATCAGCTGTTTCAACGATCCCAAAGCGATGAGCCTTGTCGCAATGGCGCCATTCATAAAAACAGCTGACGCTGATGTTGAGCATTTCGCAGGCACGCCGAATGGGTAAACAGGATTGCCGTCCGATCTGAGCGCTACCGTAACAACGCTCAAGGTAGGCGTACTTCTTTACGGCATTTTGGCGAAGTACGCCGCCGCTTTTTTTTTAAATCAATCTCTGCTTCACGTTGCCGAAGCAGTTTGCGTAACCGAGCAATTTCATCCATCGCAGATAGCTCTTCTGCGGGCATTACTCTGCGTGCTGTAACGCACCATCGGTTAAGTGTTTTGCTACTGATTCCCAAGTGGCGAGCAACCGACAGTTGCGATTCACCGCTTTGGACTCGTGCAACAGCAGCGCGTTTGAATTTTTCTGAAAATCGTCTTTGCATTTCTGATCCTCTTTTTGTTTCTGACTTTAAAAGTGAGGATCAAAATTCCGCTTCTGCAACCTTAGTTCAAACATATTCCGAGAAATGGCAAAGCAGATGGGGTTGACGCAAAGTTATTCTCGCACTCTCAGACGCAAGCGTAAATTTTCACTTTGACGCAACGAGATCTTTCCACCTAAAAATAGGAAAGATCAAATGACGAAAAACTGGAGGATCATTCGTGAAGGAGTCCAACATAGGAGCCCTTCAAGCGTGATCAACGAAAATCAGGTCGGTGAAATTCTCAGTCGACGACAAAGAAACGAATCCATCAGTCAAATTGCGCGAACAATGAACCTCAGTCGACCAACGGTGAGGCGATACGCAAACATGCCTGAGGAACAAGCCCAGCAGGCAAGAACGCACCAGAAGCTCAACCGATGCAGCATTCTGGACGAATATCGAGATCAAATAGAAAGAATCTTCTATGACACAGAAGGTAATTGCGTCAATGTCCAGGAAGTATTCGCCAAACTTCATCCAGAAATGCAGCCTTCGCTACGTCTGATTCAATGGTACTGCCAGAAAGAAGGTTTCCGCAGTTGCTTGCGCCATACACGAGCTACCAAGCACACCAGAAGTATCGAAACACCTCCCGGGTTTGAGGTTCAGATTGATTTCGGCGAGAAAACCGTTTCAGTCAACAGCGAACCAACGACGATCCATTTTTTTACTGCGACTTTGGGGTACAGCAGAAAAATCTATGCCGTGTTCTACAAAGCCGAAAACTTTGAAGCGTGGGCGCACGGTCTGGAGCAAACATTCTTGCACTTTGGCGGTATTCCGCGACACGTGGTTTGTGATAACGCGAAAGCCCTCGTTTATCAACCGGCAGCCAATGGTCAACCAATCGAGTACAACAAACGATTCAAAGCAATTTGTCGCTACTGGGGTACGAATCCTCAAGCCTGTAAGCCCCACAATCCAGAGTGAGAAATCTTGAGCATTCGCACGATGATTCTCAAACATTTGGACACCCAAAATCTCACACACTTGGACAGCCGGCTAAGGGTCAATCCTAAACATTCGGACACCTGGAAGTGATAGACCAAGTCCTCTGCTTAACCAATCGGAGGACTTATGAACAAGTTTCCAGTTTCCCTCTTGCGGCAGCTACTTGGTTGCATGCAGGACGGTCTTTCAATCCGCGTCACAGATCAGAAGTTGGGGATTTCCAAATCCTCGGTGAGTTTTCTTTCTCAAACGGCGCTCTCTCATGGCGGCAGAGCCAAAGTGGCTGAGTTGACCCAATTGCCCGACACGCAGCTATTGGAGACTTTTTATCCACCGACAACAAAGGCGTACCAAGAACCAGACTGGGTAGAAGTTCACAAAAAGCTGGCCCGACGGAATGCCACGCTCAAATTGCTGTACGACGCCTATAAGTCACAAGTCGTCAGACGTGCATACACCTACACTTCCTTTTGTCGCCGCTACTCCGAGTGGCGCCAAGCCAACGGCCTTGGCGTACCCAACGGCAACGTCCAAGTCATCCCCGGTGAGCGCATGGAGATTGACTTCGCCGGCGACAATCTCAAGTGGATTGATCCTAACTGTGACGTACAACGTGCGCGGTTGTTTATCGCGGTGTTACCGTACAGCAACCTGACTTACGTTGAGGCTTTTCCCAATGAGAAGCAACAGAGCTGGATCTCCGGCATCGTTCACGCTCTCGAATATTTCGGCGGCACGCCGCAGGTCCTCGTCATGGACAATGCAAAGGCACTCGTCAAGCACTCGAGCTGGTACGAGGGCGAAGTTCAGCAGACGGTGCGCTCCCTGTGTAACTACTACGACATCGAGCCGTGGGCGTGTCAGCCCCGTCGTCCCAAGCAGAAAAACCGAGTCGAGGCCGGTGTAGGGCTCGCACAGCGACGGATCATTGCCGCAATGGAGCTTGAGCGCACCCCGATGGCGCGCGATCTCGATCACCTCAACGAACAGGTAAAAGCGAAACTCGAAGAGCTTAACAACGCGCCGTTTACTGCCACAGGAAGGTCTGACTCCCGAAGGCAAATGTTTGAGGATGAAGAACGCGAGTACCTTGGCCGCCTGCCGCTCCAAGCCTTCAGTCCGTTGGATATCCGCGTCCTTGTCGTTGATCGTGGCCATTGCGTTCGCATATCAGGTGATGGTCATCGCTACAGCACGCCGCCGGAGTACATCGGCAAGCGCGTTTCCGTGACGATCACCGATGACAAGGTCTACATCTATGACCTGGATTCGTGGAGCAAAATCGCCGAGCACAAGCGATACAAGAATACACAAGGCAACAAGACCCACCTATTGCCGGAACACCTGACTGACGCGGAAAGAAAATACCGGCGCCAACCTCGCGAATGGGTTGCTGAGTTTGTCAAGGCTGGATTGCCTGAAGACTTTGCCGATCGTCTGGTGCGGCATCTAAAAAAAGGCAAAACCAACTTTCCTTGCGGCCGGGCTTGCAATGCCCTGATGAGGCTCTTCAAGCTTTTTCCCGTCTCCATTATCTATCAGGCTCTGAGTACGGGTCTTGAGTACGGCAATGTCACCTATCAAGAAACGCGCAAAAGATGTGAGCAGATCATTTGGACCAAAGAAAACAACCTGGAACCCAACATTGGAAACAATCAAAGGATCGCAAACGACTATTTGTCTCCGGCTCACACCAATATCAGAAACAACTACCGATGAGGGGGTGGACAATGAGTCGATCGGTAATGGATCTTAAAGAGGTTTGCCTTGAGCTGTGCGCCGGCGGCATCCTGATAAAAGCGATGGAACTTGTCAAGCTTCCGAATTATCAAAGCTTAGATCCGGTGGAGTTCTTATACGAATGTCTCGTGAGCGAAGCGGCTCGAAGGCAAACGAGAAAGGTTGCGACACAGATCAAAAAATCAGCTTGCTTCTATCCGGACGCATGTATTGAAAATACTTTGTACGCGCCTGACCGCAATCTGAACCGCGGATTGATTGAACGATTGGCCGGTTGCGATTGGATCCGCAATGGCGAGCACTGCGTCATCACAGGCGCCACCGGCAGCGGCAAAACTTGGTTGGCCAGCGCGTTGATGAATGCCGCAATCCGAGCAGGCTTTAGAGCAAAGTATTACCGCGTCAACGATCTCTTGCTCGAATACGCCGAAAGTGCTTCCAATACTACGTTGCGAACGAGTAAGAAGAAACAACTAAATAGGTATCACCTGCTGATGATTGATGAATTCGGCCTAGGCGGCTTAACGGCGAACCAACGTGCTGACCTGCTGGAAATCATAAATGAGAGAACGCGCGAAGGAGGCAAAAGCGTAATCGTTACAAGCGTGTTTCCAGTGGATGTCTGGGCGAGCTGTATCGGGGACGTGTCGTTTAGTGATTCCATTCTGGACAGGCTTATTCATCGAGCTTGGCGCCTGAACTTGGAGGGCCCGTCTATGCGAAGCCGAACAGAGTGCGGAGCACTGGAAGATCCCTATGGGAAGAAACTGAAGCCTTAAGAAGGAAGACTTTTAGGCAGGCATCTCTCGAATCTTGAGTTTTATCGGCTGTGACTCGGGGCGCGCTCCGCTTTCGCTCCGCGCAACCGAATAGCTATGACAGCCTGCGAGCACTCGCTCTGATTCCGAAGGATGCCCCAGCCTGCGCTCCGACCTGCCTACAGCCCATCGTTTACGACATAAGCGGCAGGTCGAACGCAGACTGGGTTAGGAAGGTAGAAACCTCAAAAGCAATAACGCTCTCGGAACACCCACACTTGCCCAATCATCGGCATCGAAACTACTGTCCGAATGTTTGAGAATTGGGGTGTCCGAAAGGATGAGAATCATCGTGCGAATAAATGGTAATTTTCACAGAGGAAAAAGGCAAAGTAGAACGCACTGTTAGCTACGTGAAGTCGAGCTTTTTGAAGGATTTTCGAGCCTTCACTTCGCTGGAGGACATCCAAGAGAAATTCGAACTTTGGACTGAACAGTGGGCTGATAAGCGACGTATGCACACAGCTGACGGCTTGCCATTTACTCCGCGAGAAAGATTCACTTTGGATAAGGCGGCTTTACTGCCAATCTCCAAACCACCTTTAAACAACTACCGTTTGGAAAAAAGAAAAGTGGGCATCGGTGGCCTTATCACCGTGGACTATTGCCGTTACCAGTTACCAGCCGAGTTGACGGAACAGTCTGTCGATCTGATGATCGGAGTTAATACGATCGTCGTACTTCACCAAGGGAGCACCATTGCGCGTTTAGATAAGAACACCGACGCCGTCAAAAGTATGGCACGTATTCTCAAACGTGACGCAAACGATATGGTTGGCAAGGCTCTTGCCGCCAACACCTGGGTGGCTAACAGTCTGAAATACAACCCTTTGGGACGTTCGTTGTCCGATTATGAGGAGGCCGCACGATGGTGAAAACAGCCACTCAGATCGAGCAAATCAAGCAAATGGCTAAGTCACTTCGGCTCACGCTCATTTCTGAAGACTTGGAAATGATGCTCCACGAAGCCGATGAGGCCAAAATGTCTCATCGCGAGTTCTTGATGCACATATTCAGTTTGGAGTTGAAACGTCGAAGCATTCATCGCATCAAAATGGGTGTTATGGCCGCTCATTTTCCAATGCAAAGGACATTGGAGGGTTTTGATTTTTCTGTGCAGCCCAGTATCGAGCCGGCCAAGGTACGCGATCTGGCTCAATGCGATTGGATAGCTCAAGGCCACAATCTGCTGCTACAAGGTCCACCGGGAGTAGGCAAAACGCATTTGGCAATAGCCTTGGGAAGAGCCGCGATCGAGAAAGGGTACTCAACCCTGTTCGTAACAGCAGCGCAACTCGTCAATACGTTGATAAAGGCACAGGCAACGGGATGTCTGGAAGATCGACTTACAGCCTTATTTAAGCCGAAGCTACTGATCATTGATGAGCTGGGTTACGAACCCATGGGACCAGAGACAGCACATCTGTTATTCAGCTTGTTTAACCAACGTTATGAACGCAGGAGCATTGTCATTACGACAAACCGGCATATCACGGACTGGGGCGTATTACTAGGGGATCCAACAGCCACATCGGCCATCCTAGACCGTTTTTTGCATCATAGTTGTACCCTGACAATCAATGGAGACAGCTATCGCCTATTGGAGAAAAAAAGAGAGGGACTAATAATAAATCAACCACCGCAACTCACGACACAATCGTAAATCTCTCTGGAAAGGTCTCATTGCGTTTACCCTGGAAAAAAGTCATTGCGCTTGACACGCACAGCCAACTGCTACGACAACGCAACGATGGAGTGTTTCAATAGCACGTTCAAGGTAGAGGCGCTCTACACCCCGTTGCTACAGCTGGAAAGACCGAGTTTCAAGGAACAAAACGACTTTATTGGACGCTACATCGAGTTTTACAACAAGCAACGACCATGTTCGGTGATCGGCAATCTGACGCCGGAGCAGTACAGGCAGGCCTATTATGAGAAGACAATACAGGGTATCAATGGGTAAACCGGATGCCGGGTCAAGCCTGTAGCTCCATTTAATGGAGGGGGCCCGCCGCCCAGGCCGTTCATTGGCGCGCAACGGCTTGAGGCGCTGAAAGATCGCAAACTCGCGGCGCAGCCGGGGAAAGAGACATCTTTCCCCGGTCTGCCCAGCGGCGAGCGATCTAAAGGCTCTCTTCGAGCGCGCTATCGAGAGTTTTATCTGGATAAAACTGTTTTTATCTTCACCTTGAAAATCCGCTTTCCAACCTGTCCTGAATTTCGATACCAGTTCAAATCCTTCGCTCAAAAAGCGGCTTTTCCATTTACTGACGGTAACTTTGGACACGCCAACTAGCTTGGCAATATCCTCAAGAGGTGTGCCTTCGAGACATTTCAATATGTTCTTGACTCGATCTACAAGACACTGGTCACTTTTACACCTATTAACGATGTTCTGGAGTTGATCCTTGACTTCGTTGCTGGCTGTGACAACCTGAGGCTCCTCATATCCATCAAAACTCACTAGGATTACCTGGGTACAAGGGGCCTTATTCTTCCTCAAATTTAGGGCTTGCTTGATCGAAAAAAGTAAAATACGTCTTGGGCTGTTTGTATGCAATAATAAAAACTATCTAAATCAAAACAAATGTTTTCCGCCTGAATGACAAAACATGATGTTACAGCAAACACAAGATCTACAGTTATATTTGGCAGATTTTTTTTCAAAATATATCTGTAAACGACGATTAAGAAACCAAGAATGGCTGAAATATATTTGATAGAAGTGATGCTTACTATGCAATTTGGTCATCAAGAGCATGCGTCAGAAGTCTTTTAGTGCGAGCGTGCTCAAAAAAACAATTGCACGGAATTATAATCTTAATTATTGGAAGATTCGGTGATGTCTATCAAGCAAAGAATACTTTGTAATATATACTTTAAACTCGGATTGTACTATAGTTACTCAATCGCATGCCATAAAAAATTTTCTACCGTTAAGTCCACTTATGCTGGATATAAGGCTGGCTTTTTAAAAATAAATGATTTGCAGCTGTTATCTCAAAGATGGGGGAGGATCAGATCAAAAGATAAAAAATATTTTAAGGAACTAAAGTCACTAATCTCGTTTGACTACTTAATAAACAATTGTAATGAGAGAGATAGACTCTTAATTAAAGACAATTGGGCCGGGCTTAAAAATTACTTTAAAAGTTTTGGGCTTAGGGACTTTGTTTCTGCATCCCCATGGCAATTAAATTATACAGATTGCCAGGAAAGGCCCGCATCTTCACACTTAATCTCTATTGTTGTTCCAGCATATAATGCTCAAAAAACAATTGAGACGACACTGAGATCATTATTGAATCAATCGTATCGAAATATTGAGATAATTGTTGTCAACGATGGGTCGGTTGATAAAACGAAAAGTATTGTTGAACAGATCGCAAAACGTGATAATAGATTAAGTTTAATAAACTTAAAAAGCAATCAAGGTGCTTATAATGCTAGAAATATAGGTGTCAAGTCAAGCCGCGGTGAATTTATTACAGTGCATGATTCTGATGATATAGCACATCCTGACAAAATATTAATTCAAGTTTCAGAATTGCTTGATCACCCTTATTTAAAAGGATCCATATCTTATTGGATAAGATTTTCCGAGAGTGGAATTCTCTCATTACACCGTGGATTGCCTGTTTTGCGTTTGAATTTATCAAGTTTAATGATTCGTCGTTCATTAATTGAAGATTTAGGCGACTGGTCTACATATTATGTAGGCTCAGATCTTGAATTTTTCAATAGAATTAAAGAGAAACATGGAAAAAAAAGCATTTCAATGATTAGAAAGCCCTTATCTATTGGTTTATATAGACTTAATTCTCTTACAACAAAAGAAGATACCAGCGTTTTCAACTTACAAGGAAGGCAACATCGAATGAGATTTGAGGAATTATGGAGAAGACGGCATATGAAATTATATCATCCAACCATGCATCGAATTCTAAATTTGATTGAAAGCACATTTTCCAACAATTAAAAAATATGCAGATAATTAAATCGTCTTCCTACGAAGAAAACGAAAATTTGATGTGCCTCAGTTTCGCCACAATGATTCATTAACGTCCTCAATGATTATTGAATCATCTATAGTTTATTGTGGCTAACAATTAAAACTATAGTGGCCTTGTTGAAGATAGTAATTAATTTGCTAGATCTGACAAGAAATTGCAACTGTCGGTTGCTCGCCACTTGGAAATCAGTAGCAACCCTTTAATTGATGGTGTGTCACAACACACCTGCAGAAGAAATTTCTGCAATGAATAAAATTGCTCGATTACACAAACTGTTTCGGCAACGTGAACCTGAGATCGATAGTCATGGAGGCGCGGGCTTCTTTCTTTATGAAGGTGCGGACATTTTCTTGGACTTTTTTACGATATACGAACTCCAAAAATTGTGTGTATCAATTCCAGAAAAACTTAGTGATGTTGTGAGTTCATATCAGGCTAGGACTAGCGAGTTTCCACAGGAAAAATTTCTCAGACGAGGGGCGCTTTCCTGGTAAAGAGCAGACTTATCCACCCCCTACAGACGCTCAGCCTACCTACTGGGCCGTATTCCGTAGGGTGTATGTAAGTCGTGAACAACCTACATCAGGCCGGACAGTCGATGTGGATCCCGTTTCGTTTTCTGAATTCCACTGGGCTTAAGCCGCCCAGTGAAACTTTGATTCGCTTTTGCGCGTACTAGTTCAAGTATTCGTCAAGAATTTGCTCGAATTTAGTTAAATAAACAGCGTGAGCTTCCCATACCCTTCCAAGGGACTTGAGCAAGATCAAATACCTAATCGAGTAGGTGGCGGGTGATTAATTCACCTGCCGACCTCTCACACCACCGCCCATACCGATCTGGTAGGCGCCCCTCGCGAGGCGTTTTACGGCGGTTTCCATAGTTTAACCTCCATACCCGTCAACTCGTGTTAGACCGAGCCAACTCCAGCCTTGGGTTTTCAGAAAGTCGTTGGACAGAGTCGTGGACAGAATGTGGCTGTGCGCAATGCGCCAATAGCTCTTACGCGTATTCGACCATTGGATCGCTTGTCCGTGCGGACATCCGAGTTTCCTCAGCGCCGCATATTTTGTCCTCACCAGTTTCCAAGTTTTCCATAGCAGCTGTCGGATTCGTCTCCGAATCCACTCGTCCATCGCTTTCGACCACATTTCGTATTTCGCAAATTTGAAATACTCACACCACCCACGAAGCTTCTTGTTAAGCATCTCTTTCACCACCGGGATACTTTGCTTCCTGTTTCGGGAAAGTATTTCTCTCAGCGCATTCTTGAGCCGCTCTTTTGACTTCGGGTGCACGGTTGGAAAGTATCCGTCCTTGGTTTTATAGAACCCATGGCCAAGAAACTTCACTCCGCGCGTGATGTGACTGACAGTGGTCTTTGTCTCATTGACTTTGAGTTTCATGCGTCCTTCGATGAATCGAGTGACGCTCTTCAACGTCCTTTGGGCCGACCGCTTGGATTTGCACAAGATCACAAGATCGTCTGCATATCTGGCAAATCGATGACCACGTTTCTTCAGCTCCTTGTCGAGTTCATCCAAGTAGATGTTCGCAAGTAGCGGCGATAACGGCCCTCCCTGCATGAGACCAACTTCCGACTTCTCCACCTTCCCTTGTGTCCAAACCCCCGATTTGAGCATTCGCGTGATGAGCGATATCACCCGCCCGTCTTTGATTCTCGTCGATAGTTTTCGGATCAATCGACTGTGATTGACCGTGTCGAAGAACTTCTCGAGATCCATATCGACTGCCCAAACGTAGCCTTGGTCAGCTTCGCTCATGACCTTGAAAATCGCATCATGTGCGCTTCTCGTCGGCCGAAAGCCAAAGCTCGACATTGAAAAGGTGTCGTCATAACTGTATGAAAGCTTTTGCGCAACGGCTTGTTGCACAAGACGGTCGATGACCGTCGGGATTCCAAGATTCCTGTATTTCCCCTTTTCTGGTTTTGGTATGGTTACCCGTTTTACGGGTGCAGGGCGATATTTCCCTGACAGAATCGCACTCGTCAGCTCGCCGGGGTGCTCGAAAATGTACTTCCGAAGTTCTTCGGTTGTCATTCCGTCCACGCCCGGAGCCCCTTTGTTTGCTTCGACGCGTTTGAGCGCCAAAGTCAAATTCTCACGGCTCAGTATTGCCTCGAGTGTGATCTCCGTAAAAGCGGATTGGTCTTGTGCGGTGTTGTCCATTTCCATCACGGCCGTTGCGCCCTCCCGAATCCCTCTCCCCATTCCGTGGTTACCCAGATTCGGCCAGGTCTCTTATGTTTTCTGCGCCTTGCGACTTTGTGTCTACGGCACCGTACTCCTATAGATTCAGTCCTTCGGCAAGTACTGCCTTGCTTACTATGACCTCTGCTGACTACTCACAGCAAGCTTTACTCCGCGACCTCTGTTGAAGTCGCGTCTGTGAGTCCTCCCCAGGTAAGGACATGTTCTTTCCCACCATGCACCTGCTGCATTTACACCTCTGGTTCCGTGTAGCTTTGGGCTTCACCTTGTTCAGCAGGCTTACCCACCATCGAATGCCTAATGCAATTTCTGTTCGTCAGGTCAGTGGTTTGCCTCGGGCTTCCTTCAGATCCTGCCTCGCGACAGACACCCTTGCCTCTAGCTATGCGCTTGGTGCTACCTCCTGCGCTCGGGACTTTCACCCGTTAGATCATGCCCATGCTGGGCGCACCGAAATAAAACGGGGCAAGCCATCGAGCCGCCCCGTTCATGCTTCTTTATTCACTTGATGTAGTTCCACGGCAACCACGGCGTCACGTCGAAGCTCGCCATGGCATCC
>OHAO01002535.1_pt1 | contig 11128 bp, 7 predicted proteins | sample 1577151 | NCBI WGS metagenome assembly OHAO01 (sample SAMEA3541585, study PRJEB24748) | human gut metagenome | biome: human gut; feature: human-associated habitat; material: faeces | place: China | collected 2012 | reverse complement strand
GGAAATAATATAAAAGAAATATATTGGGTTAAGGACAGAAAGCAAGGTTATAGGTTGTGTTCAGAGACAATGAAGAAATATGAAAAAAATCAACTTATTGAGACTGAGAAAAATTTATATGATAAAGATGGTATAATATATGAAAACGAGAGACAAACGAATCAATATGATGAATACGGAAATGTTGTTGAAAATGTCATTTATAAAAATGGTGAGTTGTTCAGAAGCTTTAAATGGCAGTATATATATAATGAATTTGGATTAATAGAAACAAGAAGTTATTATGTAGATGATATGCTTTCATGGGTTGAAAAAAATGAGTATTCACAAAAGTAAAAAATATTTTTATGACACCATTTATGAGACAAGAGAGAAATTGTGGAAAAAATGCATTATTTGCAAACAGGAATAATCATATATGGGAGATATGTGTTACAGACTGTTTTAGATGAATATGGAATTATATGTAAAGCAAGGGACAACGACAACGTGTTTCAGGAAGAGGTTGTCCCTTCGATTTCAAAGAATTTCAGTTATGCAATTATGTAAGCGATGAGTTTATATATATGGGAACGATTCGTGTCAACAGAGAATTTAATGCGTTATTAAACGAATAGGATTCCCTAATAAAAAGTGCACAGAAAAAAGAGTTTAAGCCAGATTTTAATCGGAAATGATCTATTTGAAAGATTCCGGTTGCTTTTTTATGTATACAGTACCAATTTTGACGAGAAACGTGCCAATAATGCATGATGACGAAAATTGTGATTTTTTTGTGATACTATAATGAACGGACATTTTGAACCTGAAAAAGGAGAATGCTTGGAATATGCAAATTGTTATTAAGTATGCAGATAAAAAAATAGATAGTTACATATTGGAGCAGTTCAATAAAGAAGTTGTAAGCTTTGGCAGGCAGCCGGACAATGATATTGTACTTGATTGGAATTTTGTATCGCGGATACATGGCGTATTTTTTATGGAAGACGGAACATGGTATGTACAGGATCTGGACAGTACGAATGGATTGCTTGTAAATGGAACCTATATTGACCAGCCATATGCGATCAAAGAGGGGGATTGCATTTGTATACAGAGAAAAGATGGGGAAGAAAGTATAAGCATATATATCAGCGAATCAGAGCAAGCGAAGCTGGATAAGGCCAGATCTCCTAAGAAGCTGGTTATTATTTTGAGTGTGATATGTGTACTGCTGGTAGCATTTATAGTTTCGTTGGTTATTTACGCAACACACAGAGATTCGTCAAAGAAGGAAACGGCGACACCAACGGATGCTTCAACGGAGACAGAGGAAGCAACGGAAACAGAGGAACCAACAACTGTGACAACAATCGAGGCGGAAACTACGATGGAAGAAGTAGAAGAAACAACGGAAGAAACAACAGAAGAAACGGTTACAACAGAAGCCGTACAGAATGCGGTTTCGGAAACCGATTTCCCGGTAGAAAATAGTGTAGGCGGGTTGAGTTATTCGGAGGCGGCTAAGGACCAAGACCAGCATTTTTTCGTGGAACATAATGACTGCTATTATCCAATGACAAACAGCGAATGCTTTGATGAGAACATGGTATCGTTAAAAATCAGGTTTGTGGGAGAAAATTTTGAATATGCCCAGGTGCATGTCGGTGACAAAATTGTTGGATTTGATGGTATGCATGGATTTAAATCCATATCAATTATTAATAGTGAAGGATATTCTGTTCCGCAGGAATTCGTTACAAATGATGATGGCACAGTAGAGTTTCACAAGAGCAGTTTTAATTCATCCTTATACTACGGCAAATGTTTTATTACGACGAATAAGATATTTAAAATTAATGATGAGGATGCAAATAGGATAGCAGATTATGTAGAAATTGGAGATGGATGGCCTACATACAAATTTTTGTATTATGCAGAGCCAACGAATATTGAAGTAACATATTATAAGAATTACGAGCAGGTAGTAAAAACAGTTTCTGTAGATAAGAAATGTTTTTTGTTGGGAGATAAGTATAAGGCTGATTACCAAGAGGCTCCAGAAGGGTATTTTTATTATGACACATCGAATCTTCCACTTGGGAAATATGTAATTAATGCGATGGCAGGCGTGCAGTTTGCTATTGAAGTAGTTGAATAAAATTTGTTTTTAAACAGTGGAGTAACGTTTGATATGAAATCAATAGTAATTTATTATGGCAACCAAAAAAGCGAAAGCTATAATCTGGAACAATTTCAAAAGGAAGTCGTAAGCTTTGGAAGACAGCCGGACAATGATATTGTACTTGATTTGGAGTTTGTATCGAGAATCCATGGTGTGTTTTATATGGAAGAGGGCATATGGTATGTGCAGGATCTGAACAGTACGAATGGGATACTGGTGAATGGAAACCGAGTAGAGCAATATGCGATTGAAGAGGGGGATTGCATTTGCATACAGGGGAAAGACAGTGAAGAAAGTATAAGTATCTATATTGGTGGGGGAAAAGAAGCCAAGGGAAATAAAACAAAGTCGAAAAAGAAGCTGGTTATTATTCTCAGCGTTGTGTGTGTATTGCTGGCAGGGCTTATTGTTTCATTGATTGTTTATGCAAAGCACAGAGATTCGTCAAAAAAGGATACTGCAACACCGACGGATGCCTCAACAGAAGCTGAGGCGGAAACGGAGTCCGAAGAACCTGCAACTGCATCAACGACAGAGGCGGAAACGACAACAGAAGAAGCAGAAGAAATACCTGAAGATATTGGATTTTCCTATGGGAAATTGCAACATACAACGTTTATTTTTTCAAGTGGAGCAGGGGCATGGGAGACAGATTTGTCCGTTGATGCAGATGGGAATTTCTCAGGTATGTTTCATGATAGCGAGATGGGAGATACCGGAGAAGGATATCCAAGTGGATCAATCTATTTTAGTGAATTCTTCGGACGGTTTGGACAGTTAGAAAAGGTGGATGATTACACCTATGCAACGACGATAGAATCGATAGAGTATGTAAATGAACCGGGAACGGAAGAGATAAAGGATGAAATGCGATACAAGTATAGTGAAGCGTATGGGCTTGAAAATGCGGGTCGAATTTTGTTTTATCTTCCGGGAAGACCTTTGGACAGTTTCTCAGAGGGAGAACGGTCGTGGATGAATTTATATCTTATGAATAATTATGGTGGTAAGCTCCCTATGGTTTTACTTTGCAATGAGAATGAAGAGCAGGTTATGCAGGGAAATAGCAGTTTGACAGCAGAATATCAGCCATATATAGATGTGTTAGAAAGAGAGGCGGATAAAATTTCTGCATATACAACGGGATATGGGAATGCCTCAATATGTTATATAGATGTTACGGGAGATGAGAAACCGGAACTGTTGTTTATGACAGAAAATTCTGAAACTGGAGGTGGAGATTTAAATATTTATACAATTGAAAATGGTAAAGAAAAGCAAATCTGTTTCTTGGAAAACTTAAATATTCCAGTGGCTGGTGGAACAGAGTACTGTGTGTTTCGCAAAAAGGATGATTTTCGATTATATGCAATATCTGAAACCTACGATGGTAATGGCTCACGTTCTACTTTTTATCGCTTTGATTTAGCGGATAATGGTTCATTGGCTGCGGAGCAAGTAATGTGTTGGAATGATAGTGGAGAAGTGAATTCGTATATGGACAATGGTATTTATGAAATAGTATGTACAATTGGTGAAAAACAAGTCACTTCAGAAGAATTCATGGAAAATGTAATTTTATTTGTCAAAGATATGGAAATGGTTGCCTTAAATACATATCGGGAGTTTGATTTAAGTCCATATATGCAACCGAGACCGACAAGTAGTATATTGCCAGCGATTTCAAAATCTGAGCATATTTATGTGGAAAGTTATGACGCAGAGTATGGTATATATAGAGGCAATTTAGTGGATTAAATTTGTCAAATATAACAATAAACTATATAAAATTTGCAATGACGATAGTTTAAAAATTTTGTCTATTATTATGAATATAATTCAGGCGTATAAAGGAGGTTTCAGATGATTACATATAAAATATATTCGAACATAGGAAATCGGGAAGTAAACGAAGACAGTGTCGGCGAGCAACAAAAAGACGAAAATTATTTGTTTATACTGGCGGATGGTCTGGGTGGACATGGACATGGAGAATGTGCATCGAATTTGGCTGTGACAACTTCATCGGAAATGTTCCATGGGGAGTATTTTCAGGGAAAAAATGAAAAAGAATTTCTGGCACAATGCTTTGACTGTGCGCAGGATATTATCACGATGTCACAGAAGGAGACACGCGAATATGCGGATATGAAGACAACGATGGTGCTGCTTTTGATTTCGGGAAATCGTGCTTATTGGGGACATATAGGAGATTCCAGATTATATTATTTCAAGAAAAATAAGATGATTACGCGGACGCTGGATCACAGTGTTCCACAAATGCTTGTCAATACTGGAGAAATCAAAGAAAAGGATATTCGTGGACATGAGGATCGGAGCCGGTTGCTTCGGGTTGTGGGAAGTCCGTGGATGAATGGACATGCGTATGATATCTCAGAAGGGATAGATTTAAACAAGTCACAGGTTTTTTTACTTTGTTCGGATGGATTCTGGGAGCAGATCACGGAAAAAGAGATGATGCAGTGTCTGAAGAAGGCGGATACGGTAGATGCGTGGCTTGATCGCATGGTTGAGATAGTGAACGAGAACGGAAAAGGATCGGATATGGACAACAATTCGGCGATTGCGGTATGGGTAGAGCCGGAGAATAAATAAAGAGGGGTAAAAAGGTATGAATAAGAGAAATATATGCTTTAGCATTCTTATAACAGTGTTTTCGTTGATGGCAGTAATTACGATGTTTCTTCCATATTTCCGGATTGGAACAACGGAAGTCAAACAGGCATTTGATACAACCTTTGATGGAATTGCACAACTGGATTCTGCATTTGAAGATGGTGGTTCCGGAGATTTGCTGCCATCCAGATCAGGTGTGAAATTATTGAAGGATGTCATAGACATTCCGACGGATCAGACATACAACTACATTTCCGGTTTGAAGAGACTGGTTGTAAGTATGTTACTTGTTGCGTGGATAACAGCAGTTGCGGTGATTGTAATTGCATGGGTGTTAAAGAAAAAAGCAAAATATATTGTAGGGATGACACTGTCTGCGGTTTCAATCGCAGCGTCGCTTACATTGTATATATCAGTTCCGGGTATTGCAAAGAATGCATTGGTCGAGGCAATAGAAAAAAGTCTGTTTAATGATACCGGTGTATATGAATATTTGCTCGGCAGCTTTGTAAAGGAAACCGTCCTTTCATATATTGGAAGGTTCTGCAGACAATTATTGCAGCATTCGGTACAGATAGGATTCTGGCTTCTGGTTGGCATGATGGGTGCAGTGTTTATTGCATCTTTGGTCGGATTGATTCTGGAGTCTGTTCGGGGAAAAGTAGAATTGCCGTCAGCGGGAGACGTTGCACAGGCTGTATCTGCAATGATATATGGAATCAAAGGAGAGTATGCGGGTGCAGAGGCAGCAGTGGGAAATGGAATTGTTATTGGTCGTGATCCAGCTGCGTGTCAGTTGGTTCTCAATAAGGACAAGGTTAGCCGCAGGCATTGTAAGATTGCCTATAATCCGGCGAATAACACATATGTGGTAACCGATTATTCCAGCAATGGAACCTATATATCCGGGAAGGCAATGCAGAAAAATCAACCGACAGAAATACCTGCCGGAACGATGATTCAATTGGGTAAAGATGGAGATATATTCCGGCTTGGAAAATAGATACGAGGGATGAACTATGAAGAGAAGATGTCTGAATTGTATGAAAGAATTTGGAATACCAGAAGGACAGGAGCAGAATCATTTTGCTTGCCCTTTTTGTGGATATAGAGAGGGGACTCCTCCGAAGGAGATAACATATCTGTATCCGGGAACGATATTGCAAAATCGTTATATCATCGGAACCACGCTCGGAGCAGGTGGATTTGGAATTACATATAAAGCATGGGATACAACGTTAGAGATGGTTGTGGCAATCAAGGAATATTATCCGGCAGGTATGGTACAACGTGTGCCGGGAGATCCAAATCTGATCGTGTATGGAGGCAGACATCAGGAAGAATTTTATTCCAATTTGGAGCGTTTCCTGGAGGAAGCACGTAAGATGGCAATATTTGAAAAAAGTAAAAATATTGTCCATGTTGAAAATCACTTTGAAGCAAATAATACGGCATATATAGTCATGGAATTTCTTGATGGAATTTCCGTAAAGGAATTTATGAAACAGGAAGGCGGCAAGCTGGATATGGAAACAGCGTTAGAAATTGCATTCGCTGTTTCAGAAGCATTGCAGGAGATTCATGATGCATCGATCCTGCACCGGGATATCAGTCCGGATAATGTATTTTTGTGTGAGGGAAACAAAGTTAAGGTTCTGGATTTTGGAGCTGCAAGATTATCGGATACAGAGAAAGAAGTGACGCGCTCGATTATTTTGAAACCGGGATTTGCACCGCCGGAACAATATCAGACAAAAAGTAAGCAGGGACCATGGACGGATATATATGCGCTGTCTGCGATGTTGTATTACTGCATAACCGGTGTGATGCCAGACGAGAGTACAAATCGGAAGATAGAGGATACGGTTGTTGCTCCGAAAGAATTAGATCCGTCAATACCGGATTATATCAGCGATACGATTATGCGTGGAATGGCAGTCAATGAGGCGCTGCGGTTTCAGAATATTGGTGAGTTTCAGAAAGCACTTTTAAAAGAAAAAAAGGTTGTTGACGATAAAACAGAGCTGAAAAAAAGAAAGAGAAGACGTGTGTTTACGATAGCAGCTGCGGTTCTTTTGCTGGCAGTCGGAGGGTTCGCGGCATGGCGTATCTATGACAGCAAGGATCCGGTCCTGAATCCGGCGACGATCACAGTCTGGGTTGCATATTCCGGAGATGAGGATGCGGATTCAGCGAAACAAATGATGGAAGATATGTCGGATATGTTCCAAAGTGATCAGGCTGCCGTAACAGTTTCCGTAGAAGCAATTCCAGAGGAACAATATGCTGACAGACTGGAACAGGCAAAGGCAGATGGAACGATGCCAACAGTATATCAGGCGGAGTATGCATCAGAGGAGATACAGAAGTCGGCTGCATCTGTAAAACCGGTTTATAACAGTATGGATAACCTGTCGGATTATTATTTCTTGAAATCATATAAAAAGAAGTTGATAGAGGAAAAAGAGGTTCCACTTGGGTTCAATATTCCGGTCGTGTATGTGCGCCGGTCGGATACGGTGGATGCATCTTCTTTTGAACTGAGTCGAATATCAGACATACAGGAATCACAGTATTATATGGATTCTGCATATGCAGATATGCTGATCAACACTTTGGGAGGTAGTTATCATTATGAAAATGGTCTGGCTATGGATAATGCCGCAAAGGAACTGATACAGGATGTAGTGAAACATACGAAAAGCAATATAAAACTTGAAAATAGTGAAAAGGCGATGGATGGGTTTGCGAATGGAACGGTTTCTTATTATCTGGCATCTGTGCGGGAATTGCAGACATTTAATAAAAATGTAGTTGGATTGTATGAGATGCGGTCGATTCAGTCAAATACCTTGTGTGGACGATTCACGGATGCGTACAGCATCAGTGGAAGTGCCAGTAAAGAGGAGATTGCGGCAGCTAGAGTCTGGCTTCGGTACATGCTGGAGGAGGGACCGCAGAAGACCTATCATCTGGTGCATCGACATGCGATACCACTGCAGAAAGATGCATACAGAGTATATGTGGATAATAACAGTAAGCTAAGTTTGATTGATGGATATTTAGATAATCTGAAATTTTATCCGGAGAATGAGAAAAAGCTTGAAACACTGACGGCGGATTTGTGGAAGCAGGTTGTGCTAAAGCGAACAAAAACCATTGACGAATGGTGTGAGGAACAAAAATAAAGGGAGATATCGATATGGCTGATAAGTTATGTATGGGTTGTATGGAAACCTACAATGATAAATATGATGTTTGTCCACATTGTGGTTATGTGGATGGAACAGCACCGAAAGAAGCATATCATTTGATACCAGGTACTGTGATTGAGGGACGATATATCGTAGGCAAGGTAATTGGAAATGGTGGATTCGGTGTGACTTATATTGGCTATGATCCGGTATTAAACCAGAAGATTGCAATCAAGGAGTATCTGCCGGGAGAATTTTCAACCAGAGCTATGGGCTCTCCGGATGTGACAGTTTTCTCCGGAGAGAAAGAAGAACAGTTTGCAAGTGGAATTATAAAGTTTGTTGAAGAAGCAAGACGGCTTGCAAAATTCAAACATACGCCGGGAATCGTGGACATTCACGATAGTTTTCAGGCGAATCACACGGCGTATATCATTATGGAATATATTGATGGAGAGACGTTGAAAGAAAAACTGGAACGGGAAGGTAGGATTCCGGTTGATGAAGCACTGAATATTATGATGCCAGTGATAGGGGCATTAAAAGAAGTGCACAAAGAGGGGATTTTACACCGGGATATTTCTCCGGATAATATCATGATCTCGAAGACTGGTGAAGTGAAGATCATTGATTTTGGTGCGGCACGATTTGCAACAACAACGCATAGTCGTAGTTTGTCTGTGCTTGTAAAGCCAGGGTATGCGCCAGAAGAACAGTATCGGAGCCGCGGGGATCAGGGAACATGGACGGATGTGTATGCCTGTGCGGCAACGTTATATAAGATGATTACGGGTGTGACGCCGGAGGATGCGATGGAACGCCGTAACAAAGATACATTGCTTCCACCATCCAAACTGGGAATTAAGATCCCGAAGAACAAAGAGAATGCGATTATGAATGCTTTGAATATTCGCATCGAGGATCGTACACAGACGGCAGATGATCTGGAAGCGGATTTGTTCAGTGACCAGGCTGTCAAGCGGAACAAGATTCATTTAAAGAAGATGGATATTGGTAAATGGCCGATTTGGCTGAAAATTACATCAGGCGTGGCGGCCGCTGCAGTGTGTGTATTTATTGTATTGCTGGTGACGGGCGTTATTAAGTTTGCTGATTTGTTCCACTCGAACCGGGGGCAGTTGGAAAATGGATATGTATATGCACCGGAAGTAGTAAACATTGCTCTGGCAGAGGCGGAAAAGACGGTCGGTGATGCCAATCTGATCACACAGATTACTGATAAGCAGCATTCCGATGAGATTGCAGAGGATATGGTGTTACAGCAGAATATTCCATCTGGAACAGTTGTACAGGAAAAAACGGTAATGGAACTGGTAGTAAGTGCCGGATATGAGAAGGGATATATGCCAGATATTGTCGGATTATCCAAAGATGAGGTAATGAAATTGCTTTTGGATATGGGTTGGGATGAGAGTGCAATAACTTTTGAAGATGTGGAGAGTGAAGTGGCTCCAGGCTATGTCGCAAAACAGGATGTGGAAGAAGGAACAACGGTTAAAATCGGTGAAAAGATAACGATTTATCTGTCAAAGGGTGTTGATGGATATGACACGAACAACAATACAAAGGTTCCCAATCTTGTAAAAGACAAATGGTCTGATGCACAGAGCAAGGTAAAGAAAGCAAAATTGTATTTGTATAAATCTGGAACGGATTATAGTAACACAGTTCCAAAAGGATGCGTTATATCTCAGAATCCCGAAGCGGACACAGAGGTGGCTGAGGGATCGAAAGTAGGTGTGGTTATCAGCCTTGGAAAGCAAGAGGATGCAATGGTACATGTACCGGATGTCCAATATAAGAGCAGTTCAGAGGCAATTGCATTGCTGCAGGCGCAGGGACTTGAGGTGCAGACAAAGAATGAGGAAAGTGATTCTGTACAGAAAGACCATGTTATTCGTCAGAGTGTTGCAGCAGGAACAGAAGTGCAGGTTGGAACGACCGTGGTTATTTATATAAGTTTGGGAAATCCGAATGCAGTAATTACGTATGATCCAACGACAACACAAGCCAATGTGACAACAGAAAATAGTACAACAGAAAAAACAACAGCATCAACGGATAATAAACCTTCAGATTCTTCTGGAAAGACTACGACGCAGGTAACTACAACAGAGGCAAAGCAAGAGGAAGAAGTCGTGAATCCGGTTACAACGACGGAAGCTCCACCACAGCCAGATCCAGAGGCAGGAAAGATTAAGGTTCCAAATCTGGTAGGAAAAACAGAAGCAGAGGCAAGAAAGAGCCTTAGTGATAAAAAACTTTCTGCAGGAGCAGTTACATATCAACATAAAGAGGGCGCCACAAATGGAACGGTGCTTTCACAAGGGATAGAGCCAGATACAAAAGTTGCAAAGGAAACAGTTGTTAATTTTGTTGTTTGTAACAACGAAACCTATACGGAATATCGATATAAATCCAAAGAGGAAAAGACATCATCAGAGAAACTTGATGGTTGGAGTCTGGTAAAAACACAGGATAATTGGAGCAACTGGAGTTCTGAAACGACGTCTCCGCCACAGGCAAATGAGTACACAGAGGTAAAAGAAAGCCGTACAGAGACGAATATGCCTGACAATCCAGGAAATCCATATCCTATACCATCAAGAACGTTGACACAAGCAACATCCGGTGATGATTGTAGATGGGTTGAAAAATTTATCGCAGAATATATGCTGGGATACAATTACGAATATATGGATGGTGTGTATGGTGGCGTTGAAATGTACTATGTAGGTGTGTTCCAAAGTTGGGAAGGCTTGACACAGGACAAATCCGTGGGACCGGCAACCCGCGATCGTATGCTTCAGCGATGGAGAGAAAAGCAAAGTACTACAACAAAATATTATGTATATCGAACAAAGACGGTTACTTATTACTATGAAAAGGTATCTGGATGGTCAGATTGGAGTAAAACAAAGGTAACAAAAGGTGGAAAAATATGCGATGTAGAAACAAGAACGGTTTATAAATATTAGAAGGAATACCAGTGTATAAGGAGATAAACACATGTTAAGAATTGGCATTTGTGATGATTCGCAACATGACAGAGATTTAATCTGCATCATCAAGTGTATGCTCCGGTGAAAGAGAAAATGGATCAGAGATAACT
>OHAO01002529.1_pt1 | contig 11142 bp, 8 predicted proteins | sample 1577151 | NCBI WGS metagenome assembly OHAO01 (sample SAMEA3541585, study PRJEB24748) | human gut metagenome | biome: human gut; feature: human-associated habitat; material: faeces | place: China | collected 2012 | reverse complement strand
CGTCTATCTGTCTGCTTATCCCGGTGACCGTATCCGTAAGACGAACGAAATAAACGTATCTACTACGCTGCTACCCAAAGTAGATGCTACGAAAAAAGGAGGTAATCAGCCGCAAGCCGTGCTCGACAGCACGATGGTCAACTTGACGATGCAGGGAAAGAAGAAGGTGACCACAGAATTATGGCTCACCAATAAGGGCACTGCGCCCCTCTTGATTCAGGCCTTGCAGGTCTACAATCCGGGCATTAGCGTAAGAATCAATCATCGCAAGATTCCGGCCGGCGCACAAGAACGCATGCGCATCTCTATCAGCGCTACGGCACAGACAGTCAAAGGCCGCCACCGCATTCTGCTTATCACGAACGATCCAAAGCAACCCAAGATGGTGATTGATATAAACGTAAAAAAATAAAGATAAACCCTTGGCGGTATAAGTTTTTCTCCTTACTTTTGCAACGCTTAATCGGAAAGTAGCGCAGTTGGTAGCGCACTACGTTCGGGACGTAGGGGTCGGGCGTTCGAATCGCCTCTTTCCGACGAGAGTAAGAAAGAGCAGTTTACTTTCAAGAAGTAAGCTGCTCTTTTCTTTGTGTTCTTTAGCCACTTTTACCGACAAAGGGCTTCATCGCCAAGCGTTTATCTTTTAGCTCTGCCACCTTGTGCTTTCACTTTCAGGTAGACGTCGTGCAGTGCATTGGCCGCCTTTTGCCAAGCATAGATTTTCAAGCGCTCGCGCTGCTTGCAAAGGAGTTCTTCCTTTGCTGTTGTTGACATCGCGGCCAAAGTTTGCAAACAATCTAAGAGATTATCTTGCGTCTCATCTAAATTAAAATAGAGCGCAGCCTCGCCGGCCACTTCCGGGAAACAGCTCTTCCGGTTCAATAATACGGGGCAATCCATTTGGTATGCCTCCAAAATGGGAATACCGAAACCCTCGTAAAGAGAAGGGAATATAAAGGCCTGCGCATCTCTATACAGGGCCAGCAACTCCGCATCGTCAGGACGCGCGAATACGAAATGCTGCGCAAGACCTAAGGCAGAAAAGGCGGCCAGCTCCTTTTTCGTGAACGGCACCAGCGTGCAAACCATACGCCAATCAGGATGTTCGCGAAAAAAAAGCTGCAAAGCCGGGAGCATCGCGGCGAAGTTCTTGTAGGAAGTTCGCTTGCCGACGTAGAGCAGATAGGGGAAGTCAAAAATCTGCCGATTAGCAGGCTGCAGCAGTGCGGGAGGGCCGTGATGAATCACGCTGATCATCTGCGGATCAACGTGCAAAAGCTCCACAATATCAGCCTTCGTATGCTCCGAAACGGCTACGATATGGGCCGCATGCTTTACTAAGTGGCGCTTACGTTCGATCTGCATATCCCCACGCTTGAAATACAACTCGGGGATCATATCATGAATAGTCAGCACAAAGGGCCGGCCATGGAGATGCGGCAGAAAATATTCGTCGAAAAAGGTGGGATGGAAAATATCATAGTCGGCCGCTTCAAGCAGTTGGATGGCATAGCGCTTATTGCGACCGAGCGTAGTGCATCCCGGAGCTAACTTACTGAAAACTTTATATAAGTCGCCCTTGAGCGGATAGTGGCGGGTAGAAATAAAATTGCGTTTCGTGCAACTTGCGGGGCGAACGTCCTGTGCAAAGGACTGCCCTTGCAAATGTACGTTGTCGCTTTCGCACATAGCCAACTTAACCTCCGTAGATGAGGGCAGATGGCGCATCAATTGGACGAAGCTATTCGATACTCCACCCGCATCCTGTATATAAAAGGCCTGGTAGTCAAACAATATTTTCATTGTCAATTTCGCACTGCAATTAAACAGCAGGAAGCAAAAATACATATTCTCTCTACAAATTCAAGCGTCTGCCTCTACAAATCTGCCGCGTCGGCTCATTGTAAAAAGGCAACACAAAGCGGCTTTATCGGTTCGCTTCCGCGAAAAACGCCTCTGAAGCACGAGGATGTGAGAAATAAAAGAAAAAGGAAGTTGTTCAGGATTTATTGTTTACCTTTGCCTACGTTCGAGAGAATGGAATGTTTCCAAATTGTTCTCCGAATAAACAAAGGACAGCGCTGAACGTACTAAAAAAGACGGAGCAGCGTTGATAACTTACTTCAACAGATAAACAACATGAAATTTATATCTTGGAACGTAAACGGTCTGCGAGCGGTCGACGGCAAAGGCTTCAGAGATATCTTCCGCGCGATAGACGCCGACTTCTTTTGTCTGCAAGAGACAAAGATGCAGGAAGGCCAGTTGGACATCGCCTTTGATGGCTATGAGTCGTACTGGAACTATGCGGAGAAGAAAGGGTATTCGGGCACGGCAATTTTTACGAAGCACAAGCCGCTCAGCGTTCAGATAGGACTCGGCATAGATGAGCACGATCACGAGGGGCGCGTAGTCACGTTAGAATTGGAAGACTTCTATTTAGTTTGTGTCTATACGCCCAACTCGCAAGATGAGTTGCGCCGCTTGGACTATCGAATGACTTGGGAGGAAGCCTTTCAAGCGCATTTGCATAAATTGGATGCTCATAAACCGGTGATTGTATGTGGAGATATGAACGTGGCGCATCAGGAGATTGATCTCAAGAACCCGAAGACAAATCGCCGTAATGCGGGCTTCACAGATGAAGAACGCGAAAAAATGACACAATTGCTCTCAAACGGATTCATCGATACTTTTCGCTATTTCCATCCCGACTTGACGGGAGCTTACAGTTGGTGGAGCTACCGCTTTAGGGCCCGCGAAAAAAATACGGGTTGGCGCATCGATTATTTCCTCGTATCAGAACGACTCAAACCCCGATTGGTCGAAGCCAATATCCTCAACGATATTATGGGCTCTGATCACTGCCCCGTAGAACTCATCCTCAAATAAAAACGATTCAAACAAAACCTTATGAAGGACTTCTTTAAATATACACTGGCCACGATGCTCGGCATGTTTATCATGGGTGCATTTACTATTGCGATGGGCCTTGTTATGTTATTTGTTGTTTCATTATCAGACAGTATGAAGCCTGCCATAGCTCGACATTCTGTCTTAAAAATCACGCTGAGCGGGACCATATCCGAGCGATCGGCAGGCGCAAATCCGCTCGCCTCGATTTTGGGCAACCCAATGGCGGACGAACAAGGGCTCGACGATATCTTATCAGCCATCCGCGTGGCTAAAGATAATAAGCGCATCGAAGGAATTTACTTGGCCGGCGGCGTGGTTTCGACGGACGTGGCTTCATTGCAGGAGATCCGTAAGGCACTGATTGATTTTAAGAAATCGGGTAAGTTTATTGTGTCTTATGCTGACTCTTATTCACAAGGTTCTTACTACGTTTGTTCGGTGGCAGACAAAGTTCTTTTAAATCCGGTAGGCATGCTTGATTGGCACGGCTTAAGTTCTAACCCCATTTTCTACAAGGATTTATTGGAAAAAGTTGGCGTCAAGATGCAAGTATTCCGCGTCGGGACGTACAAAAGTTTTGTTGAGCCTTATACACGCACAGAGATGAGTCCGGAGAACCGCGAACAGACGGCCTTCCTCCTTGGCGGACTTTGGAAAGATCTTTGCACAGAAGTAGCGCAGTCGCGCCGCTTACCGGTTGAGGCCATCAATAATTACGCCAACCAGTATCAAAACTTTGCCGACCCAAGTGTATATATCAATGAAAAGCTTGTGGATAAACTCGTCTACATTGAAGAAGTGCGCAACGTTCTGCGCGATATGGTAGGCGGAAATCGCGTTTCGATGGTAGATCCTTTCACGCTTTCGCTACTCGAAACTGAAAAAGGACGCAAAAATAAGGTAGCCGTTTACTACGCTTACGGAGATATCGTCGACGCGTCGACAAGTTCAGGCGGCTTGCGCGGCGATGAAATTGTCGGCAATCAAGTAATTCAAGATTTAGATGAACTGGCCAACGATGACAACATTAAAGCCGTTGTTCTACGCGTCAATTCAGGCGGCGGCAGTGCGTATGCCTCCGAACAGATTTGGCACGCCGTAGAGTTGCTAAAGAAGAAAAAGCCCGTAGTCGTGTCTATGGGCGGCACTGCGGCCTCAGGCGGATACTACATTTCCTGTGGCGCCGACAAAATCATTGCTGACCCCACCACGGTTACGGGTAGCATCGGCATTTTCGGAATGATTCCTGACTTCAGTGGGCTGATGACAGAGAAACTCGGGCTGCATTTTGACATTGTTAAGACTAACGAAGCGTCAGACTTTGGTGCGATGGGCCGAGGTATGACAGCGGCAGAGGGGGAAGCCCTCCAAAACTACGTCAACCGGGGTTATGGATTGTTCCTCAAGCGTGTGGCCAACGGCCGCAACAAGACTGTGGAGCAAATCAATCAGGTTGCGCAGGGACGTGTATGGACAGGACGCCAAGCCTTGAAATTAGGCCTCGTAGATCAACTGGGCACTTTAGAAGATGCCATCAAAGAGGCCGCACGCTTGGCAAAACTGGAGAAATATGACGTTCGCCGCGTACCTTACATCACAGACTGGCTGACAGATTATCTACAACGGCAACAAGACGACTATATGGATCGCAAGTTGCGCCGCAGTTTGGGCGTCTACTACGATCCGCTGCGCTTCGTATCCTCACTTCAAGGGCGCGACTGCTTGCAAGCTCGCATGTATAGCGCACTCAACATTCGCTAAGGCCTGCTGCGGCGTGAGCAAGTCTTCTTTCTGACGCGCGCCGCAAGCCTTATTCGAACAATTTGATTTGTGCCAATGCAAGCACCGCCTTCCGCCACACCACAGCATCCCATCGCTGCGCCGCTTTTTCAAAAGCGCGGCTATGGGATGCTTGCGCCTTTGGCGGCAATATATGGCGGCGTGATGACTTTGCGCAACAAAGCCTTCGATTGCGGACTACTTCCGACCAAGAAAGCCGATGTGCCGGTAATCTCCGTCGGAAACTTAGCCGTCGGGGGAACGGGAAAAACGCCCCATGTCGATTATCTGATTCACCTGCTCCAACCAGCGTTTCTCCTCAGCGTATTAAGCCGCGGCTATGGTCGGACGACGCGCGGCTTTCGCTTGGTTTCCGCAGAAGACGATGCTGCCTTGGTCGGTGACGAACCATTACAGCTGAAGTTGCATCATCCTGACGTGGTCGTAGCTGTAGATGAGAACCGCGTGAACGGCGCAGCGCGCTTGCAGAAGACGGATTGGCCGCCCCAACTCCTATTATTAGATGACGCCTATCAACACCGGTACATCTTTCGCGACGTCAACATCCTCCTAACTGACTATTCCCGCCTCTATCCACTGGATCGCGTGTTGCCGGCAGGCCGTTTGCGCGAACCGATTTCAGGCAGTCGGCGAGCAGATATAATCATCGTCACCAAATGTCCCGATTCGTTGACCGTCGCGCAGGCCGACGCCATTCGCACCTTACTTTCCCCACGACCGGAGCAAAGCCTTTATTTTACGACGATGACCTATGGCGCGCCTTATGCGCTCTTTACGGAGCAAGCCGTGCCATCGCTGACCGACAAAGCACTATTAGTGGTCAGCGGCATCGCACATCCTGCGCCCCTACTCCATCACCTATCCGCCCAAGGCGCGCAAGTGAAATCCCTCAACTATCCGGATCATCACCGTTTCTCCGTGCGCGACGCTGAGCACATCAATCGCGCTTTCGAGGACTTGCCCGGAAAAGAGAAATGGGCGATCACGACAGAGAAAGATGCAGCGCGCCTACGCCATTTACGCGGTCTGAGCGACGAAATACGCAATCATTTGCTCGTTCAGCCCATCACGGTACGCTTCTTGTTAGAGAAAGAAGAGGCCTTTGCGCAAGATCTCCGTAAGCGATTAAGAAACGCACGGCCCACCACCAAGCATTGAAGCCGACCGGCTAATATTCGCGCCTCTATATATAAAGATGTGTGGGGCGAGAATCAAAATTTACAAGACAATAACAAACCAATAAAAACTTTTCATATGACCTACTTAGCACAAATCCAAGAAACGGCAGAATGGATTCAAGCACATACCGCTCTGCGCCCGCAAACAGCGATCGTTCTCGGTACAGGTTTAGGCAAATTGGCCCAAGAAATAGACGTGGTCGACGAATTTCCCTACAAGGACATTCCTAATTTTCCCGTCTCTACTGTAGAAGGCCATAGCGGCCGCTTAATCTTCGGCCACTTGGGCGGCAAACCCATTATGGCGCTCGAAGGACGCTTCCACTACTACGAGGGTTACACGATGCAAGAGGTAACTTTCCCCGAGCGAGTTATGTATGCACTCGGCATCAAGAATCTTTTTTTAAGCAATGCTTCAGGCGGCACAAACCCTGACTTCAAAATCGGCGACTTAATGCTGATTACGGACCACATCAACTTCCAACCGGAGCACCCGCTCCACGGACCGAATATCCCGACGGGACCGCGTTTTCCGGATATGTCGGAAGCCTACGACCGCGCCTTTTTGGAAGCTGCGCGCAACATAGCACGCGAAAAGGGCATCAAGGTTGTAGAGGGCGTATATCTGGCTAATCAAGGACCAACGTATGAAACGCCGGCCGAATATAAGATGTATCGACTGCTGGGTGCTGATGCTGTCGGCATGAGCACCGTTCCGGAAGTAATCGTAGCGCGCCATTGCGGCATCCGCTGCTTCGGTATCAGCATTATCACCGACTTAGGCGTAGAGGGAAAAATAGTTGAGGTAAGCCACGAAGAAGTTCAGAAGGCGGCCAACGCAGTTCAGCCCCTGATGGCCGAGATTTTCCGCGAGTTGATCAAAAAAAACGACTAAGGCGTGTAGTAATTAGGGCATCTTGCCCGTCATGTATCTAGTTAAAGTTAAAAGAATATGAAGAAAACAATGATTCTTGCCGCAGCCTTATTGCTCACAGCAGCTACGGGATGCGCAAAAAATAAGCCGGCCGCTGAAGCAGCGCCCGCAAAAACGGAACAAGCACAAACAAATGCAGGTCCTTACAATATAAAGTCGGTCGACAGCAAACTGAAAGGTATGGCCATTCTCGATGCCATCAAGAAAAACTATGCCGGCAAGGTAGTGCTCATCGACTTTTGGGCTACTTGGTGCGGCCCGTGCCGTATGGCGATGAAAGAGGTCGATGCGATTAAGCCGGCCCTCCAGAAAAAGGGCGTTGAGTTCGTGTATGTCACGGGCGAAACCAGTCCGAAGGCCAACTGGGATCAAATGATTCCCAACATTGCCGGGGATCACTACCGCTTGACCGATGCACAGTGGAAAGACCTCTTGACGCTGTTGCAAGTGCCCGGCATTCCGTCTTACATGATCATAAATAAAGACGGCAGCAAGGCGTGGGACAACCTCAACGAAGGGGGTTACCCGGGCAATGAGCTCTTACAGAACGAATTGGAAGTAGCTTTGTCTAAATAAGCCGGTAGTTTAACGACTACAACATTTAGCCCGACAGCTTGACCCATCAGCTGTCGGGCTTTTTCGTGGCTTTTCTGGCAGAGGCCAACTAGCCTATACAAGCTGTAGATGCAACTTCCGTTCGATGCTGCCTTACGGGACTTGTCGACAATCTATTCTACGAGCCAAAAAGCTAAACTTGCCGACGGTCGGCTGCATCGTTTCGTGTGCAGATGGTGGCCTTTCTCGCAATGCCTTGCCGCTTTTGCTTCGTTTGCTCGCGCCAAACCATCGTTTGGTGGCAGCATACGATGGTTTGGCCCGAGCAAACGATAATTTGCCGGCAGCAAACGATAAATGAAGCAAGGATAAGGCCTTCTAAAACCGAGCTTGGCGACGGACGATTCCACGCGCTGCAGACGTAGTAGGCTACAAGGTGAGGGGAAAATCGGAAGCAGAAGATGATGCATAAGAACGAGGCCTTCATAGTAGCGTGTTTAAGCAGCAAAGCCCTCGCCGGCCGTTTGTAACAATGCGACGGAAGACTTCGGAATGGCCGCCAACAGACCGGCAGCTAAGATCGTGGGGACAAGCAAACCGCCCCGACGATTCTACTTTTGAGCACAAAAAAAGCAGGAACAATGCTTGCGCTGCGCTCCTGCAATCTTTTTGATCTGTATATCGAAGATTCGAATCGTCGCTCTTTGTTATGATAGTCCTTCAATCACACCATCTACCACGTAGATGCGCTCTGCTTGCGGACTCTTGGGCAATCCGGGCATACGCATAATACTTCCGGCTACGGCAACAATCATTTCGGCGCCGGAATTTATGACAAAGTCGCGAATCGTTATGTCGAAATCTTTCGGCATGCCGTATGCCTTCGGGTCTTCCGAGAAGGAATATTGCGTTTTCGCGATGCAGACGGGGAAATGCTCGATGCCCAACTCGCGAATGCGAGCCAACTGCTTCTTGGCTGCGGGCTTGAGAATCACATCCTTAGCGCCGTAAACTTTCTGGCAAACCTTGCGCACCTTCGTTTCGATGTCGTCTTCATCTTCATACATAAAGGTGAGCGGACGAGAAGGATTTTTCTCGATCGTTTCCACGACGAGACGTGCCAAATCTTCAGCTCCCTTTCCACCATCCGCAAAGGCGGTGTTGATAGCAAAGCCTACGCCCAACTCTTCGCAGTGGCGGCGAACGAGATCGAGTTCTTCGTCAGTGTCAGTCGGGAAGCGGTTCAAGCATACTACGACAGTCTGGCCGAAGGCCTTGATGTTCTCAATGTGCTTGTCCATATTAGCCAATCCGCGCTTGATGCCCTCGAGGTTAGGCGTCTTGATCTCCTTCTCATCTACACCGCCGTGCATCTTCAGTGCGGGCGCCGTAGCTACGAGTACGGTCAACTTGGGAGAGAGTCCGGCCTTGCGACACTTAATGTCGAAGAACTTCTCCATACCTAAGTCTGCGCCGAAGCCTGCTTCAGTAATGGTGTAATCGCCAAAGGTCATCGCCATTTTTGTAGCGAGCACACTGTTGCAGCCGTGGGCGATGTTGGCGAAGGGCCCGCCGTGGATAAACGCCGGCGTGTTCTCCGTCGTCTGCACCAAGTTCGGGTGAATCGCATCGTGCAAGATAGCGACAATTGCGCCCGCCACGCCGAGATCTTTTACCGTCAAAGGCTTTCCGTCGAGCGTCACGCCGAGCACAACGTTTTCTATGCGGCGCTGCAAGTCAGCTTCGTCTTTTGCCAAACAGAAGATCGCCATAATATCTGAAGCCGGCGTGATGTCAAAGCCGCCCTCACTCATTACGCCGTCCGTTCTGCTGCCCAGTCCGGTGATGATATTGCGCAAATTGCGGTCATTAACGTCTAAGACTCTGCGCCAAAGCACTTCGCGCATACCGAATCCTTCCTCGCGACGTTGATAAATATGATTGTCAAGCAAGGCCGCGATCATATTGTTCGCAGAAGTGATTGCGTGGAAGTCGCCCGTGAAGTGCAAATTTATTTTCTCCATCGGCAATACTTGGGCATAGCCGCCACCGGCTGCACCGCCCTTCATTCCGAAACAAGGGCCCAGCGATGGTTCTCGCAATGCGGCGATCGCATTCTTGCCTATCCTGTTCATACCTAAAGCCAGACCGACGCTGACCGTGGTTTTGCCGTTACCGGTTTTGGTTGGCGTGATCGAAGTGACCAAGATCAGATTCGATTGCTTTACCTTTGCCTCGTCAATCAGCGTATAAGGCACTTTAGCGATGTATTTGCCGTAAGGCTCTAAAGCCGTCGTCGGCACGCCGATTGATTCGGCTATTTCTGTTATGGGTTTGAGCGGCGTTTCTCTGGCTATCTCAAAATCAGTTTTCATTCTAATGTGTGTTTAACGTGTTTTGGGTTAATAATGGCACAAATATAGTGGAATAGTGCAGGACACACAAAATTTAGACACGGAAAAAGGCGGGCGAAAAAGCACTTTTTTCGTCCGCCTTTCAAATAGAAATCTAAGCGACTTAAACTTTGCGACCACTCTATCCTTTTACAAACATTTTGAAAGCATAATTTATCAGGCTGAAAGTTTGCACTTGTTAAACGAAGACGGATCAGCGTGCAATGCGAAAGCTCGCCAAGCGCTTCCCGCTTCGATTGTAAGCCACCACCACGCAGATGCCGGCCGGCATGTCTCGCAACGAAACGCCCTCCTGCCCTGCTTCAAACTGCCGCATCAAACGCCCGTCGATTGAGTATAGGGAAATTTTAGCGACAGCCGCAGTTGCGTGGAGCGTCGCGCCGACCGGGTCGTAGCGCAAATAAGCTTCTGCCTCGTTAGGTCGCAACGTTTGGATTCCCGTACTGACTTTGGCCACGACTTTCCAGCCGTTTTCGCTCGCCTTTGCCGTATTTGCATTTGCCGTACCCGGATTTTCGCTGATGTCAGCCACGCCCCATTTGAACGAAGCCTGTTCTTCAGGCGTAGCTTCCGGCGCTTTGGGAAGCGCATCAAGCATTTTGGTGAGCAAATCTGCCGACAACTGATTACCAACGAGGCTCAAGGAGTAAAGTTTGTCAAAGTTTGCCCAGCTAATATCGCGCAATTGGTTGCGATCAAGATGGAGCATCTTCAGCTTCGTATTGTTTGTCAAATTCAAATTCGCGAGTTTGTTGTCCACGCAATAGAGTTCTTTCAAGCGCACATTGGCCGAAAGGTTCAAAGTTTCGATGGCGTTATGCCCACAAGCCAATCCGGCCAGCATCGTGTTGGCTTCGAGCTTCAGCGAGTCCAACTTATTTTTTTCAACGTCCAAGGTGCGCAAACCGGTGTTTGATTCCAAGTTCACAGACGTCAATTGGTTGTCGGCACAAAAAAGTTCTGCCAGCATCGTGTTGGTTGCAAGGTCAAGCTCAGCCAGTTTGTTACGACTCACATCAAGCGTTACGAGCCACACATTGGGCTGCACGTTCACGCTTTCCAATTGATTACCGGCGCAGCGCAGCGTACTCAAAGCCGCATTGCGTTCTACGTTCAGCTGCTTCAACTGATTGTCGCTGCAATCAAACACGGCGAGTTTTTCAAGCCCGCTTACGTCCAAGTCCGTCAGATTATTTTGCTTACACTTCAATTGTGTCACCAAGGGATTCTGATGCAGATCGAGCGCCGTCAGACTATTATTACCGACCGACAGACGCTGCAACGCCGGATTCTGCGATAAATCCAAGGCGGTCAAATTATTCTCGTAGGCCAACAAAGTTTCCAA
>OHAO01002523.1_pt1 | contig 11161 bp, 8 predicted proteins | sample 1577151 | NCBI WGS metagenome assembly OHAO01 (sample SAMEA3541585, study PRJEB24748) | human gut metagenome | biome: human gut; feature: human-associated habitat; material: faeces | place: China | collected 2012 | reverse complement strand
GCGATTGATTAAACTAAAGGCGGGGCCGTGACGGTTCCCCGCCGTTTTCATGATTACTTATTGAACTAACACGGTCCCATCACGTCGCATAATTTGCACATTCCCGCGCATTTTTATATCCAATTGACCGGCGCTATTTTTCTTCATGTAAAAATAATCCATCGGCCCCCAGTATGAATAAATCCCGTCACATCCAACTATGGTACATTGTTGACTGAAAATTCCTTTAGCAGATAATTTTGCTTGCACGTTACCAGTAACGGTATCACCTTCTCTAGGTGAAATAAAGCGCAAGCTCATCTTTACCTTTATGCTTACCCAAACATAATATGTCCCCGCGGATGGGATGGAGATATTATAGCTCCCGTTCGAGGCTAGTGTTGCTTCACCAATTTTGGTTAAATCATTGTTAAACACTGATACCTCTTCAAGACTAGAATCATAGTCTGATCGATTCGGGTCATGTTGTACATCACTAAGAATCTTTTCCACGTTCATGACAAGATCGCACCCCGTGATTATTGTAAATGATGATGACTTAAATCCTAAAGTTACATTGTCATCATCTCGATCAATATTCATGTCATCATCTACAAAAGCCGAGACGCTAAATGCTTTTTTCGCGAACAAGTAATTAGAAATAAACACGTCTTCCCTATCGTTAGCCAGATCCCCAAAGTTTGAAAGGGGTTCCTTCGATATTCTCAATCTTGTCACACCGTTGTCATCCTTCCCGGATATTCCACCATTCGCGATTTCCAATTCTCCTATTTCCCCGGTCTTTGATTCAACATGCCCTCTAAACATCGCATCCCCAGTTTCCGAGTCCACTGAAAAAGTTACCCTACCGTCTTTTAACCCGAACACCCCCGTCTTCTTCACCCCGTCAATCTCGATCACGTCACGACCAAAAGCGACCCCGGTAAGCTTTCCACCCGATCCTTTCGTCCCGGAAAACATTTTAGGACTCACGACAGACTCCCCGTCAATTTCTGTTTTGTTATTATTCCAATCCGACAACCATGGAAAAAGATTAGCTTCACCTGTACTCCCGATTCTAATTGGATTTCCCCAAGTTCCAGAACTAACACTTGACGCGACTTTCTGTGACATCCAGATCACGGAAGCGGTACTATTCGTGTGCCATCCCCCCGTGGTCCCGTCACCAGCAGGTCTAGACGGTTCCGTCTCGCCATCGTGATACGTGATGTAAACGTTCATTCCATCCTTACCATTCACGCCATCTTTACCGTTCGTCCCGTCCGTCCCGTCGTTTCCATCCGCCACCATTAACACCCACGACGTGCCGTTGTATATATAGACCCGCCCGTTGTTGAAATCTCGATACACCCAGTTCTTGACAGGGTTAGAGGGTGGTATTGAAGAATCTCCCTTCCAAACTATATCCAGTCCATCAGCACCGTCCTTGCCATTAATACCATCAACCCCGTCTATCGTCATCTGGTACCACGCCCCATCTTGATACACGTAACTCTTCTTGTCCTTCGTGTTTTTATATGCCCACCCGTTCCGGGGATTCGCCGGGTGAGAGGAAAAAGAACCTTTCCAGACGATCGACACGCCATCACTACCGTTCACCCCGTCAGCACCGTTAAGACCATCTTTACCCGGTTCTCCTTGAATCCCGGGATCTCCCTTCAAATTTTCCCTCACCGTGTCATCGAGGTTATCCCAAGTCAGCTTGATCCCGCTACCGAAATGGAACCCGCCCGTGTCCCAGTAAATAGCCTTGTTAAAAATTGACCCGTTCCCGTTAGTATCCCAGGAGATATTCCCTTTTGCCATGAGACCGGAACCGTCTGGACGAAGCATGTACATGATCTCGCCGACCTCGTTCACGCTCTTGATCATCCCGTTCTCGCAATAGAACCCTCTACATCCTTCCGCTCCCGGAATACCCCCGCCGATTCGAACTTTCGTGCAGCCGTTGAAATTCTTCTCGTGAATTCCGAACAGGACATCTATCGCCGGATCACCTCCCTCGTCAGCGTGAAGGTAGATCGCCGATTGACGGGCCTTGTCCGTCGTGTTACCGAACTGTACAATCTCGTCACCGGTAGCCGGGATGTCCCACCCCTCGAACTCCGATTTTGGGATCACTATCTCGTTGTTTGATATGCTAGAAACGATCACCCAGTAACTTTTCTGCCCGGAAGAGAACGTTTGACACCGGATTATATCGTTCGCCACGAAGCTCATCTCGTCCTCGATCGTGATGTAGTAATTCGTGTCATCTTCCCGTACCTCTTTTATCTTGCCGTTCGCCTGCGTGATCCCCAGCGCCCCTTTCACTGCTCGAATCTTCTGTATCAACAACTCGAACACCGTCATCCGGCCCCGGACAACGAGATCGTCTATTTCCAGAACCCATCGTCCCAGTTTCAAGGCGATTTGCCAGCCGGAACCCAACGCCCCGGTGATGAAATTTTTACTCTGGACGAACCCGTTAATAATCGTGCTTACTAACTTTGCCATGAATTCAACTTATTTTTTCGATTATTATTGCGTTTAACACTAGCAACGAGTTACTCGTGTCGGTCGTACTCATCGTGAATGTCACGTTTCCAGTGACGTCCATGATCAATTCTTCCAAACTATTGAAATTATCTAGATAGGATGTTTTCATCGCGAAGTTGTTCGTTACCCCGGCATGTTCAAGAGAGTAACTCGCGCGGGAAGGATTCAACTTGATAATCGTGTTCACGCACAACCCGAACTTGTAAGTCCCGGCAGGTAACTTGAACGTCATCCCGGCTGAAACTGTCGAGTTTCCCTTGTAAACATTGTGCTTTAACACTTCATCCGGGACGATACCGCTATTATCACCGGTAACGTTGCCGTTATGTATCTTTGTCCCGTCATTGCAACCGTTAACTCCAGTGAACGAGCCGAACTCCACGCCACCGGTATCATAAATCTTGAATTCTATATCCCCAGGAGTCGAGCCAAAACGACAGATTGTCGCTTTTAACGTTGAATCGTACCTCGTGTTATTAAGCGACACGCCAGAGCTGTAATCCCAACCGAACGACACGATCGCCTTGTTGCCGGGCTCGGGGGGTGCCACTTCCTGCCTGAAATTACAAGTTATAACTTGATCAGACTGCACGTTTGTTAGCGTGGCAGAACCGGAAGTCTTGTCCACTCCCGTCCCGCTTGCACCGCTCCAGCTACCGATAACGTAACCGGCGTTTGCCTCCGCGGCAACGGTAGCTTGTCCCCCCGCGGCAACTTCTTGAGATGCCGGGGTTACCGACCCGTAACCGGGATTGTTGACCTTCCCCTCTACCGTGTACACCACGTCCGGGCGTTCTTCAAGGCTTATCATGGATGACTTGATTCCTGATTCCCCGTTCGCGTTCTTGACCTGCACGAAGATTGTTTTCAAGGCGTACCCGGGAGATAACTCGAAAAGGAGCGTCCGGGACGGGTTGGCGATCCATGACACGCCAGCCAGACCTTCCGTTTCCCCGATCTTGTAATGGGTCATTGTCCCGGAAACGTCAAGAGACACGGAAACGGAACGATCGTGAGTCACGCCCGCGCCGGAATTGATCGAGATCGAGTTTAACACCGGGGGCCGCTCGTTAACATTCAAACGAGCGATAAACGGGGCCTTCAAATCATCACGAAGCTGCTTGACGAAATAGAGGGCATCATTCTTGTCTTCATCTCGCTGGCTTCCCTCGAACTTGCTCGTGTACTTCTCCGATAACTCCAGGACTGTGTCGTTGAAGTTCACGTTAAGAAGTACCCCCGAACCACGAGTGGCGTGACTGTAACCGAGGACGTTACTAGAAAGGGTCAACCCGTTTAACGCTGTCAAGCCCGATAATAGCAGGGACACGTCCTTGAAATAAAAATTTTTAGCGAAAGGAATAATTATCTTGAACGTGATCGTGTTTCCATACACGATTTTCCGGGTAACCGCGGACAGGCGTGCCTGGACGTACTCGTATATCTCGTCCCAGCTTGCCACCCAGATACTGTCATCCCCCGCCTTGCCGTAAAGGTTATAAATAGTCTCCAGCATTTGCATCATCTCGACGCTCACCCTGTGAGAGGTTAGCGCTACCCAGTAAGGATTGTCCGATGCTCGTAACGTGGCAAGCTCGTCCAGTTTAACTTGTGTGTCGGACGAGCCGATTCCCCCACGCGTGAATTTTTTCTTCAATGAACCTGTCTCCTTCAAGTAAATCTTCTCGCCAGTCAACGAGCTCCTGTAGAACTCGACGAGCGGGGAACGATCGGCGGCTGTCACGTAAGCGGAATTCCCGTCCGGTAACCCCATGACTTTCATCCGGCGACCAAGCTTCTGTAACACCTTGTCAAAATCCTCCCGGAATCCCTTCATGACCTCGTCGGGATTCGTCTTGTCATATACTCGCTCGTCCACGTTATGATAGATCACGGATGCCCCGAAGTCAACACAATCTTCAAGTTCACTCCACGTTATGTAAGGGCTGCTCTTGGATGTCGTGCTATCCTTGATGAAACCGTTTGGCGAATACTCGTTCCCCCAGTTCGGCCACAGGGCCACGCTGAACCCGAAACGGCGATCGTTACCGCAACCATCCGTGTACACGAGGGGAAAGGCCGGGACGCTACCCGTCGTGGGTGAAACGCCCTTGTGAAAAAACTCGATGTCATCGATCCATTTTTTATTTACTCGTCGCCAGATTCTAGCCCAGGCCCCGACAACGGAATCATCTGCCGTGTAAGTGAAAGCGAGATGCTTGTCGTACTTTAGCGGGGCGAAACTCAAGTTCACGGTGTCAGCATCAACCCCGGAAGGTAGTTCAAGGCTTAACTCTAAAATCTCCCCTTCAAGTTTCACGTATTCCAGTGTCAACAACAAGATCGAGCCGGGGGGAATTGCCGCTTTACAAGTCACCGTTAACGCCGTTTCGAGGTTACTCGTTACTTCCACCCGTTTCACCTCTATCGAACCGGGGTAAAACTTCCCGTCAGCGTCTCTAACCGTGATATTCCTCGTGGAGAGATACATGTTGTTCCCAAGCGGGGTATCACTGACCAGGTAAGTCTTTTCCGTGCCGGCTACCACCGGGGCATCCTGCAATTCAAGAGAACATGAGTAAATGTCATGTTCTTGCCCGTTCACGTTATAACTCCCGACTCTCGTTTCCACGTCAGAGACCAGGACCCCGGTCATGCCGGACATGGAAGTTTCAAGTTCATCCACCCGAGCCTGTATCTTTGACAAGCCTCGTTTATCAATGTCAGTGTAATCGTTCGTGCTAAGTCCCTTGCCCGGCATCACGTCAACTTTCTTGTTCAACTCGTCAACGACTTGATTGAATTCCGTTGCCGTCAGCTTGTCGCCTGTTTTCTTGCTTATATTTAACGTCATATATTGTATTTTTAAGATAACATGATAGGGAAAGTGCAAGGGAATCCCGTGGAAACCGGGGGATTTACGCCACCGGAAGGCACCGTGATAAATTGCCATTCTTTTGTCAAGGTATTGAATACCGGCATGAGCAGGTTATCGTGACTCTCCACCTTTGAAAATGTCGGGTACATTGGTGACCACGCTTCCAGTCCCTTGATCAACATGCTGCCCTCGGTTGCCGTGTTCGCCTCGTCCGAAACGTTATCCATGTCACCAAGGTAGCCGCTTCCCGTCTCCTGCAAACGGGTGGAAGCAATGTTATCGTTATCCGGGTTGTCTTCCTCCGTGAACGCCCTTGCCGTCACGCTATTGTGTAACACGTCAGAATCTGTCTTGACGGGTTGATCAAGGTAATCTTCAAAAGAATGACCTTTCCACAAGTCGGAATCCCCCGCTTTAATCTTCTCGCCAAGATAGAGAATGTATCCCTCGATAATCTTTAATTCTTCTTTCGTCCAAACGTTCCCGGCATTCAACACAAATTCTAAAACCTTTTGTAACGTCGCTTTACCAGACTTCGCTACGTTTGTCCGGTCAACCTCGATAACACTATCCGCCTGCAATTCTACCGGAGAAAGGTCCCGTATTCTCATCGGGACACCCGATCCATTTTGATAAACACGAGTCTCGTTCTCCCCGCTACTACGATACTCACTCGCACTTCCATCGGTCACACGAGCAGATTCAGTTGTCTCCCCGGATAATTCAACGTATGGCATGAATTGTTCGAGGGTAATATCCATCTCGTCAGCGAGTAAATCCAATGCAGCCTGTTTAATGTAAAACAACGTGTCGCTATACTTGTCGGAAAATAACATAAATGTCTGTAACTCCCGCCCTTGAATAATCCCGGTTAGTTGCCTCCGGGGAAAACTGATCCGGCTACACACGCATTTTAAAATCGTGTACAAAAAAGAATCCTCTTTTCCTCCCACCACCCATGCGGATGTAAAGCCCCCGTTTTTAACATGCAACACGTTATTAAATAGCAAGTCCGCATTTTCAGAGAACGGGGTATCACCAAAAGTAATTTTTACGTCCCCGTAATTTACAGAAGCCACGTCCACGAGGCTCACATCCACATCAAAACCACTAGACACGATATGAGTAACTACCACGTTGGTAATATGATTTTTAACGTTAGCAAGATTCGTCGTGTCTTGAAACTTTACTTCCAATTTACCCGAAAACGGGAAACCGTCAGCAGTGATTTCAAGTTTTTCAAAATCCGACTCGGAGAACGGGTATCTCTGGAACATCTGTAACTTTTTCGTGGTACTCGACCGACCAAATGAATACTCCACATCCCGCCAACCTTCTTCAAGGGACAAGTATTTCGTCGTTATACCATCCGTTAACTTTATCGTTATATTGAATGATCCGGTGTCCGGGATTTGTCCCATCCAGTAAATCGGATTTGTCGAGGAACAATAATTCACGGCAATACTAAGCGCTTGCGTTGTTTTCTCAACATCCACTCGTTGCAACACGCTACCTTGCTCGGACAAGTTAATGAAATGCACATCATTCACACTATAACTATATACAGCCTTTCCCTCGGAACTCCACCCTTCTAGTTGTTGTCGGAAATTATAATTAACCAGAAAAGAGGGACGTTTGTTATAATCATAGATAAACGTTGCCGCCTTGCTAGCCGGGATGATCTCGTTTGTCAAGTTCCCGATTGGATAACAATCATCCACGGTAGAACCAAGAACACTTGTCCCTCGTTTTGCATTACCCGTTTTCGTTCCCAGGTTGTTATAAATATACCCGCCTTTATCCACGTCCACCATAGAACAGATTAACCACCTATTCTCACTTTGCGTGATAAAACAATCAAGAGACATCATGCATTCTTCAAGTACCTCGTAACACGTCATAGCGTTAAATGTACACGTGTTTAATGTTGCTTGATGAAGCACGGATTCCGTGCTAGTCATTGATTTTTCAACCAAAGAAAAAGATATTTCAAATCCTAAGGCTAATGACGTTTGATCACTACAATATTTTATAATATCAAATATAGAATGGGTTCCCGTTTGAGCGTACTGAATATTTTTCAATATTCCCAGCCCGTCAGAGGCTGAAACTGAAACATCATAAGGAACGGCAATAAAAGGTTCCGAATACTTTTCCGGGAGTAAATATCCCGTCCAAATTAACATTCCATCTTTATACAACTCTACAAGAAACAACTTGTTATCTACCGTGTACAGGGACGTCAATTCTCCATCCACGTCTGCTTGTATAACCATCTCCAGTGACGTGCCGGATATTCCCGAATCAGAATCATCCCTACGCAACAAAGGAGCTGCCCCGAGGGACTTGTTTTCAGCCACTCCGGTATAATCCCGCTCTTTGATCAGAATTTTGTAATCATGATTATACTTCTCAGATTCCCATCTTAATATATAGCGTATCCCGTACATACTCATGTCGTTAATCTTTTACGCTTATTTTCTGAATCAATCACGGCAACAAGAGTACTTCCTCGTGCTTCAAGTTTTCCCGTTACATTTAAATTAACCTCTTTTGTATATCTCTCTTCGGAACGATCAGTACGGACATCTAACGTGTTGGAATAACTTCCTGAAGAGGAACTTCCCCCACCACTTGCAACCTGGCTGAGAGAAGCTTTTACAGCAGTTCCCAGCGCAACCAAGGCAATACCCGCTGCAATTGCAGCATAAGGATTTCCAAAATTCAAACTAGCTCGTATCGCAATCATTGCCACCCCTAACTGTATTGCAATCTTACCCACTTGTATCGCTAAATCGGCGAACACTTCCGCTACCATCGTGGCAAACCCTTTTAAACTCCCAGTCCCTGCAATTATTTGACCAAGACTTTCACCAAATCCCACTGCAATACTTTGAAACGCCTCGTTTATTGAAGCAGAAATATCAATGATCTCTTTATCAAACGCGGAATAATCCGTTACAATTTTTTGAAGAGGTCCCGTGTCTATCGGGGCTACTTTCACTTCATAAGTCAATGGTATGTATCTCTTTTTCCCGTCTTTTTTAGCTTGCTGTTGTTCTTTTTCCAAGTTTTTAGCAATGGCAAAATCGAGCGTTTTCGCTTGCGTGATTAACTCCTTATTCTTGGCAACCATTTCTTTCTTTTGGGAAAGAATTTGAGTTTGCGTGTCAACCATCGCTTTATACAGGTTATTCTCTTCCTCGTAATCCTTGTTCATATTTTCAGCTAACCCGTTTTGAGCGACCATTATATCATATTCTTCTTTTGCCAAGGCATTCCTCTTTCTACCCAACACTTCAAGAACTCCCATTGCTTGTTGATTGAAGAAATAACGTTGCATCGCGGAATACTTTTCCTTGTCCTCCGTTTTTAATCTCAAATCGGCCAGCTTACGTTGCAAATCGGCCTCTTCTTTTATAAATGCAATTCGTTGTTTCTCTAACTTCTGCCGACGAATTTCAAGGGTTTGGGCATCGTTATAGGTTCCCTTCAATTTACTACCGTAAGCACTTAAAGTATTTATCGCGCTTTGTTGTTGTTGCTTGTTTAACCCCGTTACCGTCTGGTTAAAAGAAGTCAACAATTCCTTTGAATTTTCTTTTACCGCGCTCCAATCAAACTTCAAGACAGACCACACGACCTTCGCTAGATTATTAACCATTCCAGCCAATCCCATCAAACGGTTCACGAATTGATTTTTAATGAACTCCCACAAATCCTTAATCGCTTGTTTCGGGTGCGTGAAAGCATCAAAAATCTTACCACCCAAAGCAGCAACCGTGTCCATGATCACCTGAAACACCGTTTTTAGAGGTTCGAGGAATTGACGTAACTTGTCTGCCCCGGCTTGAGTCTTCGTGAAATAAGCGACAAGGGACCCCAAAGCTACCACGATCGCCCCGATCCCCGTCGAGATTAGCGCTACCTTTAAAAATTTTAAAGCATTAGAAAGTAACCCGGCTCCTCCTGCCGATCCTTCCATTCCTTTCTGCATTAATAATAGTCCACCCTTGAACGTTTTCATTTCCTCCCCGATCCGTCCCATTGACATACCAAACAACGACGCGAATTCATCAAGCATCCCGGAAGCCTTACCTTCAAAATTTGAAATAGCTTCCCGTGCTTCTTTCGCCCCTTTCTTCACGTCCTTCGTGTCAGCAGAAAATATCGCTTTTAAATTTAATCCCTTTCCCATACCTTGTATAAGTTTTTCAAATTTTGCCTCACGTCAGTACTCTCCAAATCCGGGATCATACCCTCTTTTTCGTCTTCATCATCCCAAGGGAATCGCCACAAATCTCTCGGGTCTTTTATCCGACTCCTTGAATCCACCTGTATATTCAACAACTCGACTGTCTGCAGACGGATCAAGTTTGAATCAAGAATCAATTTTTCTTCTTTGGCCGCCATGAAGTAGCGAAGTTTCAAAAAGAAATCACCCACCCGCATTTCTTCAAACTCCGCTACCGTCATGCCCATCTGCCCGAGCGCTATCCCCTTGAAATAAGTCGTTGGAAGACGTTCTTTTTTTTTGACACGCCCACTCTTCCCGTAACATCATCACCACCCCCGCATTGTTCTTTATAGATTTTCAAGAACGACGTGATGTCCGAAGGCCTGACGATCTCGGATAACCCTTCTTTCGTTAACTCGAACTTGCGCCCTTCCATCCTTTCCCCTTCTTTTATCGCCGAGTACATGATTGTCAAAAGATCACGTGGGGTTACATTCCCGTCCTCGCCTAGTTTCGAGAGGTCATCAATACCTTTTTCCTCGCAAAAGGTCATCATGGCGTTCCAGTTCATTTCGACCCGGACTTTCTTTCCTCCTATTGATAAATAATAATTTTTCATGCTACTGGTTCTACCGGGGTTAATTTAGACACTCCTTGCAAGGTAAGCGAGATCGTGGCCTCGTTCTCGGAATCGGATTTTTCAGAAAAAGCCGAAATAATCGCTTTACCTTTATAAGCTTTTCCCCCCTTTACAGAATAAACGAAGTCAATCGGTTCTCCAAGTAAAGTCATTTCAACAGCTTCATCACGCCCGATCCGGGTCGCCTTTTCTCCTTCCTCTGTCAACTCAACCACGGCATCAATTCCAAAACTGTATTCATAACCTGATACCGTTTTATTTTTTGTCCCCTCGTCATCCTTGGTTTGTGACTCTTTCACGTTTGGGGTAATATCAAACGAGTTACTCGTGGTGGCGGCAAATACCCGTTCTCCAATTTTCAAGGTTATATTATAACCTAATATTTTCTTTCCCATGTTATACAAATTCAATTATTAAACACTCCATTTTTCTCATGTATATATCTCCATCGGTTTCTCCTGAAACCGCCAAGTTCGTCACGGATAGATCATCATTTCGAAGGGATAACAAATTCTTCATAACCCGGTCTGAAATATCCTTACATTCGTCAAAATTTCCTGCAACAACGTTAATAACCACGCCGTGATCGTACCGGTACACGCCATCTTTATTAGACACTGGATTTTCATTCACTTGGAATACGGCATAGGGTAAACATTCAACATTCGAAACCATGTTGTAAGCATTTACAATCCCGTTAAAAATCCCTGCAATAACTTCTTCCGTGCGCATTACCTTTGTTGTGCTAAAAATTTATTAACCCCATCAACTAAATATTCAACAAACCTGTCATAAACTTGCTGCTCCTGTCCTTCCACCGCTTTATCGAAAAATAACCGGGGGTGGCCCGGGCACGGTGTATGGCACC
>OHAO01002507.1_pt1 | contig 11209 bp, 5 predicted proteins | sample 1577151 | NCBI WGS metagenome assembly OHAO01 (sample SAMEA3541585, study PRJEB24748) | human gut metagenome | biome: human gut; feature: human-associated habitat; material: faeces | place: China | collected 2012 | reverse complement strand
GCGATTTCGTATCAAAGCTTTATTACCCTTCTCCGTATGATAGATGAAGTGCATCGTGGAGGTCGGATCTGTCCCGGGACCTTGTTTCAAGGACGGCAACGCCCTATATTCGGGATGGAGCGGTTTGTAGAAATGTTCGATTATCGGCGGCAGGACGAAACGACTCTTCAGGCGGACGGGCTTGCTGCGATCCACGACCTGCCGCCCGCCATCCAGCGAGAGGGGCACTTCGCGACAATAGGGGCAGGGACGGCACGCGGTAGCCCCCTTGGGCAACAATTCTGTCTGCGTCTCCGGGCAAAAGCGACCGGCCGGATACCCGGAATGGCTGCATACCGATCGGATCATACCCTTTTCATCTCCGGGCTCCTCAAACCATCCGCATCCTGACAATAGCCCGAACAGTTCGAACAGAACGGGTCCTGCGATGCGGGCTCCGGTTAGGTCGGCGACGCCGCTTCCGTTGGCATTTCCGGCCCATACTCCGATAACATACTTGGGAGTTAGCCCGATGGCCCACGCATCACGCGATCCGTAACTGGTCCCTGTTTTCCAGGCGATGTTCTGTGCGGAACTGGCCCGTCGCCAATCCATTTCGTCGGGACGAACCACTTCGCGCATCGCCTCGAACGTACGATACAGGGCGATCCGATCGTGCAGCGGAAAGCTCGGATAACGGGTCGAATCCTGATAACATGCCGCCATTTTGGCATAGCATGCTGCAATATCCACCAACGTAACCTCGGCTCCGCCCAGAATCAGTGAAAGACCATATTCATCTGCGGGGCGAGACAAGGTTTTCAATCCGGCCTGCCGGAGCGTCTCGACAAAGCGCAGGATGCCGTACTCTTTCAACAGATATACGTTGGGAATGTTGAGCGAAAGGGCTAACGCCTGATCGGCTTCGATGGCCCCGGCATAGGTGCCGTCGAAGTTCTTGGGGGCAAACCCTCCGAAATCCATCGGGACATCGGGCAGGAGCGAGTTCGGAAGAATCGTTCCTTGTTCGAGAGCCGCAGCGTAGAGCAGCGGCTTGAGGATGCTGCCCGACGAGCGTGGCGAACGGGCAATATCGACCCATTTCCCATCGCGGTCGAACGACAGGTCGCTGTTGCCGCAATAGGCTGCCGGCTCACCGCTTTCCACCTCGACGATGATCGCTGCCAGATCCCGGATCCCCTTTTGTCGCAGTTCCCGGTTCCAACGCACGAGCACCTCCTCCATACGGTGTTGAAGATTCCGATCAATGTGAGTCACGGTGCGTTGTCCGTGTGCCTTCCGGTCGTACCACTCCACCAGATGCGGAGCATATTGGGGCATCGGATAAGGTTCGCCGATCAGCGGCTCTTCCAAGGCCAACGCATAGTCCTCCTCGTCGATCTCGCCTTTGGCATGCAGACGGGCCAGCAACCGGTTGCGTTTGGCCTGCAGCTGATCGCGGTTCCTGGCCAGATGGATACTGGAAGGCGCATTTTGCAGCACGGCGAGTGTGGCGGCTTCGGCCCATGACAATTCGGTCCGGTCACTTCCCAGATACCGCCACCTGGCGGCATCGATGCCGACGACGTTGCCTCCGAACGGGGCGTGGGCGGCATACAGACGCAGGATCTCCTCTTTCGAGCAGCGCAGCTCCAGCCGTGTGGCCATGCATGTTTCGACCAGTTTCTGCCACAACGTCCGCGGTTTTTGCCGCGAGAGGCGGATGACCTGCATGGTCAGCGTGCTGCCTCCGCTTACGATGCGACCGTTGCGGATGTTCTGGATCGCAGCACGCACCAACGCCCGCGGACTGACGCCGCAATGGTCGAAAAAGGTGCGGTCTTCGAACTCGACAAGCGCCTTTACGAACTTCTCGGGGAAGGTGTCGCATGGCGGGAAGCGCCATTGCCCGTCATCGGCGACCCTTGCTCCGAGCAACGCACCGTTTCGGTCGGTCACAACCGTCGAGTAGGTGGTTCCCTCGAAGAGGTCGCGCGGCAGACAAAAGAGCCACAGCAGCAGAAGTACTCCTGCCGCTGCAGCTGCTGCATATTTCAGTTTGCGCCTCATTTTACCACTTTGACACGACGATTCGACAGCACGGCCCGGCAGGATGTGTCGTACATATCCTCACATACGGTTGCCGGCAGGACAAACTCTCCGCACCAGGCAGCACGCAACCGGACAACAAACTCCCGAGTTTCACCCGCCTTCAACCCGAAGTACCAGCAGATCCGGTCGTCGCGAATGTCCAGGTGTTTGAGATCCCCGGCGGCGGTTTCATTCATCAGCCGCTCGTTCCAGATCTCCCAGCCCGACGGCACGGCCAGGGTCAGAGCCATTGACTCGGAGTCGTTCCCGCGCTTCCGGACCTCGATGCGGGCCAGAAACTCCTGCCCCTGCTGCAGCTTCGCAACCTCGATCCCCTGCCCATGCAGGTCCGTGTATCGGACGGTGATGGTGACCCCCGCTGCCGAAGCCGGGATGATCTCGTCGGTGGCCGGACGCCGCGAAGCTGTCAGCGACACACAGACGGCCTCGCGGCCGCGGTTTTCGAGGGTGACACTTCCAGCTGCGGCCGGCAGCTCCACCTCTTCGATACCCTGCATGTTGCGGAGAGTCTGCGCCTTTCCGCCGGACGTACGGATAACGACCTCCTTGTTGCCGGGAGTCATCAGGTCGGCCAGTCGGCTCATCGCCACACTCGTAAAAGCGATCTCCTGGGTCGAACAACTCGTTGGTGCGAACTTGTCCGCCAGATCCCGGGCAGCAGATGCCGCCCGATTGCCCTCTCCGAGCAGCGCCCAGGTCTCGACCTCCATGGCCAGATCGCGCAGCGGACTGTAAAAGGTCTCATAGTTGCCAGGGATCCGGGGGGCCTCGTCGGCTTTTTCGAGCAGTTTCGCCGCGACGTCGCCCCGGCCCGAAACTGCATAGGCGGCCGCCAGACGCATCAGCGCCTGCCGCGACAGATTCCGGGATTCCCGCAGCCTGTTCATGGCGGCGGAAGGCATGTCTCCGGCCAATGCCAGCGTGTAAAGCCGATAGGCTTGTATCAGATCGGCCGCACAGACCGTCGTGTGCCGGTAATCGCGCGCCGCAGTTGTCTGATAGGCGGCCCAGCGATCGATAGCCTTCCGGTCGATGGCAAACCCCTGCCGGCGGGCTTCGACCATCACCTCCCCGGCCATGGAGGTAACCCACGGGTGGGCATCGGAGTATCCCGGCCAATAGGCGAATCCGCCGTTGGGAAGCTGGCGAGACAGGATGTTTCTCAAGATGTCGGGTAACGTCTCTTCAGCCAGGCGCTGCTCGCTCTCGAGCAGGAACCTCCGGGCATAAAGCAGATACATGGCCCTTGCCGAGAGCTGTTCGGTGCAGCAGTGTCCGTAATCGGTCACAAAGGCGAAGGCTCCGCTGAACGGGATGGACGGTATCGTTGCTATCTCCATGCGGACGCTCCCATCCTCCAGCCCCCGCCATGAGAACCGGTCGCTCGCTCCGCCCTGCACGTTTCGGCTTTCTACCGTTGTAACCAGCGGCTGCGGATTCCGCACCTCGATGGCGAGTGTTTCGTTCACCGAATGCCCGCCGCCCCGTGCCGAGATGCGGATTTTCGCCTGCCCGCTTTTTTGCCTGTCGCACAACAGCTCGAAATCGACCATCTTTTCTCCGGCGGAGGCGAAGTGCAGCGTTCGGGAACGGCCTCCGGCAACGAAAACGGGGCCTTCGGTTTCAATGTTTACCTGAATGTCACCCAGCGCCTCGTCCGAAGCAAAGAGATTCACCGGCAGCCGAACCCGGTCGCCGCACGCAAGCACCCGGGGCAGCGTTGGCAGCAGCATCAGCGGTGAGCGGACCGTCACCGTCTTGTCGGCACTCCCATAACTGCCGGCATGGGCCGCCACCACCATCACGCGGACCGATCCGACGTACATCGGCAGCGTGATCCGGTGGGTTTTCGTTCCGCCGTTCAGGGTGAACGGTCCGAGGAACTTCACCACCGGATTGAATCGTTTCTCCTTGCCGGCAGCCTCGCGGATGGCCTCGTCTCCGCCGACACTCAGGATCGGGGTGAACTTTCCGGCGTATGCACCGATGACATCGTCGAACATGTCCCAGGTGCGGACGCCCAGTGCCTCGCGGCGATTCATGGCCTGCCACGGCTGCGGGGTCCTGAATGCCGTGATGTCCAGCAACCCCTCGTCCACGATGGCCAGCGTATAGCTCATCGGCTTGTTGTCGCGTTCGTAGATCCGGATCGCAAATTCCCGCTGGGGAAGGATCTCATCAGCGACCTCGATCTGCGGGTGAAGAATCGTGCGACGGTCAATGACCTCGGCTCCCTCCACGCCGTACATCCGGATCGGCAGGTCGTTTACGGTCTGGGCGTGCGGCTGCAACAAGGTGGCGTGCACATAGAAATTGGGCGCCATATCCCGGGTTATCCGCAGCCTGTGGGCCGTCTCCTCCTTGTCCGACAGACGCACCCAGCGGCGCGACAGCACGCGTGACCCGTTTTCCACCGAGAGAAGCACCCTCCCACCCGACGATCGGGGCAGATAGACCGTTGCCAGGTCGCCGACTTCGTAGTTTTGCTTGTCCAGGGCGAACGAGAGCATGGTTGCGGCCGTTGGATCGCTCTTGCCCGAGTGCCCGCGCCAGTCGGGCCAGTCGATGTAGATTTCCCCGCCCGAGGCGTGGCCGCTCCCGATATCGCGGACAAAAACGAGGTATTTGCCCCATGCGGGATAGTCGATCCGGAAGGGAATCTCGGCTTTGCCCGCCGAGGTTTTCAATCGTCCCGAAGCCACCGTCCGGGCGGACTCGCTCTGGACATAGCGGCTTAACTCCGCGGCCGACCCCTCCTGCCACCAGCTCCAGTCGAGGCGATAGATCTTGTATTCCAGCTCGCGCGAATCGAGGGGCTTTCCATCGGGATCGACTGCGACAACCGGGAAATGCAGGTCGCAATCGGTTTCGAACTCCCGATCACCCAGCCTGATCCCCACGTAAGCCTCGTAGGGCGAATAGCGGACCGAACGGGAGGTGATGCTCTCATCGCCGCCGGCCTCCGCCACGCGGGCGATCAGATTGGCCTGCAGCACCCCGGGAGCCTGCTGGGTCGCCGGAATGCGGATCTGCCTTGTGATTTGCCCCAGGGAGTCCAGCCTGCCGGAGAGCAGGTCGTGTCTGGAAGACGAAAACGCGTAGAGCGGATTGGCAAACCGGTAGTCGTCGTAACGTTCGAACGGGTGCGGATCCGTGAAGAGCGACATTTCGACGCTTGCCTGCAACCCGGCTGCGACGGGGCCGGTCAGCCAACGGGCGTCGAGGCCGATCTCTGCCCCCGATGCGCCACGCAGTATCTCCGGAGAGGAGATGTGGATCTTCAGCCGGTTGGGCTTTATGGTCTCTATGCGGACGGTGTGGTGGAACGTCTGCCCGCCCACTTTGAACCGGGCATCCCATTGTCCGGTCGGTGCATCCTCGGCCGTCTTTGTCCGGAAGACATAGATGCCGTCGACACTGCGAGTGAGCGTCTGCCGGTCGTAGAGCTGTTCGCCCGGGGTATGGAGCTCCATCGTCACGGGATGGTTGGCCGGAAGGGCATGCTGATTGTCCTCGACGATCAGTGTGAGGTATATCTCGTCCCCCGGCCGCCAGACTCCGCGTTCGCCATAGATAAAGCCTTTGATCCCTTGCGGGGTCTTTTTGCCGCCGACATCAAACCGGCTTGTCGAGAGCTCTGACGCGCCGTTGATCTTCAGAAACGTGGTGGATACACCGTCGGATGCCGTAATGACGAAGGGATTCCCGTCCGTACGGAAGTCGGCAAAACCCTGCTCGTCGGTGCAGGCCGAGCCGATCTCCCGCAACTGGAAATTATAGGCCGTTACGCGAATCCCGGCAAGCGGCGAGGCGGTCATGATGTCCGAGACCGTACACCACAGGCGGTCGGAGTCCGCCCGTTTGACAATCAGCCCCAGATTGGAGGCGGCCAGATTGTATTCGGGCATGTGCGCCGTCGACATGTAGTAGCTCTCTTTCGTCGGTTCATCGCTCTCCCGCCATTCGTACTTACCCCAGTCATAATCCGGGGCTCGGCGTCCGATATAGGCGCAGGGTTTGTCCCAGGTCTCCTCGTCCGATAGGGTCAGACCGTTCTGTACTTCGAACGGGGCTGCCTGGACTCGGTCGTAAAGCGAATAGGCCTGGCGAAACGAGAGCCGGATGTTGTAGATTGCGCCCCGTTCCTGCCGGAAAAGGTGATTCAGATCGACCGAGAAGTTCTGCCATTGGTGGAGGTCCAGCGACGGGTCTTTGTCCAGCCGGACGGTCTGCCTGAAGATCAGCCGTCCGACCCGGCGCAGCTCGTAGGTCTCCTCCATTTCGCTCTCCTGCAGAAAGGTCAGCACGTTGTCGGCATAGATCTTGACCACCTCGACATCCACCGCGGCCAGATTGACGGCCCGGAACGGCAGCGAAAGATTCCGGCTATCGGGAAGAATCGTCCCGTTGATGGGAATCTCGACGGCCGGAGGGAGCACCTCCTGCTCCAGGTGTTGCACGACCTCGGTCTGCAATCTCCGGCCGTCCTCGGAGCGGATCAGTTCGGAGAGCCGCAGCACCAGATCCCTTAGCCCGTTATTCGGATAAAAGATGCGGACCCGGTTTCCGCTGCGCTCGATGCGAAGGGATTCGATCCCGTCGATCGTAACAAGCCCGTCCAACTCCTGCATGGCGTCGAGCGGGGCGCTGAACTCCAACTCCAGACAGGGCTGTACGGTCTGGTGTCGTTCGACCCCCAGCAGTTTGAATTCGGTTTGACCGGGAATCACAACTTTCGTCGCGATTTTGTTACACCCCTCTGTTGCGCCGTCGTATTCGATCTCCAGCTCGGAATCCTTCTCCTGCCGTCGGACTTCCGAGATGCGGAAGGTGTATTGCCGGGCATCGGCTGTCGGCTGGATCTGTGAAACAGCCCGCTGTCCCCGGCAGTTCAGCCGTGAGTTGTCGGGCGAAAGACTGCCGGGCTGGAAACTGAATTTCAGAATACCCTCGATCTGAACCATTCCTCCGTCTGTCGGATCAATCCGGACCCGAATCTCCTTGAATTTGACCTCGCGGCGAGCCACCCGGAATTCGAATGCAAACTCCTTCAGCGTGTCGATACCCGTCAGCGCCGCCATGTCCAGATGACAGCGATAGCTCTCTCCCGGCTTCAAGGCGCCGGGACGGGGGCTGAATTCGAGATACCGACAGCCCTGTGCATACACGGCCTCGCCCTGAATCGAGGGGGAGAAGCGGAAAACCTTTTCCAACGGACGCAAGGTGTCCAGCCGGACCAGCAGGGAGTCGGTCGCTTCGATCCGGATCCTTGATGCCATGTCGATCTGTTCAGGCGTGTAGGCGGCAATCCAGCGGGTGGCCTCCTGTGTAGTCATCGGTTCGGAGGCGCAGGCGGCCAATCCTGATACCGCTATAGCCGCAGCGAGCAGTCGTAGTAGCGTTTTTCTCATCTTTTGTATGTGTTTTGATTGTTTGTTCTTATTCCCGCACATACAAAATTGACAAAAAGAAATCGTACAGTCCGGACATTTACCCCGAACTGTACGAAACCGATATATTGGTGTACGAAGTGTGCCGATGCGAGCGATTTGGCTCTGCCTGCCTATGCTCTATTTTCTCCTCCAGACGATGTAGCTCGTATTTTTGGGCATGCGTCGGCGACCGGTATAATAGTTGTTATCGCCAAACTCATGACGGATGCCCTCCTGGTCGATGGCCCAACCGTAGGCGGACGAACCGACCAGGTAGATTGCCTGGTCTACGCCCAGATCGACCAATGCCTGTGCAAAGTCATGTAACGATTCGGGAGTCCCGGTCTCTACCATGAAGATCTCACCCAGACGGTCGCAAATCCCCCTGCGAATGGATTTCCCTTTGAGTGCATTTTCAACCAGTTGCCTGTTGTCGACCAGCGGATACTGACGGAAAAAATAACCCTCCTTTTCCGTCGCTTTTTCAAACAAGGGGGAATTTTCTGCAACCCCCACGGTCACCACTCCATCAATGGACGCACAAAATCCTTTTTTTGACAAGCCCCACGCACGGGGGGTTCCCTTCAGTACAAAAGCTCCGACGATGCCTCCGTTGTCTGCGCGTACATCGGCGGCCTGGGCCGTATATATTACCGACGTATCCTGTTGATTCATCCGCCCGATATGCAGGGACATTTCTGCATTGTGGGGAATATAGATTCGCAGGGGGATGTCATTGATGAGCGTGTCCCTGATTTCGGTGAATCCTTTTGCGAGGGAATCCACCCGGGAACCGAGCCATTCTCTTCCGATCGGTTCGGGTGTCGCCTCCGGTTCGAAATAAGACGGTTCGGGTTCTGTCTCCGATGCCTTTTCGCGATTCATTATTACAAACAGGATTCCTCCGCCAATCAGTAACAATACACATATAGCCAAAATGATCATCCGGGGATGTCGGAAAGGAGACTTCTTTCTGTCGTCCTCACCGATAATGCGGATCTGATCGTCCTTGATATCCTTGTATTCTTTCATACTTACCTGGCCTCCTTCTCCAAAAGTTCCTTCAGCTGTTTCAGAGCCTCCTTGGATGCCGTCACCGTGTGGTTGAATGTGTTTACGTCCGAGAGGATCAGCTTTTGCTTCGGGATATTGATGTAGTAAATGTATGACCGATTGATGATCAGACTTTTCCCTATGCGGATGAAGACGGCACCTTCGCTGCCGAGTTGGGAACTGATCAACTTTTCGATTTGCCCCAATTGGTAGGATACCATGCGGACCTCGCCGTCGGTCTGTACGATGGTTGAATAGTTTCCGTCCGACGCAAAGTAGACAACGTGATCCGGTGCGATTCTCACCAGATCTATCGAAGTCGATATGACCAATTGTTGCTTCATCTCCTTGTTTTGCAGGACAAAAATACGTCTATTATTTCAGAAAAGGAAGATCGGTGCCCCGGAATGTATGTAACAGCGTTCAGAATGTACCAAATTCTTGTGTCGTTGCCCTCTTTATTGACAGTGCGTTGCAATTTCCGCCGATTCTGGAGAGCACTGATTGTTCAGTTTTGCCTTTTATTTCGCCCTTCCCGTTTGGTAGCGACAAGCCGAAGCCACCGGAGGGACTTTGCGCAAGGTTTGCCTGAGGCAACTTGTTCTGACCTTGCGTTGTCCGTCCGGCGGCATCTCTTTGCGGCAGAAAGGAAAGGTCTACTTGTTCTTTAACTTCGCAGCATCGCGTTTGAGTTGTTCGGCCTCTTGGGCTTTCAGCCGCGCCTGCTCGTCGAGAGCCGCCCTTCTGCGTACCAGCCGCTCGTACTTCTCGACATCCCTTCGCATCGAGTCGATGCGCCGTTGATCTCGCTCGATTTCGAACAGCTCCTCCAATTCCGATAACCGTTTCGGCGAAGCCTCGCCTTTCATCAGCACATAGCGATACTTCAGATCGTTGTCATACCGGCCGCGGTCGGGGCGCCACTCCTGGTAGAGTCCGACAGACTGCACCGCAATCACGACAAACATCGACATGAAGAGCCAAAAGTTGCGGGTTGCGTCCAGAGAGAACGAGAAGCGGTGCTGAACCATCCGCGGCGGCAACTTCTCGGGAATTTCCATCGCGGCCACTTTCTCGTCAACCTCCGAAATCTGTGCTCCGAGGTCTTCACGAATTTGTTCCTGCCGCTCGGAGATCGCTTGCAGCCGCTGTTCGATCCGATGGCCCCGTTCCTGCTGTGCCTCGCTTACCCTTGTCTGTGCCTGCTCCAGTTGCAGAATCCGAATCTGCAACTGCTTGATCGCGTCCGTATCAATAGTTGCAGCTGATTGTGACCGGGCCTCGGTCAACTCCGTGCGGAGCGTCTTGATAAGGGTCTCCTTCAACTCTTCGTACATCTCGAAGGAGAGCTCCAGGGTGTTCTCTTTCATCGTTTCGTATTTTAGATTTGTTATCCGATTTTACGGGAGCGTGCCTCCATGCGACGCTTGCGCTCCATGAGGGCTACGGCCATCGCCTCGGCTGCCTTGTTGATCAGGGCCGTAATGCGGGCTATATGCTCCTCGGGGCTCTCGCCTTCACGCCGCTGCATCATCTCGGGTGAAAGGGCAAATGGCGAGTCGAACGGCGGCAGCGGTATCGACCCGGCGCTGCCGAGCGACACTGATCCTGCGCCATGGCTTCCACCTCCTCCACCACCTCCCGCTGCGGAGAAGGAACGCCCGCCTCCGAATAACCCTGCAAAAGCAGCCCGGAAGCTCCCGACTGCCGCCTTGAGTCCCGACATCAGTGTTGCTTGTCGCTGCTGCACCTGCCCGAAGTGGCGATCCAGCTTCGAGAAACTAAAGGCCCTGTCAACCTTTGAGCCAGAAAACACAAAGCCATTACGGGCGAACTTAACTCCTTCAATGATACCCTGCGCCCCTTTTCGTTTGAAGATCGTCTCGATGCCATGCAGCTTCAACCGGTCCCGCAATTCGTTCCAGTTACGACAACGGGGAAGCTCCTGCCGAATCGTATCATAGATTTCGTACCGGGTTCGGTCGGGCTCGCGCAGCCGCTCCCGCCGGACGGCCTTCTTGCCCGGAGCCAGATGCAGCCCGAAGCGTTCGTTCAGCTCGCGGCATACCTTCGCATTGCGGAGCTTGATGTTGCGGTCGGAGATGGTCTGCCCATGATTGCCGACCCGGTTGTAGACAAGATGACAGTGCGGATGGGGCTGATCGAGGTGGCGAACCAAGAGGTACTGCGTATCGGTGATGCCCATCTTCTGCATGTACTCCTTTGCGATCTGCGTCATCAGAGCGTCGGTCATCCGCAGAGCGTCCTTGGGTGAGAATGACAGCGAGATATGCCCGACGGTGTTTTTTAGCCGCGGGTTGAGCATGGTCTGGTCTTTAAAGTCCTGCACCATGTCTTTTACTTCCGGAGGCATGACGCCCTCGGCTTCCAAGATCCGGGATTCTTCTTTCATTACGTAGCCTACCGTCCCCGAAAAAGACGATCCTGATATTACCTTACCGACCATCGCATATTTGTTTCAGGAGTTTTTCGATGGCCGTGACGATCGCCGCATGCCGTACCCTTACAGCCGCCAGACCTTTGGCATTGGCCAGTCGGGTCAGCTGATTCAGATTGCGGGCAAGGCCCTTGAGTTGGGCGAGCCATTCGAGATGCTCACTCCGCAGCCGCTC
>OHAO01002505.1_pt1 | contig 11210 bp, 13 predicted proteins | sample 1577151 | NCBI WGS metagenome assembly OHAO01 (sample SAMEA3541585, study PRJEB24748) | human gut metagenome | biome: human gut; feature: human-associated habitat; material: faeces | place: China | collected 2012 | reverse complement strand
ATAATTCTCACAGATCAGGTCGCTCATTTTATCAGTCGATTTATAACTTCTCGGTTCCATGGCTGCCCTCCTTTCCAGAGCGTTTTCTGCTTCAATCTATGCGTGTGTTCCGGCGGCTATGTAGACAAATAGAACGCAATTTCGTGGCTGCGAGGGAAATCGTATTGCCGCGCGGCTTCTGCGGTGCGGGAAGGCTTGCCATTCAAGGGCTTTTCGCCCCCGAATTGTCTACACCAGACCGCCGTTTGCGGGCGGATTTTGCCTTCTGCTGACGGTGAATGTTCTTGGCGCAGGTCGGGCAATATTTTGCCCTCCCGGGGCGGGCGAGGATGCCCGTGCCGCAGACTGCGCAGCGGCGAAGTTTCTTCGGGCTGAGAATGGCCTGTTCCAGCTTTGGTTGTCGCGGCAGCACGGCGCGGCGAAACCACCGGCAAATCAGGCTTCGAGAGATGTGCTGCGGGCAAGCGCCGTCCAGCAGCAGGCAGTCGCCGCCTGAAAAGTTGCAGCAGCGTTTTGTAAGTCCTCGCACGCTGCGGAGCTGCCCCGGCGTCAGGCGAAAGAGCGAGCCGTCCGGCAGGCGTTCGATGGGGTCAAGCTTGTGCATCTTCGCCCTCCTTTGCGATGAGCTTTGCGTCTGACGGGTAGTTCAGCGTAATGAGGGCGGGCTTGCCCAAGCCCTGCTTGCGCCGAACGATCAAGCCGCTGTACTCCAATTCTCGGAAGATCCGCGTGGCGCTCTGGCGGCTGCGGTGGAGTTTCGTTTGTGCCTGCTCCAAGGTGAAGTACAGCCGGATCGTGCCGTCCGGCTCGACGTAGCCGTTTTGCCGGGAAATGCTTGCCCTGTCCAGCAGCAGCGCGTAGAGCACTTTGGCGTCGTTACTGATGTCCCGCAGGGCTTCGTCTTGGAGAAGAAACCTTGGGAGCGGCACATAGGACGCCGCCGGGCTTTGCGTCGTGAGCTTACAAAAAGTTTTCATCTGACCTCCTGTCCCATCCATCAATCCATCCATTTTTGTGTTGATTGATTGATAGATGATTTTCTTGTATCTTGATTTATTTCTTATTAGTTAGAGGCTGAGTTTCAGCCCCGATGAACGTCTCGGAAACCGTCGTCCTGAAATCCGGTTGCGGAACGCCCAAGAGCGTCAGCTTATCCACCGTCCGAAAAACCGGTGATGGAAAACCCACACATGGAAAATCCCGTTGTGGTCAAAGCTCGTCCTTTTGCCGCGCTTTCAGCAGCTCCCAAATCTCGGCTTGCCGCGCTTTCAGCTCGGCAACATCGGTATCGTAGAAATGCCCGGTACTGTTGATGCGGCGGCAAATCTGGTTGACGTTCGAGGCGACACGGCTGACGGCGGCAGCTAACTTCTTTTGCTCGGTGTAGTCGACCTTGATGATGTATCCGTCGATCAGCATCTTGCGGGCGTAAGCGCCGAAGTTGCGGGTGCCAAGCTGGTTCATCTTGTGCTGGATGAGATTCAGCTCCTGCTCATTGAGGCAGATTTCCTTACGGATGGGCCTCGTGCGGTCTGGCATGAGGCTCACCCCTTCAGGTGCAGCCCGAAGGCGCCGTTTTCTTCCAGAATTTCCAGATAGCCTTTGCCGGTGAGTTCAGCAAAAACCGGAGCAACTTTTTCGGGCGGGAGGCTCAAAACATCTGCAAGTTCCTGCGCACTCAGACCGCCGTCCTCGAAGGTGTACAGGAGCGCGCCGGTGAGCTTGGCTTCTGCGGAGAGGTTCGGATCCAGCAGGAGGCGGGTGGGTACAGCGGTCATGTGGGGGTGGTTGTAGTAAGTGGTCATTGTGGTTCTCCTTTCAATTTTGAAAAACTTTGTTTGAAGGGCGGTTTGGATGGATTGGATTTTCCTTTCACCATCCCACGGACAATTTTTGGCCGTTTGTCAGGTAGCTTGAAAAATTTTTTTAGTCGTGCAGAAGACTCTCTACTTTTTAACGGACATTTTTCTCTAAAAACTTGGCACCCCTTTCAAAAAACTTTTCTTGCTCCTGATACCCCCTCTACTTAGCTAAGTGAATCAGGGACCGGTTTTGTCCCAGATTTCTCAAAAAAGTTTCGAGGACGGCGAAACAATCCCTGTGAGCTGCTCCAAATTGCCCTTTCTACTTTCCAACGGACAAAATGATGCGGTCTGTCACGGTTTTGTCATAACAAGGGCAAAAAAGAAGCGCCTGCCACTACGACAAGCGCTTTGATTTTGCATCAATTATTCGAGCAAATCCTCTATATCCCTTTGATCGTATTCAGTTTTCTGCATCAGCCGACAGACACCGTCGGCCTCGTCCCGCTGTTGCAAAAGCTGGGCGAACGTCCGATAGAGTGCGGCCTGCCGCCGCTCGATCACGCCGCGATTCTGCTGCATGGCATTTGCCGCTTTGCGGATGGACAGTCCTTCGGAAAAGCGTTTCTGGAAGAGATCGGCGTAGTCGTTGAGCACTGTTTTGAGGGACTGTTGGGCAAACGCGAGATCCTCACACATGGCCTGATATGCCTCGCGGTTGGATATGCCGATGTACTGCTTCCGCTCCCGGATGAGCTTGTATCGCCGCAGATCCATTCGGTAGTTTTCGCAGATGTCCTTGGCGTATTCGTAGTAGGTTCTGCTGCAACGGATGGCGCGCTCCGCGTACTCGTCATCAACGTAGGTGAAGGGCTTGCTCTTGGACTCCGGAAAGCCGTCCTCATACACCTCGCGGACGGTACCTTCGTCGATCTCGCGCCGGGTCTGGCGGACATATTTGTCCCGCAGCACACCATCGACTTCGACCTGCTCGCAGAAGGAGGCGTACCGGATGAGGTAGTAATGCTCGTTGTCTTCTTTGGCAAAGCTGGCGTCCTTGCAGACCACCATGGGCTCGCCGGTGTCGATGTCCTTGAGCACCCGGACAACGAAGATAGGCTTTCCGTCGTACCGCGTGTAAAATCCGGCAAATACCCGTTTGAGTGCCATAAGAAAGCCCTCCTTCCGCCGATTTTCTTACAGTATAGCACAGATTTCGGCGGAGAGAAAGAGCGGCGCGGAGACGAAGAAACCTGAGATTTGAGAGAACAGCAAGCACAGCCGCTGTCCGGACACGCGGCGATTTTGGGATAATCCCAAGCCCTTTGTTCTTGATAAAATATATGTCGAACTTTGCGGAGAGAGGGCTTGCCTTTATTCGTGTTTTCGACTATAATTTATCTTGGTTATTTATAAGTACATGGAGACAAGACCGCCGCAGGAGTGTTGCCTATGAATTATTTGTCCGTTTCACAGATTGCCGAAAAGTGGGGTGTCTCGACCCGTCGCATACAGATTTTATGCGGAGAGGGACGCATACCGGGAGCAATGCGGGTAGGTACATTTTGGGTCATTCCAGAGAATGCTACAAAACCAACAGACGCGAGAGTCAAAAACGGAAGGTATATCAAGAAGCCTGCTGAAAATAAAAAATGAGCCGTCATTTTGAAGCAACTCCGACTCGAAATAATGGGGCGCGTTCCACCACGCGGGTGCGAATGGGAGCAGAACTCTTTTGTTTACAGTGAGTCTTGTGTCAGTTGCTTTGCCGATAAAAGTCGCAAGATACTGATGGCAAATAGAACCTTATGCTTAGGAGATAGAAATAATGCCAATAAATATCATTTCGAAAATACAGACTGGTACACTGCCGGACATAAATGCTACGCAGTTGTTTTTAATGGATGTTGAGCATTTCCTTGATGCACTTCCTGAGCAGCCATTGTTTGATCTCGTTGTTACATCGCCACCATACAATATCGGAAAAGAATATGAGAACCAAAGACCTCTCGCCGATTATGTAGCATGGCAAAAAAGAATTATCGAGAAAATATATCCACGGCTTAAGGATAACGGAAGTATATGCTGGCAAGTGGGCAATTATGTTGAAAACGGGAGTATTACACCGCTTGATATCGAATTGGCCCCGATTTTTAAAGATTTAAACCTGCACTTACGTAACCGGATTATCTGGCATTTCGGGCATGGACTTCATAACAAAAATCGTTTTAGTGGTCGCTATGAAGTTGTAATGTGGTATACAAAAACAGATGCGTACACCTTTAATCTTGATGATGTTCGTATACCTGCAAAGTATCCAAGCAAGCGAAGCTATCGGGGCGAAAACAAGGGTAAATTGTCGGGAAACCCAAAAGGTAAAAATCCGGAAGATGTGTGGGAAATCCCGAATGTGAAAGGTAATCATGTTGAGAAGACAAATCATCCATGTCAGTTTCCTGTGGGACTGATCGAGAGACTTGTTCTTTCGTTGACCAATGAAGGAGATTTGGTTTTTGACCCTTTTTCTGGTGTTGCTTCTTCTGGTGTTGCTGCATTACTACATAAGCGAAATTTCTGGGGCTGTGAGATTATGCCCGACTATATCAATCTTGGTAAAGAACGTCTGGAACAGACTATCGCTGGAAGCATTAAATATCGACCTTATGATAAACCAATTTACGATGCAAGGACAAGTTCACTCTCAAAGATTCCTGATGAGTGGAAGGAGATAAATAATGAGAACGCAAATATATGACCATCGTAGTGGTCTTAAAGTTGTTCCTCATGACATCGTTGATGATGTGGAAAAAATAATTTGGGATATTTCCCCTACACTATCTCGAAGAACAGTGAAAAGGCTCAAAGAATCCATACGGGAGAGATTGGAGAAAAAAGGTTGGACTGGTGAATACCGCTTGGATACTTCTTCAAAAATCACCATTTCATCGTATTTGAGAGGCATAGGATTGTGCTTTCAAACTGGCAATGTGGGACGCATTTATGCGGATCTTTTGAAATTACAGACCCTTTATACCAAGGGAAATATTTCAGCTGGCATTATCCTCGTCCCACAGGCTAAAACAGCAAAGGAACTTGGATCCAATATGGCAAATTATGAGCGTCTCATTAGGGAACTGCCTATTTTTAGTCAGGTAATAACAATGCCGATTGTCGTGATCGGGTTTAGCGGAATGGAGGGAGAATGATGGAGTTTACATACTCGTTCGGATATCCTAATGCGCAGCGCATGGTAGCAATTACGGAGGCTGTCAATAATTCACAGACGGGAGAAAAATATCAAATTGATTATCGTGGGAAGTATCGTCCACTTCCCGTAATTGAAGTACCTATTGAGATGCTTGTTTATCGTATTGAGAATATCCGCACAAAGAGTCTGCAAAGGCAGTGGTTGGCGCAAAACCGAAATCTACCTAGGGACTTGTTTGTAAGTGATCCCTTCTCCATAGAAGCGCAGGAAAACCAGCATCAGGTACTTAAACTTCTTGTTGATAAAGAAAATCTGCTGAAAACATTCAAGGATAATGATAAGTTACAGCAGACGGAACCATTGATTTGCTCCAACGACGGAATCGTTGTCAATGGAAATCGTCGTCTATGTGCATGGCGTGAACTGTATTATAACAACAAAAGCAAGTATGCTCATTTTCAAACCGTTCGTGTAGCAGTTTTACCTGATAGTGACCCACAGGGGATGTACGATTTAGAAGTCGCTTTGCAAATCCGCTCCGATATGAAAGCGGAGTATGTGTGGCACGCAATTGCAGCTGATTATCAGGAAAAGTTTGATTCTGGTATGGATATTGGCTTGCTGGCATCTAAACAAAATAAAAAAGCGGAAGAAATCAACACATATATTGAATGCTATAATTATGCTGCTCAATATTTGGAATCTATCGGTCACCCCGATGAATGGACACTAGTTGATAAGCAGGAGTATGCTTTTAAACAAATCGTAGTCGGGCGAAAGAATATTTCCAATCCCGGGGACAAGGAGCTATTCCAAGAAATATCGAAAGCCATGCTTCAGACTCCTGCGGCTGGAGATCGGCTGTACAAGCAGATTCCAAAAGTGGTTTCTGAGTTAGCGACCATTGCTCCGAAATTGCAGGAAGTGTTTGATATCAGTATTCAGGACAGCCAAGACGATGATCTGTCGCTATTAACTGGTGGTGATGGAAATAGTGAGAATACAACAAATTCTCAAATTGCTGCGGGTATTCGTTTAGCCGATAATCCCACGCTGGTTGCTCAGACGGTAAAGTCTGTGCTGGACACAGCAGATGAACTTGAAAAAGAAAAAAAGAAAAAAAGCTTCGTTTTTGATCAGGTGATGAAAGCGGCCACGCTTTTGACAAACGCTGTATCTAACTTGGATGATACGATGAACAAAGAGGGCGTAGGAAAGCAACTCAATAATATTGAAGGAGCCTGTGCCGCACTTAGAGATTGGATTAAATGATATGGATATTCGGATTGATTATTTGGCATATACCGAACAGGTTAATATTTCAAATGATTCCTCGGATAAAGCCGCGTGGAAAGCGCTGTATAGTTTTATATGCGATTATTTGCCAATGAGCGTTGTATCTTACTCAGAATGGAATATTTCTTTTCCGTGGAGATACTTTCTCTCCGTGAAGGGTTTTGTTGGGCAGTACTTATCAGCACACCACAGTCAATATAAAGTGATCTTTTCTGAAAGCGCTAAAACTATGCTGAAATCGGCAAATGACACCTCGTATAGTGCTGCAATATCTTTATCTGGACGAAGTGAAGACGAGGTTGTTCAGCAACTTACATCTATTGGCTTTAAGAGATCCTTGACAAATAACCAAGTCCGTAATCTGAGCAAAATATCGCATTTACCGGGAGCTGCAACTTTTTCTGTTCCTGGTGCAGGTAAAACAACAGAGGCGCTGGCTTTTTTCTTTCTAAATGCCGCAAAAACAGATCGACTGTTGGTTGTTGCACCTAAAAATGCTTTTGGCGCATGGGATGAGCAGTTAGAAGCGTGTATGGGGAAGAACTATGACACATTTGTTCGTTTAAGGGGCGGAGAAGCAGCTATTCAAACGGTGCTTCGAGAAAATCCACGGTTTATGCTCATTACCTATGATCAGCTTCCTCGTGTAAAAAGTACGATAGCTACTTTGCTTTCTTCTGGGAATGTTTATATGTTTCTCGATGAAAGCCATCGAATAAAGGGCGGGAAACAGATCAAACGGGCAGATGCAATTTTGGAGTTAGCACATTTGCCTAAGCGTAAGCTTATTATGAGTGGAACCCCCATGCCCCAAAGCCCAAAAGATTTAATTTCACAATTCTTATTTTTATACCCGACCAAAGATGCAGCTGAAACAACTGTTATCAATTTGATTCAGCCAATTTTTGTCAGAACAACCAAAGGGCAGTTAGGCATACCAGCACTTGAGCATAAAGTTGTCCAGGTACCAATGACACAACTACAGAGGGAGATATACAGAACTCTGAAATCAGAAATATGCCGGCAACTTAATCCTGTCCTTTCGGACTCATCCAGATATGAATTGCGGAGGATCGGAAAATGTGTGATGAAGGTTATGGAGTTCGTATCCAATCCCTCGTTGTTGTCAAATGATATGGACTATGCATTTGATCGTAGAGTTGGAGCATTACTGCTGGCGTCAGATGGACCAAAGATCGAATATGTATGTCGCAGAGCTAGAGAACTCGCTGCCGAGGGAAAGAAGGTCCTTATTTGGTCATCTTTTGTCCAAAATGTAGAGCTGATCGCGCTGAGACTTAGCGACTTAGGTGCGGAATTTATCCATGGTGGTGTGGATGCTGGCGATGAGAGTGACTTTGACACTCGAGAGGGAAAGATTAAGCGGTTTCACACAGATGATACTTGTAAAGTATTGGTTGCGAATCCGGCTGCCTGCTCGGAAGGAATTAGCCTACACAAGGTGTGCCAGCATGCCATCTATCTGGATCGTTCATTTAATGCTGCCCACTATATGCAATCTGAGGATCGTATTCATAGACTTGGGCTTGCTCCCGATGCAAAACCACAAGTTGAGTTCGTTGAGTGTGAAGATAGCATTGATCAGGTCGTTCGGGCTAGATTGGAACTTAAGGTAAGAACAATGGCGCAAGCGTTGGAGGATTCCTCCCTAAGTGTGGAAATAAGTTCTGTAGACTACGATGAGGAAGCTGAAGACTATGACAGCCTAACCGCAGAGGATGCAAAAGCAGTTATAGATTATTTCTTTAGTGGGGGCCAAAATGATTAGATTATCTATGAATGTTTTGACCTCGGCGATTACTTTGCTTGATCGTATTGAAACCTATAATTTTTCATCTTTATCTGAACTGGCATATTCTAGGATAGCCTCTATAAGCGCTGAGGATGTCTTTTCTTTTTCTTGCAGTTGTGGGTGGGTATCTGAAAATGAAAGTACATTGACCTTGACCGAACGCGGAGATGGCCTTCTACGGCTATATGCACAGGGCTTGCTTATTGACATGAAAAGGCAAATGCTTAAGGACTATGTATTAAAAGTTTCTCCCATATGGGCGAATCGCATTCCTTATGGTAGGCGCGAGGCTGCAATCTTTATGTCCAAGGATGAAACGGCGTGTTTTGTGGATGCAGGTTTGCTCTCTGAACGGTTTGATCCAAGAATTATCAATTGGTGGGACACGGTTGCGCTTCAAATCAGAACACATAGCCAACACGTCAAAAGTGAAACCGGGCGGATTGGCGAACGCAATACGATCAAATACGAAAGAAATCGCACAAATTGCGATCCTGTATGGATGTCCATTGATAGTAATTTAGCTGGATATGATGTGAAATCACAAGTTAACAAAGACTGCTTAGACGCATTGCTCATAGAGGTGAAAGCCTCAACCTATGCCCTAGGACAAGCGACATTTCATGTATCTTCTCATGAGTGGAATGTTGCATTGACGAGTAGGGCATATGTGTTTCATCTATGGTGCTTATCCGGCAATCATAAAATGCTCGCCATTATTTCGCCGAGCGAAGTGCTGCCTTATATTCCAACGAATAACCTAGACGGGCAATGGGAAAGTGCTAAAATCCCATTTTTGTGCTTCAAGGATAAATTTATAGAGATTACATAGAGAGGGAACTACTATGAGCGACATGGACAAGTATATCAATAATTTGGGATCCGAATTTAAGAGACTATCATGCGAGGACATGACAGAATGCTCGGAAGCCGAAAAATTGCTCTATCTCTATGCCTATTACCACTATTTTAATGCGGATAGTAGTAAAATATCCGATATTATTCAAGGGAATATTTATTGCTCGGATGCTCCAGATCAAGTAACAGGCGTATATCTAGATCAGGATGCGGATAATGGTGATGTGGACGCGATTATTGCGATTTATTCCCCAAATAATTCTTTTGATTTTCCTGCCATTTTAAAATCTTTCAAAGATGCTGAATCGGCAATTCTTGCTGCTCAAGAATCAAGAGCTAGTGTTCGGAAAGAATTAAGCGATATTGTTAGAGACGATGAGTACAAAATATCAGCTACCAAACCGCTCAAAATTCGATTGATTACTAACTATAACCCCAAAACCGCAGGGAACAAGAGGGCAATTCTAAATGCCATCCAGATGATGAAACCCGAGCGTGATTATATTTCATACCATATATCTTTTGGACTAGATGTTGAGTATGAAATCATGGAGATTGAAAACCCAAAAGAGTATGTGGATGAAGCTGTGATCAGACTCGATGCACCTAACAATTATATGCGTTTCGGAGCAGAAAAATCCCTAATTGCAAACATTTCTGCCTCCTCTTTAAAGTGCCTTTATGAGCAATATGGGTACAGAGGCTTGTTTGCCCAAAATTTAAGATATTATGTGAAGAATGCTAAAATTGACGGGAATATCATTGAGTCCATACAAGAGCATCCAGAGAATTTTTGGTACTACAATAACGGTATCATACTTATTTGCGATGATTATCTTATCGAAGGCAGTAGTATCCTTGTTCGAAATTTTTCTATAATTAACGGTGGACAAACAACAAAACTTGTTGGTGAAACGGATTTTGATCAAGATTTTTATATCCAGTGCAAGATTATCAAAAACAAATATAAGTCGGTTGATGATCGTCTAGAGTTCATCGCAAATGTGGCGGAAGCTACTAATACATAAAAACCAATAAAAGACAAGGACCTAATTGCCAACCGCATAGAGCAGCGTCTATTGAAGAAACAACTTGCAGATGCAGGAATATACTGCCAAATTAAACGTGGCGAAAAAGTCAACAAAAAATTATACCCAGCGGCATGGCAAAATACAACAAACGAAGAATTAGGACAGTTTTTGCTTTCATTTGTATATCAGAAGCCGGGAACTGCTCGTGGCAGCAAAGCGTCGATCTGTGGTAACAAAGAGCGATACCACCTGCTATTTAGCAAAAAGTATAATAGCGGGTTGCTTAGCGATCTCCTAAAAATTAAAGCCTTCTACAAGATATGGGCAAGTCGTATTAAGAAAACAGATGATGGAACTGATCCCTATAAGGTCGGATTGGTCAATAATGGCATGTTTTTTATGACGGCTATCATCGGGGTTGTGTGTAAAATCTACTATCGCCCCAATGTTATCAACCAAATCACATCTTCAGTTATGTCTGAACAAAAGCTGGAAGTAGTTGCACAGCATGATATTGACCACCCCATCTTCTGTCCTGATTTGGAAAAAAAGGAGCAGTTTTTTGCTCTGTTTGAATATTGTTATACCAAGTTTTACAGACCGGGATATGAGTTTTTGAAGTCTTTTAAAGAGAAGTATAACAATTACTCCAATTTCACCAAAATCAACAACAACTACACAACATATGTTTACAAACAGATTGAATTTGAATATCGCCATGGAATACCAACTGGTGACAAGGAGCTGCTTGATTCGATTCTGTATAAAGCATCTGAGGAAGATGTTTTGCGTGATGAAGCGCTGATAGAGAAATATGTTAATGTCGTGTATGTTGATGCAACTTCCGAAAGCAGTATTCCAGAGAATGTTTCCACAGAAATCAAAGAGAGACTTATAACGTATAGAACTAAAACGTACAAATTAAATCGAATCAAGGCATACGAGGTATTTAAAAATGTGTCTTGTGATCGAATCGCAAAATTTGCGCCTACAACGCTGGAAGAACTAAAAGCGTTGCGCTGCTTAGACGAAGCTCAGATAACTCTTTACGGCCAAGATATTATTGAGATAGTGGGGCAGGTGTTAAATGAGTAAAATATGAGAGTGTGAATAACGACTAACAATTAGTTGACAATGCAAAATTTAGGGCAACACCGCACAGAAAACTGTGTGCAGAAAATGTCACTGCGTGGTAAAATAAA
>OHAO01002503.1_pt1 | contig 11223 bp, 9 predicted proteins | sample 1577151 | NCBI WGS metagenome assembly OHAO01 (sample SAMEA3541585, study PRJEB24748) | human gut metagenome | biome: human gut; feature: human-associated habitat; material: faeces | place: China | collected 2012 | reverse complement strand
GTGGGAGCGCCGTACATGGGGTCGGTGTCCCTGCCCATGACAGCGGCGTTCATGCGGGTGAGCTGGGCGCGGGCGGCAGCGTCCTGCACGACCACGATCTTTGCGCTCTGGCGGCCCATGGCGCTGGCGGCGTAGGTGCCGGCCTCCAGCACGGCATCCAGTTCTTCGTTTGTGATCTGCTCCGGCTTATAGGCACGGCAGCTGCGGCGGTTTTTGATGGTTTCCAAGGTTTCGTTGGTCATGGCAATTCCCTCCCTTAAAACATGTGCCTTTATTGTATCACAACAAAGGCCGGAGTGCAAAGAGAAACCGGCAGGAAACGCTTTTGTTGCACGTAAACGTTTCAGTGGTGAAAAACACGTCAGAATGCACAATAAAACGTAAAAAGATTATGGAAAAGCATCCTTGCTGCCAAAGGGTAAATACGTTATAATAGGGCTACCAAGCTGGAAAGGAGTCGTGCTCTATGGCAAAGGCATCGCAGGCAGTCATTCTGGAAAATGAATTTTATATCATCAAAGCCCCCAATGGGAAGGTGCTGGAAGTAAAGAACTTCAACACCGAGAACGGCGCGGCCATCCAGCTGTGGAGCTATGCGGGCCATCCGTGGCAGCAGTGGCAGTTCGTGGACGCAGGCGAGGGCCGCTGGCGCATCTGCAACCGCTTTACCGGAAAGATGATGGATCTGGCCCTTGGCGGTGTGGTGGAGGGTACATGGCTGCACCAGTGGAGCCGCACCAGCGGGCTGAGCCAGTGCTGGGCGCTGGAGCCCACCCGCAGCGGGCGCACCCGCATCCGCAATGTGCTGGCGGATAAATACATTGACCTTGTGGGCATGAACACCGCCAACGGTGCACAGGCCCAGATCTGGAACTTTCTGCTGGAGGAGGCGGCGCGGCGGGAGCTGGGCCTGCTCATCGTCAGCCATACGCCCGCCCTGCTGGAGCGGCTGTGCACCCGGACCCAGCCTTTGGACCCAAGCCCTGTGTGAAATCCAGCGGCAGGCCGCGCGGCGGAACAGAATCCGCCGTGCGGCCGTTTCCTTTTTTCAGAAAATTTGCTCTGCCCCTTGTAAAGGGTGTGGGGATGCAGTATAATACCACAGCAGAAAGTTAAAAGAGACTAACAAATGGAAGGTAATGAGACCGATGACGGAAGTGAAACACAGCGCCGGGACCCTGGTGGAGGTGGCTCCCGGCGAGCGCGCGGTCATCCTTGCGGTGGGAAATGAAAAGGGGCCTGTGAAGCGCCGGCTGGTGGATATGGGGCTGACGCCCGGCACTCTGGTGACGGTGCGGAAGATCGCCCCCTTCGGGGACCCCATCGAAGTGAACCTCCGGGGCTATGAGCTCTCACTGCGCAAGGAGGACGCGGGCCAGATCACGGTGTGTCCTCCTGCCCAGGCCCCGGGCTTGGGCAGGAGCCGGTACAAGGGAATGGTCCAGCACATCCCGGATGAGGCCGCTCTGCGCCGCATGAGCGCCGACCACGCCCATGAGGAGGCGGAGCACGGCGGTACGCCGGACTATGCCAGCCACGATACCCGGGAGATGAAGCTGGCCCTGGTGGGCAATCCCAACTGCGGCAAAACCACCCTCTTCAACGCCCTCACCGGCTCCAACCAATATGTGGGCAATTGGCCCGGCGTGACGGTGGAGAAGAAGGAGGGCCGGGCGGAGGTGGACGGCAAGCCGGTGACGGTGGTGGACCTGCCGGGCATCTATTCTCTGTCGCCCTACTCCATGGAGGAGATCGTGGCCCGGGACTTCATTGTGGGGGAGCACCCCGACGCCATCATCAATATCATCGACGCCACCAACATGGAGCGGAACCTGTATCTGACGGCCCAGCTTTTGGAGCTGGAGCGGCCCATGGTCATCGCCCTCAACTTTATGGACGAGGTAGAGAAGCGGGGGGACAAAATCGATGTGGAGCGGCTGTCGCGGGCTCTGGGGGTGCCCGTCATCCCCATCACCGCCCGGACGGGGAAGAATATCCAGACGCTGCTGGAGGTGGCCCACAACCAGATGCATGTGGGGGTGACGGTGGAGCCCGACGACCTCTACGACGACTACACCCACGCCATCCACCATCGGGTGGGGGAGCTGGTCCACGACCGGGCCTACGCCGCCGGCCTGCCCGCCCACTGGACGGCGGTCAAGCTGCTGGAGGGGGATGCCCTGGTGGAGAAGGCCCTGGACCTGACCCGTCCGGAGCGGGAGAGGCTGGAATCCATCTGCCGGGAGTATGAGGGGGCTTACGCCCTGGGCGACCGGGAGACCCTGGTGGCCGACAGCCGCTACCGCTTCATCCAGAATGTGGTCCAGCTTGCGGTGAAGCGGGGCCAGCCTCACGGGTCCCTGACCCTGTCGGACCGGATCGACTCCATCGTTACCCACCGGTTCCTGGCCGTGCCGGTCTTTTTCCTGATGATGCTGACCATGTTCGCCCTGACCTTTGGTCCCGGCCAGCTCCTGGCCGACGGGGTGGATACGCTGATCGGCGGATATTTCGCCGATTTCGTCCGCTCGGTGCTGGTCGCCTCCGGAGTAGCCCCATGGGTGGAGGCCCTGCTGGTGGACGGCGTGATTGCGGGGGTGGGGGGCGTGCTCACCTTCCTGCCCCAAATCGCCATTTTGTTCCTGTTTCTCTCCTTCCTGGAGGACTCCGGCTATATGGCCCGGGCCGCCTTTATCATGGACCGCCTGCTGCGGCGCTTTGGCCTGAGCGGCAAGGCCTTTATCCCTATGCTGATGGGCTTCGGCTGCACGGTGCCCGCCGTCATGGGGGCCCGCACCATGGAAAATGAAAAGGACCGGCGCATGACGATCATGCTGGTGCCCTTTATGTCCTGTTCGGCCCGGCTGCCGGTCTACGGCCTGCTCACCGCCGCCTTTTTCCCCCGATATGGCGGTCTGGTGGTCTTTTCTCTCTACATCACCGGCCTGGTGTTCGCCATCCTGTCGGGCATCATCCTCAAAAAAATTGTCTTCAAGGGCGAGCCCGCCGCCTTTGTGCTGGAGCTGCCCCCTTACCGCCTGCCCACACTGAAAAACATCTCTCTCCATGTGTGGGAGAAGGTGCGGGGCTTCCTGGTGAAAGCGGGCACCCTGATCCTGGCCATGAGTGTACTGCTCTGGTTCCTTCAGTCCTTTGGCTTTGAGGGCGGACGCTTCGGCATGGTCAGCGATGAGGCCGGCTCCCTGCTGGGCACGCTGGGCTCCTTCCTTGCCCCGGCACTCAAGCCCCTGGGCTTCGGCACCTGGCAGGCGGCGGTGGCTCTGCTGTCCGGTCTGATCGCCAAGGAGATGGTGGTCTCCTCCATGAGCATGTTCTACGGCTTCTCGGTGACCGCCAGCGGCGCCGCCATCGCCGGAGCCCTCTCCGGTACCTTTCAGACCCCGCTGGCCGCCTATTCCTTCCTGGTGTTCGTCCTGCTGTACGTCCCTTGTGTGGCGGCGGTATCCACAATCCGCAAGGAGATGAACTCCACCGGGTGGACCCTGGCCTCCATCGCCTGGCAGATCGGCGCCGCCTATCTGGGCTCGCTGCTGGTCTATCAGGTGGGCAGTCTGCTTCTGGGGCTGTGAGGAAACGGTATGAAGTATATCATCTATCTGGCCGTGGGCGTCCTGGCGGTGTGGGCCGTGTGGTATGTGATCCGCCATGTCCGGCGCCAGCTCCGTGGTGAGTGCGGCTGCGGGGGAGGCTGCGCGGGGAACTGCTGTGCCTGCAAAAAAAGTTGCACAAAAAGAGAGCGAAATTCCTCCCCAAAATAATTGGTGCTACCGCTTGACTCCGAGGCACATTTGCTTATAATAAAAAGACGCCAAGGGCGGCAGACGAAAGTCGTTAGGCTTTCGTTTGCCGCTTTTTACCTTTCGCCAAGGCCCGGAGAGAGCGGACTTGGGAAATACAGAGGAGGAACCCATTATGATCACCTTTTTTGCCTGTCTGGTGCTGTTGCTGGTTGGTTTTTTCACCTATGGCAAGCTGGTGGAGAAGGTATTCCGGATTGATGACCGGCCTACCCCTGCCGTAGTGCACCCGGACGGAGTGGACTTCGTCCCCATGAAGACCTGGCGCATTTTTCTGATTCAGCTTCTGAACATCGCCGGACTGGGGCCCATCTATGGTGCGCTGGCCGGTGCCTGCTGGGGGCCCGTGGTCTACCTGTGGATTGTATTCGGAACCATCCTGGGTGGCGGCGTCCATGACTTTCTGTCGGGTATGATGAGTGAGCGCCACGACGGCGCGTCCATCTCTGAGATTGTGGGCATGTACCTGGGCAAAGTGATGAAGTTCGTCATGCGAATCTTTTCGGTGGTCCTGCTGGTGATGGTGGGCGTCAACTTTTCGGTGGGTCCCGCCAGGCTGATTAGCCAGCTCATTAGCGAGAGCTTTGGTGCGTCTCTGCCCCCGATGGTGCTGTCCACTACTTTCTGGCTGGTTTTGGTGCTGCTATACTACCTGCTGGCGACCTTCCTGCCGGTGGATAAGATCATTGGCAAGGTGTATCCGTTTTTTGGTATCTGCCTCATCATCATGGCAGTGGGCATTGCAGGCATGCTGATCCTCAAGCCGGAGTACAGCATGCCCGAGCTGTGGGAGTCCATGGGCATCGTCCACCCCGAAGGCCTGCCCAAATGGGCCATGATGTTTGTCACCGTGGCCTGCGGCGCCATCTCCGGCTTCCATGCCACCCAGTCTCCCATGATGGCCCGCTGTATGACCAGCGAGAAGGAGGGCCGCACCGTATTCTACGGGGCCATGGTAAGCGAGGGCGTCATCGCTCTGATCTGGGCCGCGGCCGGTGTGACCTTCTATAATGGCGTGGGCGCTTTGGATGCGGCCATCAGCGCCATGGGTCAGGGTGGGGTGGTTTACCAGATTTCCACCACCCTGATGGGTTCCGTGGGCGGTGTGCTGGCCATGATTGGTGTCATCGCCTGTCCCATCACCTCCGGCGACACTGCCTTCCGTTCCGCCCGGTTGACCATCTCGGATTGGTTTCACATCGACCAGTCCAACGTGGTCAAGCGCGCCGCCCTGTCCGTCCCCCTGCTGGCTGTGGGCGCATTCATCGCCACCAGCCTGGATTTCAATGTCCTCTGGCGGTATTTCTCCTGGTCCAACCAGACGCTGGCCATGCTGGTGCTGTGGGCCGGAGCGGTATTCCTGCACAAATACGGCTTCCCGGCGATGTGCAGCCTGATGGCCGCGCTGCCAGCCACCTTTATGTCAGCCGTCTCGGTTACGTACATCCTTCAGGCGGAGGAGGGCTTCCGGCTCTCCACCTCCATCGCCTATCCGGTGGGGCTCGTGTGTGCCGGGCTGTGTCTGGGCATCTTTGTCTGGCGTACCCTGATTGTCCACAAGGGCGACGTGCTTAAGCCCGTAGCGGACAATGCCTGAGGCCCCTGTTTGGAGCCGCTTTTCCCTGTGTAAAGACGGGTGGGACCCAATTGGGTCCCGCCCGTCTTCTGTATTCAGATGAGCGCAAGCTGTCGCAGAAGATAGAGCCAGCCGGTGAAGGTGAAGGCGCTGAGGATGGTGGTGAGCATCACCGTACTGGAGGTCAGGGTGCCTTCATGTCCCATGCTGCGGGCCATGCTGAAGCAGCTCACGGTGGTGGGGGAGGCCAGCATGATGAGCATGCCGACCAGCAGCTCGCCCCGGCAGCCCATCAAGACGGCGATGGGAAGGAAGACGGCGGCGAAGAGGATAAGCTTGAAAGCGCTGCACACCAGGGTGGGCCGGAGGCAACTGGCGGCCTTTTTGAGGTCGATGCAGGCGCCCAGAGCGACAAGTCCAAGCGGGGTGGCGGTGGCGGCGAAGCTGGAGACAGTCCGCTGGAGGATGACCGGCTGCGGGATGCCCAGCACAGACCAGAAGAGCCCTGCGAAGATTCCCAGGATGATGGGATTGGTAACGATGCCCCGCAGGGTCTTGCCTATGGTTTTCCGATCCAGTCGCCCACCCTCTGGGGAGAGCAGGGTGAGAACCACCACGGCGGCCACGTTGTAGAGGGGGACGGCGCCGATGAGGACGAGAGCCAGAGGGCCGGTGTCGCCGTAGATGTTCTGGAGCAACGCGGCGCCCAGCAGGGCCTGGCTGCCCCGATAGCCAGCTTGGATAAACTCCGCCCGAAGGGAGCGCTTTTGCAGCAGGAGGGAAATGGCGGCCATGATGAGAATGGAGAGCAGGGAGACCACGAAGCAGAAGAGGATCATGCTGCCATTCCAGACCGTTTGAACATCCGATGTGGAAAGGTTTTGAAAGAGCTGTACTGGCAGCGCGGCCTTAAAGACAAAATTGTTCATCCGATCTGCAAAATGGTCGTCAATGAGACAGATTTTATGGAGAAAGTAGCCGGCGACCATCAGCAGAAAGACCGGCATGGTGGCATTGAGGCTGAACATCAGATTTTCCATATGTATCGCTCCCGTCTGAGCAAGTCATAGCTATCAATTTAGCACGGTAAGAGGCGAAAGTCAACGTAAAGGCGCAGGGTATAGGACGTGCAGCGGCTGGAATAGAGTAAAGGAGTATGAGAACTTGGAGGTGGCAGCCATGCTTTCGGCCTGGATCTTGCTGATGCTCAACAGTCTGTTTTTTTCTCTGCGTCTGTCCGATGGGGGGGGCTCTTTTCCCAGGCCGCTGAAGGCTGAGGAGGAGAAGCGGTATCTGGAGCGCTATGCCGCCGGGGATATGGAGGCCCGCAACGTGCTAATCGAACACAATTTGCGCCTGGTGGCGCATATCATAAAGAAGTGCTAATACAAAAGACAAATCCGGACCGCTTTCCGGTACTGTCCGCTTCGATGGATACAACCGCCACATTGATTTCCTCTATGAAACGCATCTTTTGATTCCCGCTTGATTCACAGCAGGGGGACGTACCGATGGTATGTCCCCCTGCTGTTGCGAAAAGAGCAACTTATTTACTGGAGGTGAAGCCCGTGGCCGCATTGCCCTTGCCATATTATTACGGTTATGAGGCCGAACAGTTTTCTTTCTACCGCATACCAAAACGGCTTTTTGAGGATGACCGCTTCCGGGGCGTGTCAACCGATGCGAAGCTGCTTTATGGTTTGCTGCTTGACCGCATGGCCTTATCTATGAAAAATGGCTGGTTGGACGAGCAAGGCCGCGTGTTCATCTACTACCCTGCTGATGAAGTCATGCTGGAAGAGCTGATTGGCAACCTGACCGCCATCAGCGCGGACGCCGCTGACATTCTCAGAAACCTTCCTGCAGATCTGGCACCGGAGCGCCGCGAAGTCATCAAGACGGCCTGTTCTCTTGTCGGCAAGGTTAATTACTTCTGGGGCGGCAAATCCCTTGTGATGGGATGGGATAGCCGATGGGGTACGGTGCAAAAGGTCACGGCGCACGGCAGTTCCAGCACCGGAACCTGCCGCCCATACGGTCTGGATTGCAGCGGCTTCGTCGATTGGGTGTTCTACAACGCTACAGACGGCGGGTACATCATCGGTCATGGTGGCGGCGCGGCCAGTCAGCATACCTATTGCACAGCAATCTCCTGGGCAGACGCGCTTCCCGGCGATCTGGTATTCTATCCGGATGACACCCATGTTGGCATTGTTGGCGGCCGGGATGAGAGTGGGAACCCGCTGATCATCCACTGCGCGAGCAGTCATAATAATGTAGTCATCACGGGACTGGAGGACTTTACCTCTGTTGGACGACCGAATTACTACACAGAATGACGCTCCATTTGTTATTGCATTTTTTTGTAAATTCTATATAATTTAAATTGAGAGAGTGTATTCAGCCTGAAGAAGCGATAACATCACAAGGGGATATCCCCTTGTTTGTTGGTTGCGCAGCAACCAACAAGGCTATTGCATATTGAGAGGAGGGCGCACCGTGGTAAAAGCAAAACTGAAAAACCACAGCGCCTTCCTTTGCGTTTTATTTGCCGTCATCGCGGCGATTGTGCTGCGCCAGATCGGTTTTCAGTCGGAAGACCCATTTGACTGGATTTGCGCATTCCTTCGCTCTGTCATATACATAGGACTGTTTGCCGCGTGGGGCATCTCCGTCCGCGGGCGGGTCATCCAGCCCCAGGTGCGCCGCTATCTCACTGCCATATCCGTACTGATGGTATTCTGGGTGACGGCCAGAACGATCCGTCATATCATCGCGAAAGACCCCTGGGTACTGCGCCACCTCTGGTACCTGTATTATCTGCCTATGCTGTTCATCCCGATGCTGGCGGTGCTCGTGGCATTGTCATTGGGAAAGCCGGAAAACTACCGCCTGCCGAACTGGACGAAGCTTATTTACATACCAACCACCGTGCTGTTGCTGCTGGTGCTGACCAATGACCTCCATCAGCTGGTATTCGTGTTCCCGGCGGATGCGGCCGTGTGGGCCAACGACTATCGGCATGGCATCGTGTATTTTCTGGCAGTGGGATGGATGATCCTTTGCGCCTTGGCAGCGCTTGGCGCCATGCTGATCAAATGCCGGATCCCCCACAGCCGTAAGGTTTTGATGCTGCCCTTCGTTCCTGTTCTGCTGGCAGTGATCTACAGTGTGCTCGACATTGTCCAGCTGCCGTGGCAAAAAGCGCTTGCCGGCGATATCACCGTGGTCTTCTGCCTGCTGATCACCGCCACGCTGGAAAGCTGTATCCAGTGCGGTCTGATCCAGTCCAACACCCACTACCGGGAGTTGTTCGACTCCTCCACGGTGGGGGCGCAGATCAGGGACGAGGACTACCGGCCCTGGCTTTCCTCCCGGAACGCGCAGAGCGTGCCGGAGACGGTGCTGCGCCAGACGGAGGAAGGACCTGTGCTGCTCCCCCGCGGTATCCGCCTCTGCGCCGCCGGTATCCGGGGCGGGCATATCTTCTGGCAGGAAAACGTGGCCGAGCTGCTGGAAGTTCTGAAAGAGCTCAATGACACCAGGGATGAGCTGTCCGAATACTCCACACTGCTGGAGGAAGAAAACAAGCAGAAGCAGGCGCGGTGCGAGCTGGAGGAGCAAAAACGGCTCTACGACACCATGCAGCAAACGGTTTCCCCGGCCATGGAGCGGCTGGCCGCGCTGATCGACAGGCTGAATAGGGCGGAGGACCGGGAGAGCGCCAGAGCGCTGCACGGCAGGATCGCCGTACTGGGCGCGTATATCAAACGCCGCAGCAATCTGGTCTTCCTCTCCGACGAAACCGGCGCTGTCTCATGCCGGGAACTGCTGCTGTGCCTGAACGAATCCATGTCCAACCTGCATCTGGCGGGCATGGACTGCGCTGTAAGCCTTGACGGAGAGGAGAGCATGGACGGCAAAACTGCCGGACGGCTCTACGACTTCTTTGAGGAGACGGTGGAAGCGGTGTGGGAGAGTCTCCCGGCCGTGGATGTTGTGGTCACCCGGAGGCCGGGCGGCTGGCAGATGACGCTGATGCTGGAATGTGAAGCGGAGCTCCAGACCCTCCGGCACCGGTTTCCGGAGATCGAGGTGGAGCAGGATGAGGAAATGTGCTACTGCCGCCTGACCGCCGCGGCGGGAGGTGCGCGGGCATGAAGCTGTTTCACCGAAAAGCGAAGCTGGGCCGTTCCTCGGTCAAGGAGGGCTTTGACAACCTGCCCTCCGGCGTCTGCTTTGCCGGCCAGAGCGGGATCATCATACTTTGCAACCGGCAAATGCACAGGCTGTGCCACATCCTGATGGGGATGGATCTGCAGCACATCTCCGAACTGCGCCGCGCGCTGGATGCGCCGCAGCCTGACGTAGAGATAATGGACAAAGACGCGAGGATTTACCGCTTCCCCGACCATACCATGTGGCAGTTCGTGGAGAGCGCCATCACAGACGTGGACGGGAATCACTATACCCAGATTCAGGCCATTGATGTGACCGAGCTGCATGAGAGGCGTGTGGAGCTGGAGCGGGACAACCAGACGTTGACCGAGGCCAACCGACGCGCCCGGAAGCTCTACGCCGAGCTGGATCAGATCGTCCGGGAAAAAGAGACCCTGGCGATGAAGATGCGGGTGCATGACGATATGGGTCAATGCCTGCTCTCCACCCGGAATCTGCTGCTGACAGAGGACAGCAGCCTGGAGGACCTTCGCAGCGGCGGCAGGCGTTGGGCGCAGACGCTGCAGCGCATCACCGAGGCCGAACGCGGCCCCTATGTCCGACGCAGTGCCGTTGGCGCCGCCCCGCTCTCGGAGCTGCTTGCCTCCGCCGCGGAGATCGGCGTACGGGTGCGGGTACAGGGGAAATTGCCCGAACAGGAGGAAAATGCCCGGGTGCTGATTGCGGCCATACGGGAGTGCGCCACCAATACCGTCCGCCACGCCGGCGGCAGCGAGATGACCGTGCAGCTCACCCGGACGCAAAAGGCGGACATCGCAGTCATCACCAATAACGGAAAACCGCCGGAAGGCGAGATCGTGGAGGGCGGCGGGCTGTCCGGCCTGCGCCGGAGTGTGGAAAACAGACATGGCACCATGACGGTGCGGGGCGAACCGGCCTTCCGGCTGTCCATCGTCCTGCCACGGAAGGAGAAACGATTATGACCAATGTACTATTGGTGGAAGATACCAAGATAGGCCGGGACTGCATCACTGGCTATCTCCGGGGCAGCGATCGCTACCGTCTGGCTGCCACCCTCACCAACGCAGCTCTGGCGGAGACCGCCTGTATGCACACCCATATCGACCTCATTCTCATGGACTACTGCACGGAAAACGATGAGGACGGCATCGCTGCCGCCGCCGTCATCAAGCGCAAACTGCCCAACATTAAAATCATCATTATCACCAGCATGGCCTCCATCGACCTGATCGACCGGGCGCGGGCGGCCGGCGCGGACAGCTTCTGGTACAAGGAGACCGGCGACGAGGAGTTACTGGCGGTGATGGACCGCACCATGAACGGCGAATCTATCTACCCGGACACCACGCCGGTCATCCAGATCGGCAACGCCAAATCCACGGAGGTCACACCCATGCAGCTGAATATTCTGCGGCTGATGGTCAGGGGGATGAGCAACCCCACCATTGCCGGTGAGCTGCATATCAGTGTTGACGATGTGAAATGGCACATCAAGGAGCTGTACGAAAAAACCGGCTACAACAGCCGCGTTACGCTGGTGGGCGCCGTGATCAAGAAAGACTTCATTATCCCCGGCCTGTAATTGACCCCGCAGAACCGCATCCGGTGAAAACCGGATGCGGATTTTTT
>OHAO01002497.1_pt1 | contig 11238 bp, 18 predicted proteins | sample 1577151 | NCBI WGS metagenome assembly OHAO01 (sample SAMEA3541585, study PRJEB24748) | human gut metagenome | biome: human gut; feature: human-associated habitat; material: faeces | place: China | collected 2012 | reverse complement strand
AAATGAGCATAAATCCGTTTTGCCTGTTTGTCCGGCAAACTGGAAATCGCTGCGTGAAGCTCCTGCATGGTCACTTCCCGCTCATACAGTTCATGGGGCGATAAGGCGACAAAGACAGCTTCGTGCTCCAGCCCGTCGTCCCGATCAAGGGAATAGTAGGCTTTGTGGCGGTATGTACGCAGCCGATAAGCAGCCTCTTTACGCTCAAACTCTTTGAACATTTCTGCAACTTCTTCCGATACTTCCATGAAGCAATCCGATGTATAAAATGGGTAATAGTCCCGCAAATTGATAATAGCCATATTGACCTCCGTTTCGGTTGTTGGTTGACGAGTGACCGAAACGAAGGCGGCGGGGAGCGGCACCGGGGAATGACTTCGGGCCAACATGACCCGAAGCTAACGCATAAGAACGCAAAAGCGCCCGGGCGGCATGAAGCCACACGGACGCATGAAATGACATAATAATTAAGGTTCCAACAAATTTCGCATACATAGCCGGAATAACCCGGAGGCGGAGCTATGCTTTTTTTAACTGATGTAGGTCATGGGTGCTATGAAAAAAGGCAAAAATAGACACGGCGGCAATCCTCCTATATGCCGCCGTGGATTTACACGGTGTTAGGTCGTCGTTGGTTTAGGATAGACGAAAAGAAACGGCGGCTCTGATTTTCTCAAAACCGCCGTATCAGTCGATGATACAGAAAAGCGCACGAAATCCTCTGCCCGTCAGCGGTTTTTTTCTTTTCCCCGCTGTGGAGGCAGATGTTTGAATATGTAGGTATGTTTCATGCCGCAAAGGCCAAAACATACCGTGTTAGTCAGTCAATTTGAATTAGAGTTCAATTCTTGCTTTCGATGGCTTATCTTCACAATAGGTAACTTTAATCGTTGTTCCCTTGTCAGGGACTTTGTTTCCTGCGCCAATCCATTTTCGGCAGATGTAATCTTTTCCGTCTATCGTATATTTGACCTTGATAGTATGCGGAAAGGCTGCGCCATCCATAGCATGAGCGCGGACAGGTTTACGATTTACTTTTAACCACCATTGTTTTGTAACTGAAATTACAGTTCCCATTGTTTCTTTTTCCATAAGTTATACCTCCGATGATATTTTCGATTGATGATACCTATTTTCTGTTCAACCTTTTCTTTGTTTGTTGTAAATGCGGAACGCTGCTGCGCCGGTGGCCGCCAACTGTACCAGAATCAGCACCGCGAACAGGCCGAAGCTCTCATAGTAGAACAGTTCATCCCAAAACAGGAGAACATCACAGAGAGCAGTCAAGGCAACCGTCCAGCGGATGTGCCGGGCCAGCCATTGCCGGAACACCAACACAAGGGCAACGGGCGGGACGATCAGCAGCGCCAGATTCAAAATCAATGTCGGGGTCAGTTCCATTGCGTCGCCTCCTACTTTTTTAAGATAGCGCCATGTGCTTTTTGAACAAGTAATCTACGATTTGTAAAATGCTCATACTCAAAACTCCTTTCAAGGCTTCCTGTTGCTAATAAAAAAGCAGAGCCAATCATAAAAAGAGTGTTCTCCTTTTATGTTATCGGCTCTGCGGCTGTGCGTCTGGCGCTTTGATAACGGTTACATGGAATTGTTCAATGTCGATTAGACATTCACTTTTACATTTTGGACAAAAGAGAGGAAAATTTTTAAGTACGGTATCTTCCCGAATTTTGTCGCGTGTTTTATTCCCGCAGACTGGGCAGCGGATGAACTCTGTTTTCTCCATATTGTTCACTCCGAATTGCGATCATTCTTTTTCTTATCCCGATATTTCCGTATGAGTTTATTACGGATAGGAACGCCAACACCAAGCAAAAGCACAACTGCCAAAATTGTGAAATCCATACAATCACCTCACATTTCTTTGTTCTTCATAATCCGAATGGACAAGAAGATCGAAACCGCATACATCACGACAATAGCAAAAACCGCAAGGAAAACGAGAAGTATCGGAGAAGATTCAACGACTGAAATAATTGATTTCCCGATAGCTGGCATTTTAGAGAGAAGAAGTAAAGTCACCAAAAAACCGGCCACTGGAATATACATAAATACCCGTCCTTTGATTGAGCCGTACTTGTAATATCCCGGAATCTGGAACACGGTATAGAGTGCAAATAAGAATACTCCTGCAATAGCGGCAGTTACAATGTCAAATACGCCAACTGTTTCACCCAGCACTTTCAAGACAAGCGGCTGTGCAATCAAAGAAATAATCAGGGAAAGAAGCCCCATTGTAAGGACGAAAACATAGCGTCCGATCACAAGCTCACTTTTACGAACCGGTAAAATACCAAACAGCCGATCCATACTGTTTTTTTCTGTGATGGAAAAGGTATATCCCGTCGTCATGGCAATAAAGCACATAGCAAATGATACCCCTGTCAGTAAAGAACGATTGATTGCGGCAAACACAATCGGCAGAAGCAGGGTAAAGCAAATCGTCTTAAAATATGGTTTTACCAATGCAATATCTAATTTTGTGGATTTCAAAATATTACTCATAATCGTCACCTTTCTTGCTTGTAAACACTACAATTTCATCAATAGTGGCAGGCTCAACAGTCAGGTTGGAGAAATCGTTAATATCTTCGGTTTTCATCAGAGCCTCAAATCCCGTAGGGAATGTACGAATACCAGCCGCCTTATTTTTCAGATCATCGGACAGTTCCTCAATTCCACCTTTTACAATGCGGAACATATCTACAAAATCATCTTTGCTGCCAGTAAAGAACAACTCGCCATAACTGATGTAGGTAATATAATCGGCTGCACGCTCCAAATCGCCTGTGATATGGGTGGAGAACAAAACACTATGTTCGCCATCTTCAATATACTCTGAAAGAATTTTCAAAAGTTCATCTCTGGAAACCGGATCAAGTCCACTGGTCGGCTCGTCAAGGATCAGCAGTTTGGCGTCGTATGAAAACGCACAGGCAAGCATTAACTTCATCTGCATACCTTTGGAAAGTTCTTTTACCTTTTTGGTTGGTGCAATGTGAAATTTCCGTAACATATCCGCAAATTTCTGGCTGTCCCAATTTGGATAAAATACCGAAATGGATTTTTCAACCTGCGACACTTTCCAATCATCACTGAAATAATTTGTATCGAAAACAACGCCCAGCTCTGATTTTACTTTTTGTTCTTCTGCGATATTATCCAGCCCCATCACTTTGACTGTGCCGCCGGTGCGCTTGAGCATATTCAAAATCAGTTTGATTGTCGTTGTTTTGCCAGAACCATTCGGGCCGATCAAGCCCATAATATACCCCTTTGGCAAAGTAAAGCTGATATTGTGAAGTTGAAAAGAATCAAAAGATTTTGAAAGATTCGTTACCTCTAAATAATTAGTCATCTGTTTTTACCTCCGTTAAAATGTCCAAAAGGCGATGTAATTCCTCTGTGGATAGATTTGCCATTCTTGCAGCTTTTATTGCTTCGGTGAGATTGTTTTCTACTTTGCAAATAAGCTGCTCCTTAATCAGTTCTGAACCAGACCCCATTACGAAACATCCGCGCCCCTGCACATTTTTAACAAAGCCCTCTTGCTCTAATTCTGTGTATGCCTTTGTCACTGTTAAGACGCTGATCTTTAGGTCTTTGGCAAGTGTTCTAAGGGAGGGCAAAGTTTCTTCGGCTTGAAGCTCGCCAGATAAAATAGCCGCCTTGATCTGCTGTTTAATCTGCTCGTATATGGGGACGCCAGATACATTTGAAATAATCAGTTTCATTTCTGCATCCTCCGTGTGTTTTAACTGTTATGCTATTGTGTATAACAGTATAACACAGAGAAAAAATAATGTCAATGAATGAATGGATGTTTGTGTTTTCAAGGTTCAAGAAAACATAGCGGAAATGAAATACCACCTTACATCATATTTCATTACATTTTCATAATCCAACCCGAAATGTACAATGATATAGGGTGATATGAGAATGAACCAAGATGAAAGAAGGTTTGACTTTCACGGCCTCGGGGCGGCTCTCAAAAGAGCCAGAGAAGAAAAGGGCTGGACACAAGCCTATGTTGCGGAATTAGTAGACCGTGACTCCCGTACCATTATGAATATTGAGAACAAAGGTCAGTATCCCAGTTTCGACCTTTTTGTTAAACTCATTACCATGTTTGACGTTTCAGTTGACCAATTTATTCATGCGGACGGAGGGGCAAGGTCAAGCTCTTGCAGAAAGCACATTGATGTACTTCTAAACTCCATGAATGAAAAAGAGCTTGTCGTGATAGAAGCCACAGCCGAGGGCATTAAGAAAGCCAGAGAAACGGAGGTTCCAGAATAAGGGCCTCTGTTTTTTTGCGCCATTTTAGGGGCTGCCGCTAAGTGGCAAGCAATGCCTCTGTGGCCACAAGTGGCACAAAGGCGGCTTGTTGGGGCTCGCCCCAAACCCGTATCTTCGGGCCAACATGGCCCGAAGTGTCAGCGTCGCTTTGCTCCTTGTTTTCATAACCTTAACGCTCCTTTTCCTGCTTTCTTCCCGGTTCGGTGTAGCCCATCAGAGTGTCAATGTTCGCTTTGATCGTGACGATCTCCTGCATATCCCGTCGTGCCTTTTGATATTCTCCATAGAGCTGTTTTTTCTTTGCTGTGAGCTTACGGCCTTCTTCCTTCAGCACATCCATTTTGGGGAGCTTCGCCCCGCCCAGCAGAGAGCGCATTTCCGCTTGTGCAGCCCGGTACAGTTCAAGGTCGGCCTCATGCTCCGCAAGGAATTTCCGGCTGTACTTCGTCGCCTTATACTGCTCAAAGACTGGACGGGTTTTGGCATACTGAACCGTTGCGGCCTTTAGCCCGGCATTGGTTTTCATGGCCTGTTCCGTCTGCTTGATCTGCTCGGAAATGGTATGAAAACGGTCTGCTGCCTCGGTGGCTTTCTGTGCCAACTGCTCATAATCGGTCAGGCCATTGTCCTGTATATAAGCAAGAGCGGCGGCCATCTGCTTAATGTTAAATACCTTCGCCCAGCGTTCATATCCCGGCCCCTTACCGGCAGCCAGCTTCGCTTGAATATCCACCGCCAGACTGATTTTCCGCCCCGAGCGCCCGGGGCGTTTTTCTTTGCCCTCAATGGCGGACAGAACATCTTGCAAGTCGTAGCCGTCCCCCAGCGTGGAGGCACGCAGACGGGTGAAGCGTTCCTGTCCCTGCCCGGTCAGCCGGAAGCTGATACCGCCGCCCCGAACCGTCTTGACCTCATACCCGGCCCGCTTCATCAAATTGAGAAATTCGTCCAAATCAGCGGGGCGTTCCGCCAACGCAGTATCAATGGCAAGGCGCAGCCTGTCCTGATAGGAAAGCGGCCCTTTCCGGTCTTTCTGCCACTCTCCATAGTTCCGATACTTGCCCTTGCTCCGGGGCTTCGGGTTCTCCACGATGGATAGCCCGTTTTCAAGGCACAGCCTGTCAGAGAGCCGCCGAAGGGCGAAGCTGGAGCCCCAAAAATTTCGGAATTTCCGGGTGCAGTCAAGGGTGGTGGAGTTGTAATAAATGTGACAATGGATGTGCTGCTTATCGGTGTGCGTGGTAACGATAAAAGCGTGCCGCCCCTTTGTCCAGCGCATAGCCAGCTCATAGCCGATACGGTTCGCCTCCTTCGGGGTGATCTCGCCCGGATAGAAGGATTGTCGTATCTGATAGCACAGCACATTATTTTCTTTCTTCTGTTCCCGGCCCGTCATAGCGGCATAGCTGGCCTTTGCCAAAAGGAACTCGTCCGCCACGGTGGCCGGATCACATTCATAAGCGGAGATATACTTTCCGCTTTCTGTTTTCTCCGGGTCCTTGCCATAGTCCAGACAATCCCGGATAGCCTCAGCAATCGTTTCGCCTTCGCCCGCATGGCGCTGTAACAAAGTTGTGGTAGCCAAAAATCATTCCTCCTTTCCATGAGAAAGGGGCGGCCCATTCAGACCGCCCCGACTTCAGGCCAACATGGCCCGAGGCTGCTTAACTTGCCAGAAACCGGTACAGAGCGGATTTGCCTCCGTCCAGCGCCCAAAGAAGGGAGCCCGCCGCTGCTTGCAATCCATACGGCGAAAGAAGGAAAGCAAGAAACAGAAATATAATCCCGCCTATGGGCGTCGGCGTGCCCTTAGTGTCTAAGGGATTTATTCAGCGTTTCCGCTTTCGGCTCGTTTTTTCAGATATTCCCGTACCGGCTCACTCGTCAATGCAAGCCTAAGAAGTGCTGCGGCTTCCTCGTCGCTCATGTTCTTTGCTTCCGGCACAATGCTTTCAAAGACTGCGCCCCGAACGATAAGGCGGTGGCTGCGCGTTCTGCGTTCCTCTTTGGATAACTTCTGACGCAACATCTTTTCCCGGTTCTCAAACTGCCGGATTTTCTTCTTTCCGTCCTCAATCTCGACTTGCAGTTCCTCGCGGGTTTTCTCTTTTGGTTTTGTCATGGTTGGTTGCTCCTTTCTGCTCATAGGCATAGAAAAAGGACAGTCGATTTTCTCGGCTGCCCTTGTGAGTGGGTTATTTTATTTATGTTGTGTGCTGTTGAAAAAACACTTTATCCGATGTTCAATACATCATGGATTACCCAGGGTTGAACTGTAACCATAACCATATATATATAAATTACAAACAAAAGCACTTCGACCGTACCATTAACATTCTCGGATTGAAGTTTTTTTCTAAAATTATTCGGCAAAGCTTTTGATAACAGATAATAAATCCAATATCCCAAACAGGCTCCAGCCGTATTTATAATAAGGTCATTTATATCCGATGAACCCCAGCCAAACATCTGAACAATTTCAACAGATAAAGAGAATAGAAAGCCAGTTAATGCAACTGTCTTTATGTGATGATACTTTTTATACAGAAATGGCAGGAAAACTCCTAAAGGTACAAATAAAATTAAATTAAGTATAGTATCTATTGGTCCGGTTATCATACCGAGAAACGGAATCAGAGAAATCTTTGGACTAAATGATATTGTGCTTGTATAACCAATACCTGCTACGGTTAAAATTCCAAATAGATAATAGCAAAACACAAATACAGCAGCAATATGAAGAAGGCTTTGCTCTCTTCCCGATTTTCTAAGATATAAAAAATACAATATGAGAATTGGAACTATAAACACATACCCGCTAATTGAACGGATAAGAATGTCAGAAATTGGTAACATTTTTTCACTCCTTTACTTGCTATCAAAAATTGTTTTCAAGTATATTATACATAATCGTGAGCCAAAATTAAAGTCGCATATTATTAAGTTTTTCTTCAATTTGTCTGAATACCTGTGCTTGTATCTACATCATTTTAGCCTGTCGGCGGCGTTGTTCTCTCTGGCGTACCGCCGCGCTGCTTCCCGGCGTTCCTCGCTGTATGGGGCGGTCAGCCGGAAAGAGAAACGCCCCTTTGCAATATCAAACTCCATGCAACCTGTTTCGGGGTCTGCGTCAGTCTTGCAGCACTCGTCGGCTTATCATCCGATATGTAGCCGGAGCCTTGACGGTGAGAAAAACGGTGCCGTTTGAAGAACCGGCGCAAGTCGTCATACGCCTGCCGGTAATTGGCTCCGGGGTAATGCTCTTTTAATTGATGGGTGTCCAGATCAAAATTTAAGGCTTTGAAATATTTTCTCTCCAAAACTCAAGCCCTCATTGCTGTTTTTTCCTGATAGTGGGTCAACAGATCTTCTTCATTGAAATCATCTGGACTGTCAGAATCGTCACTGTCACAAAGACGCCACACAGAAACATTATCCATGAACCATGTCTGCCGCTTCAAGGTATTGACGATCCGGCCGAACAGACTAAAATCCCTCGCTCTGCCGCAGTCACGGAATACCAAAGCGCCGGAACCATCCTCCATACGGGGAAGGCCACGGTTTGGAATGTATGATTGATTGTGTTGTAAATGCCATCCAGCCGGTACTTATTTTCGGCTGTGATTTTATCATCATTCATGCGAATAACCATTTTCAGCATGGTATCAGCCTCCCTTCTTGAATTATTATATCATTATAGAGCTGGTTCTACAATCTTGAAAATCTGAATTTTTTATGACGGGCTTCGGGTCATGCTGGTCCGAAGTGGTAAAAAAAGAGCAGGGCGGCAAGCCCCGCAACGGAAGCCTGCCGCCCTCGTCTTACTTTGCCACCAGCTCGGAGAGCTCCCGCAGCACCTTTGACACCTCGCCCCACAGCTTTTCATAGTCCCGCTTCAATCCGTCGATTTCCTCCGGGTACACGCCATAGGTATGTGCGTGTATGGCAACCTGATTGAGATTGTTAGAACAGCGCCGTTGCAGAGAGATCAGCTCTTTTACGGGCGCAAGGTCGATGTGCAGGATATACCCATTCAGAGCCATTTTCCGTACATAAGCCCCGGCGTTGGAAATGCCCGCCTCAGCCATCCGTTCATGGATGGCTGCCAGCTCGTCCGGCGTTACCATGACGTGCAGATGGACATTCCGCTTGCGGTTCTCCATCAGCGTTCCAGCTCCCGGCCTTTCCGGCGCTCTTTGGGTTCCTTTACCTTATCCAGCGGTTTTGCGTCCAGCTCCGGGGGCGTGGGCGGGATGGGCGTGTTGTTGGGTACGCCGTCGATCATGTTGCAGTTCTGCTCTGTGGAGAGCTCGGCGGTTTTCAGATAGTTGTCTTTTTCGTGCATGGCGATCCTCCTTTATCGTTCCTCATGGTTTTTATGGCTCCGCTTCTGGCCGGGCTCCTTCGGGGGTTCCTGCCCTCTGGTTTCATCTTTGAGCCGGGCAGTAATGGATGGGCGCACCCGGTCAGGATTGCCCGGTGCTGGTTTCAGCTCATAATCCTCCATCTGCTTTTCGGTCAGCGGCTTTGCGTAGGTCAGTTCGCCCCATGCCATCAGCCTGCCGTCTGCCACAGGACGCCGCCTGTCATCATCGTAGTTGACGATGGAAAGAGGCTGGTTATCCGGCGGCTTCGGGTAAGTTCCTATGTCCACGGGCCGCTGGGTGGAATAATAGCGGTAAACGCCCTCCGGTCCCAGCTCGGTATGCTTGACCGCCGCATGGTAAAACTGCTGATAGTCGTCCACCCGGCGGTCAAAGTCCCGCTGCGCCCACGCCTGACTGGTTCCATAGCGGCCCCAGTAGTAATCCCGATGGCCGTTTTCCCCCTCGGTAAACTGCCAGGTCACAAAGGGGCTCGGCGCTCCCGGATTATGCCCCAGCGCAAAGCCGTGTCCGGTTTCAAAGGTGGCAGCTTTCAAAATCACATATCCTTGTACTGTCTCCAAGAGATACCTCCTCGTATTATAAAGTAGTAGTTATTAGAGTCCCTCTCCAAGGACAAAATGCTACAATAGACAAGGTGCTGTGGATTGGTTTAAACCTCCTACCGCAAGACGGTTTCAGAAAGGCTCCAACCATGGCTCTTTGTTTTTAGTGTTAATCAGTTAGATACCGCCAGACGGTTTATATAGAACGAGGTTACATAGCAAAGAGGTGTGGCTCTAAGCAGCACTGTAAAATAAAACGCCGGAGGTAAAAAGAAATGATTTTTGTTGGTATCGATGTTGCAAAGGACAAGCACGATTGCTTTATTCTTAACTCGGAAGGAACGGTCTTGGCAGATGTATTTACCATTGCCAATAACCGCATCGGTTTTGAGACGCTTCTTTCAAGAATCCAAAGCTGTTCCCAAGGTGAAAGCAAAATAAAAGTAGGGCTTGAAGCCACAGGACATTACAGCTACAATCTGCTGGGGTTTCTTTTAGACAGCGGCCTAGCAACCTATGTCATTAACCCTCTGCACACGAACCTCTATCGGAAAAGTCTCAGCCTGCGAAGAACCAAAACAGATCGGATAGACGCGCGTACCATTGCAATGATGCTCATGTCTGATGTGGACCTCAAGTCCTACTCAAATACAGCATACCACAATGAAGAGCTAAAGTCACTAACCAGATACAGATTTGATAAGGTAAAAGAGCGCGCCAAGCTGAAAAGCTCCGTTGCGCGGTTAGTGAATATTCTGTTTCCGGAGCTCGAAAAGCTGGTCTCAAGCCTGCACATCGCTGTTGTATACGCACTGCTGAGCAACTATCCGGGTGCAAGCTATATCGCAAACGCCAATACTGAAGAACTCGCTGAGACTCTTTGCACCGCCTCTAAAGGTCGTTATACCAAGTCTAAAACCGCGGAAATCCAAGTAGCCGCAGGGGTCTCCATTGGCTCGAAAATGCCTGCTAAGTCTATGGAGTTGAAACACACGATTGCTCTCATCCGCGAGCTGGACAAAGAAATTTCTGAGGTAGAATCCGCAATTGACAAGATTACGTCTCAGATGGATTCTCCCATCTTTACAATCCCCGGTATTGGCCGACATATGGGTGCAATGATTCTTGCTGAAGTTGGAGATTTTTCCAACTTTGCAAGCGCAGACAAGCTGCTGGCTTATGCTGGACTCTCTCCATCTACATATCAGTCAGGGCAACTGCAAAACTGTTATGCTCACATGGAAAAGCGTGGCTCCAGATATTTGCGATATGCTCTTTTCAATGCCGCCAAATATGTTTGCCTTTGGTGTCCTACATTCTCGGCCTATCTTGAAAAGAAGCGTTCTGAGGGAAAGCATTACAATGTTGCCATCTCTCATGCTGCTAAAAAGCTGGTAAGGCTTATTTTTGCTATGCAGCGTTCTGGAAAAGCCTTCTTAGCTGATTATTAAGCGTGCGATTTTATACGGAGCGAGTATCCGACAACGGATGCTCTTGTTTGCTATACCAATTTTCACCACCTTAAAATTCCTCTCGAAAATTTTGTTTTGGGGCTTGACTTTTAATAGTTAGTCTTTCTGTGCCTCGGGCTAACATGACCCGACGTGCTGGATGTTACGAAATAAGAGGGCAGACCGGGGAGAAATGTAATAAGATATTCCCACCCCGGAAACACCCTCAAAAAAGCCCGGAATGTCAAGCCTTTGGAGGCGGCAAATCGTAACAGCCGCCCGGCCTTTTCTCCCGCATTTTCCTCATGCGTTCCCGGCTTTTTCGGCGGTTCCCTTCGGCCTTGCAGGCGTCGGAACAGTAGGCTTGACGCCCCTCGGGCAAAAACGCCTTTCCGCAGACCGCACAGGCCCGCAGCTCCGGGGAGATGCCTTCCGTTGTCAACGACGCTTGAAGCTCCGGGTTAAGGGGCAGGACAGCCTCACGAAAATAACGGCAGTACGCCCCTGTCCAGCACTTGTGCAGCATATAGCAGGCACAGT
>OHAO01002495.1_pt1 | contig 11244 bp, 8 predicted proteins | sample 1577151 | NCBI WGS metagenome assembly OHAO01 (sample SAMEA3541585, study PRJEB24748) | human gut metagenome | biome: human gut; feature: human-associated habitat; material: faeces | place: China | collected 2012 | reverse complement strand
AAATAAATCCAAATAAAAAGAGCTTATGAAAAGAAATTATTGCTTATCATTAGTGTTGCTTGCATTGCTTGGGATGTCTGTGCCATATTCGGTTGTTGCTGCTGATAATGCGCTAAGTTCCCAAAGTACTCAGCAAGCCAAAACAATCACAGGTAAAGTAGTGGATGTTGCAGGCGAACCGATTATTGGAGCCAGTGTATTAGTGAAAGGTTCCAGTACAGGTTCTGTTACTGACATCGATGGAAAATTCTCGGTAGAAGCTCCAGTGGGTAGCACATTGGTAGTCTCATTTGTTGGATATGCTACGGAAGAAGTGAAGGTAGGAGCGGCAAGCGACTATACGGTTACCCTGAAAGATGATACCCAGTCATTGAGTGAAGTTGTTGTAACGGCTATGGGCATTAAGAAAGAGAAAAAGGCGTTAGGTTATTCTGTTTCGGATATTAATTCCAAAGAGTTGATGAAGAACAAGCAAACGAATGTGGTAAACTCTTTGGCTGGTAAAATCCCCGGTGTGAATATTACGCAGGCAGGTGGTGCTGCGGGTGCCGGTTCCAATATTGTAATTCGTGGCGGTAACTCTGCCAGCGAATCTCGTGATAACCAGCCCTTGTTTGTTGTAGACGGTATTATCTATGATAACTCTACAGTAAATACTGGTAATTCCGGTACGGATGGCATGACGAAAACTGCAACTACTTTCAGCAACCGCGTAATGGATATTAACCCTGAAGACATTGAGAGCATGTCCGTGTTGAAAGGTGCTGCGGCTGCTGCGCTGTATGGCTCTCGTGCTGCTAATGGCGTTATTATCATTACGACCAAGAAAGGTGAAGAGGGTGCTGTAAGGGTGAATGTAAGCAGTAAATATACCTATTCATGGGCCAATAAATTACCGGAAGTTCAAAAACTGTATGGCCGTGGAGAATATAACACTTCCGGTGCTTTTATTGATAAGACGATGGATTCCTGGGGAGATCGGATTGATGGTATGGCTTATGATAATATAGATGATTTCTTTCAAGGAAGTAGTGTTTGGGATAATAGTGTAAGTGTGTCCGGCGGTAGTAAGAACGGTTCTTTCTATTTATCCGGTTCCAATTATCATCAGTCCGGCATTATTCCTACAACTGGTTATGACAAGACGACTTTCCGCTTTAATGGTGAACAGAAATACGGCATCCTGACAGTAGGAGCCAACGTTTCTTATTCGCAGGCAAGTACTGATAAGACACTGACCAGTGCAGGTTTGTACGGACAGGGCGGTAACGGTGCAATGACCGCTGTTTACGGATGGCCTGTCGACGATCAGATGAGTCGCTATCTGAATGATGATGGTAGTAAATACCGCATATTGGAGGGTTTGCAGGATTTGGAGGATGATGTTGAAAATCCGTATTGGATTCTGAATAAAAATACTTTGACGGACGAAACATCCCGTTTTACGGGTGCAGTCAACGCAAGCCTCAAACTGACAGACTGGTGGGATGTTTTCGCACGTGCGGGTATTGATAAATACACTACCAGTTCCAATACGCTTCGGCGTCCGGGTGGTGCGGTCAAGCAGATATATCAGAACGGTTATATGTCCAAAGGTGATGTGAATTACCAATACATTACTACGAATGTGATGTCTAACTTCCATAAAACTTTCGGTGATTTTGATTTGAATCTTCTGGTAGGTACTACTACAGAAGCTACGAAGACAACGAATAACACCCGTTGGGGATATAATTTTGTAACGGAAGGGCTTTACAGTTTCAACAATATTATTAAAGCCAACCAGTATTTCAAAGAGAGTACGGTACGCAAACGCATGGTAGGCCTTTACGGTGAATTCCGTGCTTCGTACAAGAATCTTGTTTATCTGACAGTGACCGGACGTAACGACTGGTCTTCTACATTGCCGGTGAATAACCGTTCTTATTTTTATCCTTCCGTGAGCGGTTCGTTTGTGTTTACCGAACTGCTGCCGAAGAACAACGTACTTTCATTCGGTAAGATCCGCGGTTCATGGGCACGGGTAGGTAAAGATGCTGATGCCTATTCTTTGGGATACTATATGTGGCCGGTAGCTACGCTGAACGGTGGCAAATATGGTATGGGCAACAGTTGGACAGGCGGTAGTGTCGGTTTGAAACCTGAAATACAGGATTCTTATGAATTGGGTTTGGAAATGCGTTTCTTCAACGGACGTTTGGGCTTTGACTATACTTACTATCAAAGCAAGACGAAAGACCAGATTTGTGCACCGCGTTTGGCACAGTCTACGGGATACATTTTCCTTACGCTGAATGGCGGTTCGGTAGAAAATAAGGGTATGGAGCTCTCGATTACAGGTAAACCTATTGTAACGAAAGACTTCCAATGGGAAACGACATTGAATCTTTCCGGTAACCGTGGACGATTGGGAGATTTTATCGACGGTGTGGATATTTTCTATGTGACGGATGCGCAGGTTGGTGCAGCCAAAGCCGGCTCAATACCCAATGGCGGTTATTTTTTGGGATTGACGGGTAATAAGTATGAAACGGCTCAAGGGCCCGACGGTAAGATGTACAATGTTATCGACCCGTCTACAGGTTTGTATAAGGATACGCAAGTTGAAACCAATATTGTGGGTAACCGTGAACCGAAGCTGATAGGTGGTTTTAATAATAGTTTCAGCTATAAGAATTTCAACCTTTCTTTCTTGTTCGATATCCGTCTGGGAGGTGACATCTATAATGGGACCGAATACTATCTCGTGACGAAAGGATTGAGCACAAAGACAATAAACAGAGAATCCGTATCATTTACGGGTGTTGTCAATACGGGCACTGCTGCAAAACCGTCTTATGAAACCAAAACAATTACCTATAATGCCAATGAAACTTATCAGGTTGGTAACTCTACCCGTTCCGGCAAGTATATGATTCAGGAGTATTATAAGAATTATGCCAAGAACGCCTATAACTTTATAACTGACACCAATTGGCTGCGTTTGCGTTCTATTTCCTTGTCCTACGATTTCAAGGATTTGTTGAAGAAACAAAATATAATCAAGGGGCTGACTGCTACAATTACGGGAACTAATCTGTTTGTTTGGACAAACTACAAGGGTATGGATCCCGAAACATGCGTTTCAGGTTCCGGTACAGGTGGTTCCGGTTCTGCAGGTATCGACTATTGCGGTGTTCCGGCCACAGCCGGCATGTCGTTTGGCATTAATCTTACATTCTAATAACAGATTTAAAAAGATAAGAGTATGAAGAAACTAATACATATTGCATTTGGCTTGGCGCTTGTGTTCGGCATGTCTTCTTGCGAGGACTACCTGGATGTGAATACAGATCCGGATAATCCGGTTTCCGAAACCGTATCACCGCAGCTTCGCCTGCCGTGGATACAGAACTATTATGCTTACGCATGGGGTACAGCCAGTATGCGTACCAATACGATTGCCGGTATCATGACACAGACCGGGGGCACGGCTGCCAACAGCCTCTTGTCATCATGGAATCCTGCCCAAAGTTCATGTACCACTATTTATCAGAATTTTTATCTGGGTGCAGGTGTAAATATCGATCCTTTGATAGAGAAGGCAGAAACGGAAGGAGCTTATCATTATGAAGGTGCAGCTTATTGCATTAAGGCGATGGGATTTATGATGATGCTCGATTTGCATGGCGAGCTGCCTGTTCAGGAAGCGTTTACCGGTAAGACCAATCCGGCCTATGATGACGGTAAAACCATGTATGAACTCTGTATGGGGTATCTGGACAAAGCTATCGAGAATTTTGGCAAGCAGCAGAACACCACGGCTCCCGCATTGAGTGCAGGCGATTTATGGAATGGCGGAGAGGTTTCCAAGTGGCTGAAATTATGTTACGGTCTGAAAGCCCGTTATTTGCTGAAATTATCCAAGAAAGCGGATTTGTATGATCCGGAAGCTATTTTGACGGCATTGAACTCTGCGCCTCAGTCGAATGATGACAACACCATTATGAAACATTATAATGTGGAAGGGGATGAGGTTAATTTTACGGTGAGCGATCCTTATCAGGCTTCCGTTATTTGGGATTGTACCGGATATGGCTCGACACAACGTCTGACGCGCTGGTATGTTAATCTGTTGACTAATGAATTTACAGGCGGTTCGGGTGTGAAAGACCCCCGTTTGTCAAAGCTTGTTCCTGCCATGATGACAAATGTGAAACTGAATGCTGATGGTAAAATAACGGCTAATGAATGGATTCGTGATGCCGGGGTGGATGTGATACATTCCACTACACGCGCAGAAGGCGGTCCGGTAGCTGCTTTGTTTGTAACGGGTGGAGAAACCGGTTATAATAAGGAAAAAGGCGGATTTATGATAACTTATGATTTATCCAAAGCGGATAATGAAACAAAGACGAAATTTATTGCTGATGCTCAGGCCATACACCAGACAACGGTCGACGGCAACAATGTGACCGTGCTTTATCAAAAGGGTTCTGCATATTGCAATAATAAGGATTATAAGCGTGCAGGTGATACTATTTATGTAAATTTACGTTCTAACGGTATGGCCAATAGCGGGCGGAACACTACGGATATGTATTACTATACCGATGCGAAATCAGACTATGTGGGCGGTACGGGTACATTCTATGCACGTCCTAATTCAGATTCCGATATTCTTACTTATTCGGAAATGTGTTTTATCAAGGCGGAAGTCCTTTTCCGCAAAGGAGATACCGATGGTGCATTGGATGCCTATCAAAAAGGCATAAAGGCAAACTTTGACCGTATGCAGGCTAAATTGAAATCATGGGAAGCCGAAGGAACAAAGAATCCGGATCAGAAGCCGATGGATGAAAGTGAAATCAGTACTTATATGGCAAGTTCTTCCGTATGTCAGAATGCTGCCAGTCTGACCTTGTTCGAGATTATGCGTCAGAAGATTATCGCATTGGGTATCAATACTGAAAATTGGAATGATATGCGCCGTTTGGATTATGACTATGTGGATTACGACCGTCCGCAGGATTTCACGGCTGTCAGCAAGATTGTAGGTACTTCTAAGAATGAGCCTACTTATTGGTTCCGTCGTTTCAGTCAGAGTACTCATGAGAGCAACTATAATCTGACTCAGCTAAAGGCATCCAACAAGCAAGCCATGACAGACCCGATTTGGTCGTGTCCGGTTTGGTGGGATTGTGCGACAGATAATGAGTATTACGGTTACATTAAGTAGGTCATAACCTAATTAGTTTATAGAATGTTAATTTAAATATCTTAAAATCTTGATGCACATATTATTTCATTGATTATCTTTGCACTCGAAATATGGATTTATAAGATATATTAAAATATTGGAGACCTAAACAGTCTTCATTCATAGATGATGATTGGAACAGTCGGTTCGTGAGAATCGGCTGTTTTTTGTTGGGTTTGTTTGCATATCAACAGCGGTAATGTTACTTTTGCAAGAAAGAACCCATTTAGTCAATGAAGTATGAAACAAGGTAAGAAATACATTTCTCCGGGAGCATGGTTCTCTATGGTTTATCCGGCAGACTGGAACGAATTTGAAGACGGGGAAGGCTCTTTCCTGTTTTATAATCCTAATGAGTGGACGGGTAATTTCCGTATATCAGCCTATAAAGAAGATGCTGCCGCACCTGGCGGTATGAATTATGGAAAGGATTCCGTCCGTCAGGAACTGAAAGAAAACCCTTCGGCCTCCTTGGTGAAGGTGGGACATCTGGAATGTGCCTACAGCAAGGAGATGTTTGAGGAAGAAGGAACATACTACACTTCCCATCTCTGGATAGCTGGGATAGACGATGTTGCTTTTGAATGCTCGTTTACGGTGCGTAAGGGAGAGCCGGTGGCAGAGGCCGAAAGCATCATAGCTTCATTGGAAGTCCGTCGGGCCGGCCAAAAATATCCGGCGGAGATAATTCCGGTGCGCCTATCGGAAATTTACCGGATAAACGAAGCATACGAGTGGGTATGTACCACTGTAAAAGAGCAGTTGAAGAAAGATTTCCAGGGACAGGAAGAAGATATAGCCAATATGCAGCAGGTCATAGACAGCGGCAGCATAGGCGCCAAGAAAAAAGAGGTATGGTTGTCGCTGGGTATTACGCTTTGTGTGATTTTGGCTAATGAAGTAGACGGTTTGGAATGGCGTACGCTCATCGACGGCAATCGTGAAGCCCCTGTTCTGACGAGTGTTGCGGGCAATACCGTGATAGACCCGATGAAATTGGTATGGAGCAAAGTCAAAGCCGGAGAGCCCTGCAATCTTGCAGAGGTTTACCGGAATTTACTTTCATGACAAGCCATTGCCCGATTCATATTGCCGTCTGCATGGCAATTTCTCAATTTTAATTCTCAACTCTCAATTTAATAAGTTTTGGCAGCAGTAAATTCAATCCTTCAAGTGGAAAACCTGACTAAGTCGTTTGGCGACTTGGTACTATTCGAGAATATATCCTTTGGTTTGTCCGAAGGGCAACGGGTGGGGCTTATTGCCAAGAATGGCAGCGGCAAGTCCACACTGCTTAATATCCTTTCCGGAAAAGAAGGCTATGACGGCGGTACAATCTCTTTCAGACGTGATATACGTGTCGGCTATCTGGAACAAGACCCTCAATATCCGGAAGAGCTGACTGTGTTGGAAGCATGTTTTCATCATGGCAACAGTACCGTAGAGCTGATAAAGGAGTATGAACGTTGCATGGAGACGGAAGGGCATCCCGGTTTGGATGAAATTCTAGTGCGCATGGACCATGAGAAGGCCTGGGAGTATGAGCAGAAAGCCAAACAAATTCTTTCCCAACTCAAAATCCGCGATTTCAATCAGCAGGTGAAGTCTCTGTCCGGCGGACAATTGAAACGTGTGGCACTTGCCAATACGCTTATCACCGAACCCGATCTCCTTATATTGGATGAGCCTACCAACCACCTCGACCTGGATATGACCGAATGGCTGGAAGATTATCTGCGCCGCACCAACCTCACTCTGCTGATGGTGACGCACGACCGCTACTTCCTCGACCGTGTCTGCTCGGAGATAATCGAGATAGACAACCGCCGTATATACCAGTACAAGGGCAATTACAGCTATTATCTGGAAAAACGCGAAGAGCGCATCGAAGCCAAGACCGTAGAGATAGAACGCGCCAATAACCTGTATCGTACGGAGCTTGAATGGATGCGGCGTATGCCGCAAGCCAGAGGGCATAAGGCACGTTACCGGGAAGATGCTTTTTATGAATTGGAGAAGGTAGCCAAGCAACGTTTCAATAACGACAATGTAAAGCTGGATGTAAAGGCATCCTATATCGGCAGCAAGATATTCGAGGCAGACCACCTCTATAAGTCCTTTGGCGACTTGAAGATATTGGATGATTTCTCCTATATCTTTGCCCGCTATGAGAAGATGGGCATCGTGGGGAATAACGGTACGGGAAAGTCCACCTTCATCAAGATACTGATGGGACAGGACTTGGCGGATAGTGGTACGCTGGACATCGGCGAAACCGTCCGTTTCGGCTATTATTCGCAGGAGGGTTTGCAATTTGACGAGCAGATGAAAGTCATCGATGTGGTGCAGGACATCGCGGAAGTGATAGAGCTGGGTAATGGCAAGCGTCTGACGGCATCGCAGTTTTTGCAACATTTCCTCTTTACGCCTGAAACGCAGCACAGCTATGTCTATAAGCTGAGCGGTGGCGAGCGCCGCCGTCTCTATCTGTGTACGGTGCTGATGCGCAATCCTAATTTCCTGGTTCTGGACGAGCCTACCAACGACCTGGACATCGTTACGCTGAACGTATTGGAAGAGTACTTGCAGAACTTCAAGGGATGTGTGATTGTGGTGAGCCACGATCGCTACTTCATGGATAAGGTGGTGGACCACTTGCTGGTGTTTAACGGGCAGGGAGACATCCGCGATTTCCCCGGCAACTATACGCAGTATCGCGATTGGAAAGATGTGAAAGCCGCCCAAGAGAAGGCAAAGGAAAAAGAAGCGGCAAAAGCTCAGGAAGAAAAGACAGCGAAAGTGCGTCTGAATGAAAAGCGCCGTATGTCTTTCAAGGAGAAGCGCGAATTTGAACAACTCGAACAGGAGATTGCGGCATTGGAAGCCGAAAAGCAATCCATTGAAGAGGCGTTGTGCAGCGGTGCGCTATCCGTAGAGGAATTGACGGAGAAGTCAAAACGCTTGCCGGAACTGACGGACTTGATTGATGAAAAGACCATGCGCTGGCTGGAACTGAGCGAGATAGAGTCGAACTGAGAACTAGCTCCGGTTTTTATCGGCAGACTGATGAGGCGCCGGAATTAAGAATCTAACTAAAATATACGAGAATGAGCAGAAGCAAGAATCTGACGAACTATCATAGTCACAGCCTGTATTGTGACGGACGTGCCAGCATGGAAGATTTCGTGCGGTTTGCCTTGAGCGAGGGATTTACTTCGTACGGCTTTTCATCCCATGCCCCGTTGCCTTTTTCTACGGCATGGACTATGGAGTGGGACCGTATGAACGACTATCAGGCCGAATTTCATCGGATAAAGGAAAAGTATGCCGGAAAGATAGAACTTTATCTCGGCTTGGAAATAGATTATTTAAATGAAGAGAGCAATCCGTCTGCTGCCCGTTTTCGTGAACTGCCGCTGGATTATCGCATCGGTTCCGTGCACATGCTGTATAATGAACGGGGCGAAGTGGTGGATGTGGATGTTCCGGCCGATGTTTTCAGGCAGATAGTAGATAAGCAGTTTGGCGGCGACTTGGAGCAGGTGGTGCGCTTGTACTACGGACGGTTGAGGCGTATGCTGGAGTTGGACGGGTTCGATGTAGTGGGACATGCGGACAAGATGCACTATAATGCTGCTTGCTATCGTCCCGGTCTGCTCGACGAGGTTTGGTATGATACGCTCGTGAAAGAGTATTTTGAAGACATTGCCGCACGAGGCTATCAGGTGGAAATCAATACCAAGTCTTACCATGATTTGGGCACTTTCTATCCCAACGGACGTTATTTCCCGTTATTGCGTGGTTTGGGTATCCGCGTTCAGGTCAATAGCGACTCTCACTATCCGGAGCGGATTAACAGCGGTCGCCCGGAAGCATTGCGGGCATTAAAGCAGGCAGGGTATGAAACTGTGATGGAGATGTACAACGGGGTATGGCAGGAGATGCCGATAGTATTATAAGAATCCTGTAAAACAGAAACCCGGTAGTTTGTTCCTCAAAAATTGTATTAAGACGTGCACCTGATGCTCTTTTTAGGCAGGGATTACACAGAATTCACGGACTTCCCGTGCCTAAAAAAAGCACACAGTGAGCATTCTCTATTTGGGCATATTCTCTTTACTTGTATATGCTGTTATTTCTTCAACAGGAACTCATCGATAGCCTTTTTGTAGGTTGCCTTGTCGGCAGCTCCGCGGAATAACTGGGGTTCGCCCTGCATCGGAATAAAGACAAACAGAGGAATACTGGTGGCGTTGAACAAGGCTGCCAGTTCTTTCTCCTTATCCACATTGACTTTGTATATTACGATTTTCCCGGCATATTCTTTCGCCAGTTCCTTCATAATAGGCGCTGTCATCCGGCAAGGTCCGCACCAGTCGGCATATAAGTCGATGATGGCGGGTTTGTCGCCTTTATATTTCCACTCTTTGGACTTCTCGTAATCGAATATATCCTTGATGAACATGGCTTTGTTCATTACGATTACGCTACCGTCCTGGGCAGTCTTTTGCGTTTCAGCTTGTTTCTGTTCGGTTCCACTGGTGCAAGCATAAGTCAGCATGCTTGAGAAGATGAGAACCGCCATGGTTATGATTTTCTTCATGTTTCTTAATTATGAGTTTTGTTCGATAATGGCTTTAAGTTCCTTACCGCTGATTACCCCCGAATGACGCCACAAAGCTTCACCCTTTCTGAACAGGATAAAGGTAGGAACCATCTGTATACGATAGCTTGCAGCCAATTCTTCATGCTGGTCTACATCGATTTTTGCAATACGCGCTCTGTCGCCGATTTCGCTTTTCAATGCTTCCAGCACGGGGTGCATGGCTTTACAAGGTCCGCACCAGGTAGCAAAAAAGTCCACTAAAACAGGTTTTTCCGATTGTATTAATTCTTCAAATTTCTCCATAATCTTTGTCTTATATATAGTTTATGAATATATAACGGATAAACGAAGAAATTGTTCGCCGTCAATTGTAAATTAGTAATAACTAATTACTTTTTGTCATGTCCGGTTCCGCTTCGCTAATCGTCAGCTCCTTGATGATGTGCGAAGCACCGGCATACTTGTCTATGATAAACAACGTATAGCGGATATCCACACAGGCGGCACGTTGCGAAGATGGACGGAAAGCGATGTCACCCGTCAGACCCTCGTAGTTGCGGTCGAAAGCCGTACCTATCAGTTCGCCTTTGGCATTGAACACCGGGCTGCCGGAGTTTCCGCCCGTATTGTCCGTGTTCACGATGAAGCATACGGGCATCTCGCCGTCGGGCATGGCATATCGTCCGAAATCTTTTGTCTGGTACAATTGTTTCAGTTTGGCAGGCACCACAAACTCCCAATTGTCGGGGTCTTCCTTTTCCATTGCCCCCTTTAGGGTGGTGTAATATCCGTATTCCACACCGTCGGCAGGTTTATACGGCAATACGCGTCCATAGGTCAGGCGCAGGGTGGAGTTGGCATCGGGATATATAGGTGTGCCGGCTTCCCGCTTCATGTCCATCATGCCTTTTACCCATACCTTGTGAGCGGCATTATAGTTGCGGTTGGCATCCATCATGGCAATGGTAGTTTGCAACAGACCGTCGGTGATGGAGTATTTGAGCAGTGTCATCCAGTCGTTGCCAATCTTATACAAGCTGGGTTTGCGGATGAACTTGGCGAAATTCTCCTTGCTGCCGAAGATGGAATATTCGAAGCAGGCATCGATAAAGGCATCGCTGTCTCCCTTGAAACGCTTGTCGATAACTTTGAAAATACCGATGCGCTGTTCGGCAGGAATGTATTTCATGTAGGTTTGCAGCATCTTCTTTCCTACAATCCGCTCCACTTCGGGGAAGGGGACGGACGCGAAATACTTGTCGGCGGCAACTTGCAGACTGTCGGTATATCAATGGCTAAGATCATATTTTACCTTTCCTGCAAAACCTCTCAGGCGCTTTGCTCCGGCTCCCCTGCCAGAGGAGCCGGGTGGCTTGCCTCTCCCGGCAGGAGCGGCGGC
>OHAO01002493.1_pt1 | contig 11246 bp, 8 predicted proteins | sample 1577151 | NCBI WGS metagenome assembly OHAO01 (sample SAMEA3541585, study PRJEB24748) | human gut metagenome | biome: human gut; feature: human-associated habitat; material: faeces | place: China | collected 2012 | reverse complement strand
CGCCCTACGACTTAAGCGCAAGCAGAACCAACATTTTGACAAACAAAGCTTGACCGATAAGCGCCGCCGCCTGCCCTTTTTGGTGTACGCTCACGAGCGTAGACCTTTTTCATCGTGAGCGCACAGTCTTTTCATCACGAGCGTACACCTTTTTTCTCGTGAGCGCAAACTCCCCAATCGAATCCTCAGCCGCTGCAGGCGCTTGCGCGGCGTACTGAAAGCAAGCAGGCGGCGGGTAGCAATGCGCGGGACGGCTTTTTCTCTACGTCGGTCGTGGCGGCAAGGCTGCGTAAGGGCGGTCGCGAGCGGAAGGGTCGCCTATACATAGGCCACGGAGGCCAACGAAAGGCAGGGCGCGGCGCGGCTTGATGGCGCGGCATAAAGCGCAAGGGCCGCATACGCTTAACCGCCGCAAAGCTTGTGAGGCCTTGCAGCGGTTAAAGGGTTCTGATAGCGCCGACTGCGCTTATTTGATGACAACTTTCTTGCCGTTAATCACATACACGCCGCGCGGGAGTTGGGAGCACGCTGCATCGACACGCTTACCGTGAACGTCATAGACAATCGGCGTATGCGCGGGCGAAGCATTGGGCGCGATCAAGGCCGTGACGACGTCGAGCACTATGGGCAACGATTCAGAAGCATCGGCATATACGGCCGTCACACTGTACGTGTGTTGCCCGTCGGCCTTCGCTTGCGTATCGGTATAGCCCGGTTGTTCGGCTGCGCCCAAGTATTGACCGTCGCAATATACGCGATAGCCCGTAGGCGTATTGCCGCCCTCATACGAAATGTCGTCAATCATAAACAAGAATGCCTGATCGGCGCTCGTCGTATGGCGAATGGCGAAATAATTCGTACCCTCGGGCAGGTCTACATTGATTTCCGTCCAATTGCCGCTTGACTGCGTGTAAATATCGCCAATAAGTTGGAAACTCTCTTGCGCCTTATCGGTTGTGGAAACCAAGACTTGGAACTCTTCATTGCCGAAGTCCTTGCCGGCATAGTTGTTGACGTAGAAACGAATCTTTTGCGCTTTGCCTGAAAGCGGCGGACTGATGAGCCAGTTGTCAGCCTTTACGTAATTCTTTCCCGTCTGATCCGTCTGATAAACAGCGACGAGTGCCTTCGTGCCGGAGTGAGGATCAAGGCCTTGACCACTTCCGTAAAGATCGCCGGGCTGCCAATTCATAAAAGCAAACTGCTCTTGCTGGTGCGGATAGCGCGAGTTTTTAGAAAGCGGGCAGGCGTAGCCCTTATCCGCATCGATCGTGGACCAACGGCCAAAGCTTGTGCCCCACGGTTCATACGCTTCGAAGTCGTCAGTCAGCGTAACGTATTCTACAGGAGGCGCTGCCCAATCTAATTCGACCTTTGCGGCATCTTTATACTTGAGCACAAGATCGCGCGGCGTGGGCACGTTGCCTTGAACAGCCTGCACCTCGGCGCGAGCTTCGTTGTTGGCAGCCAAAGCATCGCCATCGGCCACGACTTCAGCCACTACCGACAGGGTCGTGGCAGCATCGAGCGACGTTGTCCGATAATTGACCGGAATCGTTGCCTCCTTGAAGCGAGCGAGGCCGCCCTCAACGGCTTGATCCAAAACTTGCTTGCCGTTGATCTGCACCTTCACCTGCACTTTGGGGAGATCCTGCAAACCTTTGTTGGTCACCTTGAGCGAAAGTGGCAGGTCTTGGCCCTTCAGCACCGACTTGGGCGCGGTGAGCGTGATCTCCGCATCCTTGGCAACGGACTCTGCGAGGTTGATATTGTCGACGTAGAGCGGCGTTTCTTTCATCGAAGCCGTAGCAATGGCCGCAAAGCGCACGAAGATGTATTCTTCCTGCAAATATTCTTGCGGTATGTCGATCTCTTCCGTATGCCATTCGGCCTGACTCACACCGGCTTGCGCATAATCAAAGCTGCGAAGGAGCGTTTCTCCCTTCTGGTTTTTCTTGCGTATGCTGATCTCCAAGCGACCCGGCACTTGCCCAACTTGTTTGTGGTCGAAAATCAGTTTGGGATGGGCTGCACCCTGCAAAGAAATCTTACCTGTGCTGATCACAGACGAACCTGCGCGATCGGGATTGAAGACGATGCTGCCGCCATCGGCATCTACGGCTTCCTTGCTACTGATTTCCCAAGCCACGTTGCCATCGGGCGTCTCGAGCGCAATGAGTTGGCCTTCGGTAGAGCTACCTTTGAAACTGTTGTGGAAAGGTAGCGTGTAGGGCTTACCTACGATGATTGAGCCAACGCCATATCCGCTTTCGCCGGCCTTGTTTTTGGCACTGATGGCCCACTGCGCGTAGCGCTGGTTGCCTTCGGCGGTCTTCTGATCAGGCACGACGTACTCCGTCTTGCCGCCCGTTACAGTTGCGATCAGATCTCCGCGATAGCCTCCGTCGCGTACATTATATATATTGTAGGTCACTTCTTCAGGAATGACGAGTCCGCCGTTCGCACCGCCGACTGCGGGCCACGTGAGGCGCACAGCATTCGACAAATCCTCGGCAGCAATGACGGGCGTGGCGGGTTGGTCCTGACCCACGTAGATGTTCTTGGTCGCCGTAGCGCCGGCACCATCGGCATTAAAGGTGATGACGGTGTAGACGTTGTCGCCGGTCGTCGCCCGATTGTCCGTAGCAGTCAGCGAAGCGCCGGGCGCAGGTTGCGCAAAGGCCTTTACGAGTCGGAGCCCATTGCGCACTTCGATGCGCTCGATATTACTAAGCGTCGTCCCATCTACCTTCAACTTCGGCGCGTCGAAAGTAAGCGTCGTCAGGAGTTTGCCGGACGGATCCGCCTTGCCCTTTAAGTTTTCTGCGGCTGCGGGCGCTGCAGCAGCAATGGGCGCGGCAATGCTTACAGAGTCGATGTGCAGATAATAGCCGCCGGCATCGGACAATGCGTGGAAGCCAATGTAATACGTGCCGTCGGCCTGCGGATGAAGCTCGTTGGTGAACGTCTGATACTCATCTGTGCTCACCTCCGTCGGGTTAAAGATTACCGTCGTGAGGCCTGCGGGGTTGGGCGCTTGCCCCCATTTTACCTCAAAGCGCTCGGTATAATCCGTACCGTTGGATTTGGCTTTGAATTGGAAGGTGTAAACCGTGCCTGCCCGGAAGCGAAGCGGCGGAAGGAGCAACCAGTCGTCGGCTTTTTCCGTATCACTCCAATGATAACGATAGGCCGTCTGTTCGGTATAAGGATCTTTGTCCCAAGCCCAAGAAGCTTGGTCGTTGTTATTGTCGATAACGGTGTATAATTCTGCGTCGGCCGCATTGGCAAACTCATCGAAGAAGGGCGGTTCTATGGGCGAGCCGACCACAGCATTGTTGCTGTTTGTCCACGTCGTAACCTGCGATTGATTATGTGCTCTCACGGCGTAGCGATAGCCCATCAGCGGGCCTTCGGGCAAGACTTCCGCAAAGTGAACATCGGAGATACCGTTGGCCACTTGCGTCGTGTCTGTTCCGGTAATGCGGATCAAGTCGTAAGTAAGCGAACCGAGGAAGCCGCCGTGCTCAGTGGCGGTCGGCGCCGTCCAAGTTAAGTCGGCGCGACGCGCAGCATCGACATTCAACGTCAGTTTTTCGATGGGCTTCGGCGTATCATAGCCGGCATAGGCAGAGAGGCGCGCCTTCGGACTCGCTCCCGCAGCATTCGTAAGCGTAACGACGAAGGTATTCATTCCCTCGCGAGCTTGCACCGGCACGACAGCGCTGCTACCGGCATTGACTTTGCCCGTCAGCGGCGCGGCGTCGTTGACATAAACATTATAGGAAAGTTCGCCACTTAGCGCACTACCGCCGTAAGTTGTCGTAGGTGCGGTAAAGGAAAGTTGGCCCGCCGTGGCTGCCGCTACGAATTGCGCGTGCAAATCTGTGGCCGCGCTCGGCGCATCATCGGCCGCTTTGGGCTTAGGTACGACCATACCGGTCACCGTAACCTCATTGCCGATACTACCCAGCAGTGTGGCTTGTCCGTTGTCGAGACTAACTTTGTATAAGTCCGTATGGTGCTCGCCATTGGTCGAAGCCCAGTAGAACGTATTGTCTTTCGGATCGATCTCGCCGCATTGCGAGCGCACTTTTCCGTCAGCATCGGCCAAGGAAACGCCCGTTGGGCCAACCAGGGTTTCTTTTCCGTTCGTGCGATTTATGGCGTAGAGGTTGCCGTCCGTAGCGACGCCGTAAGCCTTTCCGTCTTTGTCGATGCCGAGGGCAATATAAATGTGCTCGACGGGCGCAATGCTGGTGCGAGTCAGCGTGAGATAATCTATAACGCCCCACTCGTAGCCCGTGCCGTCCTTACGCAGAAATGCGCCAAAGACTTCGCCGGTCTTCGGATCGGTGGCGGTTTCTTGGGCAATCAGGGAGATGTCGTCTAATTGATGAGGGGGAATGTCCAAGGCCCAAGTTTCGATGTCGAAGGCATAATGATAGACCATAATAATGCCCATATCGGCATAGCTTAGGTCGTAGAAAATGCCGTGCATACGGCCATCGACAATGGCTGCACCGCCATTAAAGGAGGCTTTGCTATAGGCGGCCAACCGAGAGAAATGGACGTTGGTAGCCGGACTAAAGGAATAGATGCCCTTGTATTGGTCGGAGATGACATTCGCCCATAATTCGGTTCCGGCGGCAACGCCTAAGAGTTGGCGCAATATGGGTTTTTGCAAGGGCTGGGGCGCGACACTCACCGAGCGCGACTTACTTTCGGCCGGTGAAGGCGCGGGAAGCGTGCGGATAGCTGCAGCCGGTCGCCGGAGGCCTTGTGAGGCGACAAAAGGAATTCGCAAAACGTTGGTGCGCAAAAGCGGCGAGCGCTGCGAAAGCTTTGTCGGCGACTGCGCGAAGATGGGCAAGCTACCGGCAAAAGCCAAGCAACTCACCAGAAAATGGGCAAATCGTAAATGCATAACGAGTGGCAAAAGATTTGAACACTGTAGCGCTGAATTAGGTTTAGGCAAAGCGATGTCACACGTGGTTAGTTTTCGGTAGCCATCACAAGGCAAATCGAGGCTAACGCTTTACCGACGCTACAGTATGCCGACATTACGCGCCACGAGATTGGACAAAAGTACAAATCCTACAAGAAAAACCACGTCCTTTGTTGTATTTTTTCGGATATACTGCCATTTTTTATGCTTAAGTGCCTTATTTGGCGCGACCGGAGTTCTCTTGATACGCTTTGCGGCGGCCTGATGGGCCGCCGCAAAGTAGCAGGAAGACGCGTTTGGTTAATTTTAAGTCGTGGACACCGGCGCCGGATTTACTGCCGATGCTTTGGCCTTGGCAGAAGATGGGCGGTTGGGCGCAACGGCTACGACATATTCGTCGCTTTGGGTGTCGATAAGCAGCGTATGATAATGCTTCGGTTTCCAAAACTTATCGAGCGCTTCGCACCAACTCGGGACGTAGGCGGCCTCATCTAAGGGCGCATCGGAAAGGTTTAGGCCGTAACGTTGCACGCGCTTGAGCCTGGGCATCATCCCCTGAAAGCTATCCAGATCGGCTTTCCAGTCGAACCGAACGATAACGCGCAATTCTTCCAGCAAGACAAGCAGTCCCTCGCTGCGCAAAATATCGGGTTTGTCTTTATAGGTGTCCAACATTTCATAATACTCGTCGGCATACTCGCCCTCCGACTCGCTTCGAGCGGCATAGAAGGCTTCGGGCGACGCCAAACTATCCTTAACGAGCTGCATCACCTCGGCATCGTCGCCGGCAACGGTCTGCGCCAGTTTGAGCAAGGCGGTCTTGTCTGTGGGCCAATCTACTTTCGTGACCACGGGCTCCGGCTCGGGCTCTTTCTTGGTGATAAAGAGTCCGGCCCACAAGGGTGAACTGAAAAACACAGCGCCTATTACGCCGATCGCACCGATTAGCCACGATCCTCGCTGAAACATTATGAAGGCCATCCAGCCCGAACCTCCGGCAAAGAGGAGCAGGAGCAGTGCGCCCAAGAAGGCGTTAAACGCATCTTTTATCTTACCGTTTACTTTAAACATTGGGGTAAAGTGTTATTGTTTATCTGCGGTGTGCACGACCATAGACTTTACGTCGCGCCCCGTTATGCGGCGGATGAGGACATCGTCGATGCACTCTTGAGGACTCCAAATATCTTCCATCACGACCTTCTGCCCATCTCGCAGATAGTAGCAGGTGTAAACGTCGAAGTTAAACTCGTCTTTGCCTTTTATATAGAAGGTGGTAGAGAACTCGTAGCGATGGCCGTCGATGCTCGTGACGCTGAAATGGTTGCCGGCTCCTTTGACCTGTAAGCCGCTTTGTTGGCAGAAGGATCGCAATTGTGGATAGGTGAAGAAGATCGTCTTCTCTGAGCCTTCCTTACGCTCCGAAGAGAAGACGAACATATAGGGCTTTTGACCCGTATCGATAAATAGAAAGCCATCACCTTTATCTTTAATGCCAAGCGATGTTTCCAGCGTATCGCGCTCTTGCGGCGTTGCCGACGGCAGGCGCGCTACTTGCTGAAGGTAGTCTTCTGCCCACGCCTGCATGTTTATCGCGTTAACGCCGTTGCCTTCGGCGGCCATAAGCTGATAGTAGCTCATCACTTCGTTGTAAAATTGCTGACACACGACCTGCCGATTAATCTGATTATAGATCTGAAACTGTATATAATAAGGCCGCTTCTCGCCGGGCTTTGCTATGGTCAGGCCACTCACAAAATTGATGCTATCGCTGGTCGGCAGCAAGGCATAACAAGGGCCTTGAATATACATACGTAGGAAATAGCGGGCATCGCTCTCTACTTTCTCTTCGCTCAAAAACTGCTCGAAGAGGTCAATCAAGTGCTTGGCGCGCCATACGTCATCGACCGTCTCTAAGTCTATGTAGAGAGGCTTCAGCCAGAATTCTGAGGAAGAAAAGCTATGCCAAAGGCGGCGCGTCGGCGCATCGAGCGTCCGCAAAGGGCCTTGTTCAAATTCGCGTGATCGACGCAAAACCACGACTTTTTCGAAATTGTCGAAAATGCTTCGTTCTGTCTTCAACATCGGAACGGGATAACTCTGGATATAGCTGGCTACTTGAAATGTATCTTTGGGATAGCCCGACAGGGTGAAGGACCAGATGCGCCAATCACTCACTAAGCTTCGCTTCGTCGTATATTTGGAAGAAAGCACAATATGCTGGTCGGGATAATTCTTTTTGAGATAGGCCATAACCTCATCGCGCGAATTAAAACCGGGGAAACAACCGCTCAACAAGCATATACCTAAAACGACTACCGCCCACAAAAGGATCTTGTGTAGAAATATCTTTATTGTCATCGTCACATAAACTAATGTTATCGTATTTACACAGTCGGCATAGCGACCGGCCGCACAGGCAGCAAGAAGGAATCAGCCGGAAGCTTTGAGAGTCAACCAAAGGGTGAAGGCACTCTACTCTTTCACTTCGTGCACGATCATTTTTCTGACATCACGCCCCGTTATGCGGCGAATGAGGGCATCGCAGACACACTCATCTGGACTCCAAAACCCTAGCATCTTGACCTTTTTCCCATCTCGCAGATGGTAGCAGGTATCTTCTTCAAAGCCCACGACGTCTTTCTTTTCTTCATAAAATGCGGTTGAGAACTCGTATCGACTCCCATCAACACCCGTCACCGTGAAGTGATCCCCGGGACCCTGCACCCGCAAACCGCTACGCAAGCAGAAGACCCGCAATTGCGGATAGGTAAAGAAGATACCATGACTGTTCGAGCGCACCTTACTCTCCGATAAGGTCGCCATCATATAGGGCTTTTGCCCTATATCAATAAGAACAGTTCTCACATCGCCATCATCAATGACAAGCTGCTTGCGGAGCGAGTCGCGCTCCTTTTCAGTGGTCACCTTTGACAAGCACGCATTAAGCTTTAGTTGCTCCTCGGCCCACGCCTGAAATCTTTCATTGGTAACGCCATTACCTTGGCTAGCCATTTGCTGATGATACTTCATTACGCTGTTATAAAACTTCTGGCACACAACCTGCCGATTGACGTACTTATTGATCTCATACTCTATATAATAATGACTCTTCTCGCCAGGCTCCGCTACCGACAGATTTTCCATAAAGACCCCGCTCTCATCCTGCGATAAGGTATAACACGGACCTTGCATATACATACGCAAATAATAATATATCTCGTGTTTTACTTTCTTTTCACTAAGAAATTGTTCAAAGACATCAATCAAGTGCTTAGCGCGCCAAATATCATCAATCGTCTTTACTTCCCACTCGGCAGGCCTCAGCCAGAATTCTGAGGAAAAAAAGCTACGCCAAAGGCGGCGCGTCGGCGCATCAAGCGTTTGCAAAGGGCCTTGCTCAAATTCGCGCGCTCGGCGCAGAACCACTACCTTCTCGAAATTGTCGAAGATGCTTCGTCTTGTCTTCAACATCGGGACGGGATAACTCCTGATATAGCTGGCTACTTGAAATGTATCTTTGGGATAGCCCGACAGGGTAAAGGACCAGATGCGCCAATCTCTCACTAAGCTACGCTTCGTCGTATATTTGGAAGAAAGCACAATATGCTGGTCGGGATACTTCTTTTTGAGATAGGCCATAACCTCATCGCGCGAATTAAAACCGGGAAAACAACCGCTCAACAAGCATATACCTAAAACGACTACCGCCCACAAAAGGATCTTGTGTAGAAATATCTTTATTGTCATCGTCACATAAACTAATGTTATCGTATTTACACAGTCGGCATAGCGACCGGCCGCACAGGCAGCAAAAAGGAATCAGCCGGAAGATTTGAGAGTCAACCAAAGGGTGAAGGCTCTCTACTCTTTCACTTCGTGCACGATCATTTTTCTGACATCACGCCCTGTCACTTGGCGTATAAGCGCTTCGCTGATGCATGCTTTAGGACTACAAAATCCCGGCATCACGACTTGTTTCCCTTCTTGCATATAGTAGCAAGTGTCATCTTTATACCCTACGCCGTCTTTATTTTTTTTATAGAAGGTGATAGAAAATTCGTAGATACGCCCATCAGCGCCCATCAATGTAAAGTGATCCCAATCGCCATTCACCCGCAAGCCGCTTGCTATGCAAAAGGCCCGCATCTGCGGATAGGTAAAGAAGATGCCGCTACTGTGGGGGCGGTCGTCAATATTCGACTGCGTCACCAACATATAGGGCTTTTGCCCCGTATCGATAAATACCGAAGTGACCCGAGTATCAGCAATGACAAGCAAATTGCGGAGTGAATCGCGCTCTTTGGGAGATAACTCCGGCAAACTCGCCTTAAGCTTTAGTTGCTCCTCGGCCCACGCCTGCATATTTTTATCGTTGACACCATTGCCTTGGGTGGCCATCTGCTGATAATACACCATCACATTGTTGTAAAAGATCTGACACTGTTTCTGCAAATCCATGCAACCATAGATGTAATACTCAAGATAATAAAGCTTCTCTTCTTCCTCCTTCTCTTTTTCCTTCTCTTTCCTATTCCATATTTTATCAAAGAATAGATCGCTAATCTTTTTTAGCCTCACTATGCGGTTGATACCCGTCCTCATGTGCAACTTATAAATGGTAACTTCGGTGGACTTCTCTTTGCGCAGAAGGTTCTCAAAGGCTTCGATCAAATGCTTTACACGCCGAATATCATTAATCGAACTTACCTCCATCTCGGCTGGTTTCAGCGAGAAGCCTTCGCGCGGAAAGCCACGCCAAAGGCTGCGCGTCGACCTATCGAAAGTAGGCAAAACCCTTTGCTCAAACTCTCGCTCACAGCGCAAAGTGACCACCTTGCCAAAGTTGTCGATAATCTCTCTATGCTTTTTCGGTATTAGAAGAGAGAGACTCTTGATACGACTGGCCACTTGAAAGGTGTCCTTAGGATAGCCTGATAGCCGGAAGGACCAAGTGCGCCAATTTTCATTTAAGCTACGATGGGTATCATATTCCGGAGAAAGCACAATCTGCTGGTCGGGAAACTTCTTCTTGAGATAGCTCATAACCTCCTCGTTCGTATTGAAGCTTGGGAAGCACCCACTCAGCATAAGTATGCTCATACTCGCCACCGCCCATAGGAAGCATTTGCATAATATTGTCCTTATCTTCATCATCAAATCAAACCTTTTTATCTTACTTGCAGCAGGCCAACTGCCCGGCTGCACTTGCAAAATTAAGGGATCAGCCGGAAGAAACTATGTTTTGATGGGGAAAATTAGGATTTATAACTTGTAATGTCCTGGAATTAGTTGACAACTTTGGTTTCTTAATTTCATTCTTCTTTGACAAGTTTATTTGCTAAGTTCAAATACGCTTGTCGTGTTCTTTTCTTAACTACATAGCGAGTTGTCGCATCTATTTCTTCGATGAAGAAGTCTGACGAGAAGCGAGTCATCGCCATAGAGTCTGCCGGAATCTTCCATTCTCCCTGCCTATTGCGCCCCATAGGTAAGGAGAATTCGACGATTTGCATACAATATTTATATACCGTGCTGCGCATCGCGCGTGAAGACGCAACAATACACGGCTGCCTTCGCTTTTACGAGGGCAGCCGTGTATAAGATTACAACGTATCTTTGCGCTTAAAACTTATACCAACTTGCGCATGAGATCTTTCACATGCTTTTCAGCCATTGGCGGGAATGCGGTTTCGGCCGTTCCATCGCCTACATTGAGGAAGCCGCCACTAAGTACCAATCCCAGATAATTCATTTTACAGAATGAAAAGATCGTCTTGAAGCGTTGGTCAAAATCAGCAACGGTCAACCCGACTGCCCCACTCTCATAAGTTTCCTTCTGTGAACCCGACGTGATGCCTACGAGAACCTTCTTTCCTTCCAGCGCATCGCCGGTGCTTCCGTATGCCCAACCGTGCTGAAATACTTCTTCTATCCATCGCATAATGATGGAAGGCATAGAGAACCAGAAGAGCGGCACTTGAATGATAATCGTATCTGCCCAAAGCAGCTTCTCTTGCTCGGCCTTTACGTCTATGCGAAAGTCAGGATAAAGTTGCGCAAGATTATCTTCCTTGAGCGTCGGAATGCGATCCTTGATCCCTTTCACGATCATCTTATTTGCTAAAGAAAGTTGCTCATACGTATGCCCGGTAACGAGCAGTACGTTTCCTAAAGTTTTTGTGTCCATTTTTCTTTTACTTTTAATAGGTCGTTATTTAGTTTGCCTCCCGGCTTTCTTGTACTTATCGACAATTATGCTGAAGGAGTCTTTTATGAGTTTTTTAAGCAGGCGTGCATC
>OHAO01002487.1_pt1 | contig 11268 bp, 13 predicted proteins | sample 1577151 | NCBI WGS metagenome assembly OHAO01 (sample SAMEA3541585, study PRJEB24748) | human gut metagenome | biome: human gut; feature: human-associated habitat; material: faeces | place: China | collected 2012 | reverse complement strand
GGTTAATCCGGATGATTGAAAAAATAGAGAAGAATCCGGAATTCAGTAATAAAATTGGTGTGAGAAATACATCTGAGTTTACATCAAGAAAACAAGCAAAAAAATGAATGACTCAAATTATAACAGGAGTCAGAAGGAGTAGAATATGTTATCGTTACTATTTGCTATATACATGATCTGGTTTATTGGAAAATTTTTTATCTTTGGCGTAAAAGCATCCTGGGGAATTCTAAAGCTGCTCTGTACAGTCGTATTTTTCCCGGTGCTCCTGATAGGAATGGTTGTTGGCGGACTAATGTATATTGCATTTCCACTGTTGATCATTGGTGGAATCATTGCACTTATATCATCTAACTCATAAAAATTGGAGGAAACAAATCATGGGATATGATATAGAAAAAGAAAAAAGAGAAGCGATTGAAGCAGGACAACGAGCGTTAAGTAGTCTTCGGACTGCAAGAGAAAACCTGAACAGCGCAAAGAATTGGGGCTTGGTGGATATGTTTGGCGGGGGATTCTTTTCTACGATGTTGAAACACTCCAAGATGGATCAGGCCAGACAAAATATGGAACAGGCGAAATATGATCTTCGTAATTTCAGCAGAGAATTAAATGATGTGAACATGGCTTGTAATCTGAATATCAATACTGGAGATTTCTTATCCTTTGCAGATTATTTCTTTGATGGATTTGTTGTGGATTGGATGGTGCAGGATCGAATCAATAATGCAAAACGACAGGTGGAAGAAGCAATCAGAAGAACAGAATCTATTATTGGTCAGTTACAGCGTATGTAAGATAAAGGCAGTGAATCATAAGCGGTTCGCTGCCTTAAACATTGTTATTTCAGCTTTTCCTTTTCTGCATTCAGTAGTTCGATATTTAACCCCTGTTCGCTTGCAGTCTTATCGACCCAGAGATTTAGTGAGTCTATTGCCAGAGAAATTTCATCCAGTTTTTTACTAATCACTGCAAAATCCTTGATTTCATCATCACTGATCTTACCGTCACGGGCAATCTGAATCAAGCGGGTGGTAAGGGGATTAATTTCATTGAGACTGGCAATGGTTTCCAGGATTATATTGGATAAGTCAGAGACTTCGACTTCCGGGACATAACGATGACCGATATCGCATTTATGAGAGCAGTAATAATTGCAGAGATCAGGTCGCCTGTAAGCATCAGCCATCTGGATAATATCGTAAGGTGTAGGTTCCTGCATTTCATACTCAAACTTTTCAATTTTAGAATCAGAAACGGCAGTCATTTTTTCGCTGGCTTCTGATCTGGTAAGACCGGCTTCTTCCCGGCAAATCTGATAAATTGTCTTATTTTCTCTCGTAGATTGTTTCCCCATGAGAATAACCTCCCCGTATATCGCAAAACATGAGGATTATCGGGTGGTAAGTCCGCATGCTGTACGTGTATTTCCTTTATGAATTTCATTATACTTGAAGCATAAAAAAACAACAAGCGCATTGTTGATATGAAAGGAAGAAAAAACATGAGAAGAATTAGAAGCGATTGTAGAGTAGGGACGCTAGAAAAGAAGCTTGGGCTTCCGGCAGGAACTATTAGAAACAAAAATGGAAGAGATACCAGAAGTGACAAAAAAATAGGAACTATTCGCAAAGAAGCAAAGTAGGAGGAATAACTATGGAAAAGAAAATAAGAAAAAGATATCATTCAGAAGAAGCTGTAAAAAAAGTGTTAAAAATTGACTCGTTTCGAAATTTAACAAAGGATAAAGTGATGGAGTTCACATCTATGATTCCATATATGGAAAAGGAAGTGGCGATTGAAATAATAAAGCAATTCCCAGTATATGTAGAGTTTGCGGAATCAGCAATAGAAAAGTATACGCAGTTATGCAAAACAATTTTAGAAACAAATAAAGAAGAATATGAACAAGCAGTCCATGCACATCAGTATGTTCTTGAAACCTTTGCAAAGCAACTGGAACAAGAAAACTTAACATCGGAAGAAAGAAGAGCCTTTTCTGAAAAAATGATTGAAGAAGCTGAAAAAATAACGGAATTATATTTACAGCAGCAGAAATTTCACGAGCGAGTATTAAAGACGATTGGGGGAGTTGTAACATTAGCTTTGGGAGTGACAGTAACAGTATTAGGTTTAAAAGCAATTGGTAGTGATGAAGATTTGCCTCAGCTTGATGATGATCATCAGAATGTTGCATAATAGCTGTATCTATAATTGAAAACAACAAAATGGAAAGGTTCAGAAAGAGGTATTCTGGGCCTTTTGACATAGAAGGATAGCAGTATAAAAGAGCAGGGATTTTTATACCCCATCTATTGATATACACTGTAACCATCAAAGAAGATTAAAACATAAAATTCAAAGAAATGGAGGCGTTGGCAACGAAAGGTTTTAACACGGGTGATGGTTACATGGGATTGGTAGATGGTGAATATATCTTGTTTGCCAGCGAATCCGATTACTATGAATACATGAACGATTAAAGGAGGAGCTGCTATGAAAGGAATATTCGGAAGTATGTTTGATCTGAACCATGATGGAAATATCAGTCCACTGGAAAGTGCAATGGAATTTACCTTCCTAAATGAACTGTTGAAAGACGATTCTGAAGTACAGACAGAGTTGGAATTATCAGGTCTGGATCCGGACGAATTGGAGTTTATGGATGCAGATGAACGAAGAGAAGTACTGGAAAATGCCGGACTGGATCCGGATGAATATGATTTCTAAGGAAGGAGCATTTACAATGGCAAAAGTATTTATCACACTGACAGGAACAAAACATTATTTTGGAAATGATTTTCTTGAAAAGGGTATGAAAATCAGACTGGAGAAAGAGCCGGATAATGAGTATGACAAGGAAGCAATCAAAGTTACTTATGAAGGCCTTGGAAAAATCGGGTATGTGGCGAACAGTTCCTATACTGTTATTGGTGAATCGATGAGTGCTGGACGTCTCTACGACAAGATTGGAGATGCTGCATATGCAAGGGTGGTATTGGTCACACCGGCCGGGACAATCTGTAAAATTTGTAAAAAGAGCCTGGCATATAATGATTGATAGATCATCGAATGTGAATTCGTGGTGTTTTTATACCACAGCATAGCAGTTATATTAAAATCAGTAAGAAACAACATATGAATTTATTTCAGGAGGAACGAACAAATGAGTAAAAAAGAAGGATACAGTAGAAAAGGATTATTTGGAGAAATCAAGCATTATGATGCAAATGGAAGAAAGATCGGAGAAAGTAGACCTAACATCTTGGGAGGATACAGCAATTACGATACAAATGGTCACAAAACAGGTGAGAGCAGACCAGGCATATTAAGTGGAGCAAATCATTATGATGACAAAGGTCATAAAACCGGTCATAGTAATCCTGGAATATTAGGCGGCTGGAACCATTACGATGACTGATACTTAGGAAGAGAAAGGAGTCAACATGTACAATCTGATTATAGATCTGGAAATGTGTAATGTGCCGAGAGATTATAGGCGGAGATCTTACAAATATGCAAACGAAACCATACAGATAGGTGCGGTATTATTGGATGAAAATTTTAAAAGAATCAGTACACTTTGCCAATATGTACACCCGGAATATGGAGTCATCGATCATTTTATTGAATCTTTGACTGGCATTAGAAATTCACAGGTGAAAAATGCTCCACGGATACAGGAAGCATTGTTACATATGATTGACTGGCTGGGAGACCGGGACTATCAGATTTATGCCTGGAGCGAATCTGACCGAGATCAGATTGTACATGAAATCAAAGCAAAGAAAATCACAGATGAAAAGATCCTTGCTTTTGTAGAAAAAGAGAACTGGATTGACTATCAGGCTGTTTTTACAAGGAGATATGAATTAACCAGACAACTTAGTTTGGAAGAAGCATTGGGGCGGGCAGAAATCGAACCGGAAGGAAGGTTTCATGATGGTCTGGATGATGCAGTAAATACCGGTTATCTGATTGAAAAACTGGAACTGAATCCAGACTATCAATTAGTCAGTTATGAGTTGCCGGAGAAGCCGACAGAACATCTTTCAAGTAATCTTGGAGAATTGCTTGCGGGATTGAATTTACAACTGGTCTAGAATGGACAGGTTTTGTACATTACAATAGCTGAAAATAGTTCATTTTTCGACAAGTTTTGTGTGAAAAGATGCACTATATGTCTCCCACCTATGGTATACTTGAGTTATCATTTGGTGAAAGGAGACAGGATAAGTGCCGAAGGGAAGTAATCAGAAGTTCAAGTTATACCGGCTTGCTCAGATTATGCAGGAACAGACAGATGATGAGCATTATATCACTATGCCAGAAATCATGGAAGGCTTGGCAAAATATGACGTAACAGCAGACCGGAAAAGTGTATATAACGATCTGAGAGATCTGAGTGTTCTTGGAATAGATGTAGAAGGTGAACCTGTCGGGAATCGATATCATTATCATGTTGTAAATCGTGCGTTTGAACTTCCAGAATTAAAACTTTTGGTAGATGCTATCCAGTCTTCAAAATTTATTACAGAGAAAAAGTCAAACGCATTGATTAAAAAACTGGAAACATTGGTCAGTAAATATGATGCACAGAAATTGCAGCGACAGGTGTTTGTCTCAGGAAGAATTAAAACAATGAATGAGAGCATCTATTACACTGTGGATGCGATTCATAATGCAATTTCGGAAAATAAGAAGATTAAATTCCAGTATTATCAGTGGAATGTGAAGAAGGAAATGGAACTTCGCCATAATGGGGCGTGGTATCACATCAGTCCGTGGGGATTGTCTTGGGATGATGAAAACTACTATCTGGTAGGCTATGATTCAGATGCAGAGCAGATTAAACATTACCGGGTGGATAAGATGCTACATATCAAACTGTCAGGCGAGTGCCGGGAAGGAAAAGAGCACTTTAAAAAACTGGATATGGCGGATTATGCGAAGAAAAGTTTTGGAATGTTCGGAGGAAAAGAACAGACCGTAAAGCTGCTGGTAAAGAATAATCTTGCAGGTGTGATTGTTGATCGGTTTGGAAAAGATGTGATGATGATTCCAACAGACGATGAGCATTTTACAGTGAATGTAGATGTGCATGTCAGCAGGCAGTTTCTGGGATGGGTGTTTTCGTTGGGAGAAGATGTAAAAATTGTTGGACCGGATGATGTGGTGAAGCAAATGAAAATGGAAATTAACAGGTTGACTTTACAGTATTGATAAGTCAGAAGGAATATTTATATATGTAATATATGAGGGATAAATAATGCTTGGTGGAATTTCAAAGATAATAAAAACAATTGTTGGAAAATCGGAATCTGTACAAAAAAGAAAAACTATACAACTAATCGGAAATAAAAAAGTTGTAAAATATGATGGTAATGTTCACCAGGTAGAGGGATTTGTAAATGAAACATTTCTTGTTGATAACAAGACTTTTTCTGTAAGATATGCTTCTTATATGGCTACTGGAAAAGATTTTGGTTCTTATTTACCTAAACTAGAGGGAAATGTCACTATTTATAATTCTAAAGGGGTGGATGTTACTGAAAAGTTTGAAATTGAAATTATACCAGGTGAATTGCGTGTTGAAAAACGAAATATTATTTTACAATCGGCATCGGGAGTTCATGAGTATGATGGTCAAAACTATTCGTTAAATTCCATTGAGATAAAAGGAGATGGATTGGTTAACGGAGAAGATATCATATATAGTTGTAGTGGAAGCCTTTATCTGCCGGGGGAAGTGAATAATAGTATTATTTGCTCGTTTGGAATAATGACAAATCCAGATAATTATAATATAGAATTAGTAGAAGGAAATTTGAAAATTGTAGATAGAAAAATACCATATACAATCATACTGGAATACCCTGACCAGGTATTCACATATGCAGGTATGGAAGTACAGGTAGAGCAACCTTGTGAAAAAAATATAGTAATTGATGGAATAAATTATATAGTGAAAAATATTTTGGCCAAAGCAGAGGGTAAAAATGTTGGCGAATATGATTATGTTATTGATTCGTTCCCTAATGTATATAATGAGCATGGGGATGATGTAACAAAACAGTTTTCTATTGAATTTAAATGTGGAAAGTTAAGAATTATTCCAAAAAGAATAACATTAATTTCCAATTCCGGAAGCAAATTTTATGACGGTAAACCATTGACCGCAGATGGACTGATAATCGATGGATTATGTGAGAAGGATGCAATAAAATATAGTATAATCGGTTCACAGTGTGAAGTAGGGCTGTGCAATAATTATTTTGAATATTTTTTTGAACCAGATGAACTCAAAAGTAATTATATTGTAGAGAAAAAATATGGCGTATTAGAAATAAAAGAACAAAATAAATTGGTGAAGAATATTAATAATAATGAGCAAGCAATACCGAAAATAGAGCATATTTTAGCTGATGATAATGTAAATACTCTTCTGGGACAGTTATACTCAATAGATGCAACAGAATATGAGAATAAAGCCCTTGAGGAATTAGAATTGTCGAACCGAGTAATGAATCGTTTACAAGGAACTTTAGGGATTCATTCTGTTGGTGAATTGCTGAATTTATCATATGCGAAGCTTATGGATCTTAAGGGGTTTGGTAAAACAAGCATCATAGGAATTGATGAAGTGTTACGTAAAATATCGAAGAGGTCTCAGACTACTGTTAAAAATGAAGGTGGAATACATTATACGCCAAGGATCAAAAAAATTATAAGAGAGCATATGGACGAAATATACCATAATAATTATGAATTCTGTGAGAAAATTACTTTTAGTGCCGAAGAGCAAGTAATGATTGATAGATTAAAAGTAGCAACAGAAGAAGTGGATGGAGATTTGCTTATAAGTGCTATTGAAAATACTGAGACTATAGTCCCGGTTTTAAATATGCTAAATGATATAGTTTCTACATATAATAAAAGGAAGAAAGTTCAAGACAAAATACAAAAAGAATATATTAATATTTCTGAGAATAAACGCAATCTTAATATAAAGTGGTTTGTTTATGGTTACACCGATGATGATGATATAAGGGATAAAATGTTAAAGGAATTTCATGAAGAAGGAATAATTTGCATCAGAGACTTTATGAGAATCAATTTATCAGAGAATAGGGATTTGACTGAAATAATACGCTTCATTAAATGGTGTAGTTTTGACATTAAAGAAGATGTTAATAATATGTTTGAGAAGCTGTTTAAGAATGATAGAGAACGTGAAATTATTTTCAACCGTGCAAAGGGGAATACTTTAGACACAACAGGAAAATTATTTGGTGTTACTAGAGAACGAATTAGGCAGATTGAAAAGAAGGTAATAAAACGATTTGAATCATTGCTTAATGTGAACAAAATTATTTTAAAAATATATGCGGAACGAGATGGAGACGAAATATTAACACCTTCGGAACTGGCGGAATATTTTGAAGAAAAGACGGAACAAATCTTATATTTGTTAAGAAGAGCAGAGACATCTTTTTATACATATGATAGTGATTTAGATGTTTTTGTTGTTGGTAGTTCAGGTCTTGCCGAGCGTGCTCAAACATACATTGATAAACTACCAGAAGCATTCACCGAAGAAAAACTTGATGAGATTATTATGCATGGAATAAAGGAATATAATCTGACAGAAGAAATTATCCGTGCACATATTGATACGGAATATCAGAGAACTGAAAAAATATATCATCGATCAAGGCTGACGTTACAGTCTATTTATGATGCTGTTCTAAAGAAATATTATCCAAATGGATTATGGGTGTATGGAGAAAAAGATATAGAAGAGTTCCGTTTACATATTAAAAAAGATTATGGAAATATTGTGTTACCTGAAAATAATCGTGCTTTAGTTGCACAGGTTTGCCGTGCAGGCATATTATGCGGTCGAGGAACATATAAGGCAAAACAATCAAAATATATTTCCTATAATTTGTTAAAGAAAATAGAGAGATATATAAATACAAGTGATAATTCTATATTTATGATGAATACACTTTTTTATGTTTTTGAAGAAGAATTAAAAACTGAAAATGTAGACAATAAATACTATTTGCAGGGAATTCTTCATGAAACCTTTGGGAAAAAATGGTGCTTTAGAAGAGACTATATTTCTAAAGATGAAAAAATTACCTCGATTTATACGGAGATTGTTACATACATAAAAAAGACAGGATATCCAGTGAAAAAACAAGAAATACAAAAGAAATATCCTGGAATTACAGAAATTGTATTGAATTTAGCAACGAACGATATAAAAATTTTAAACTTATTTGGAAGCTATATTCATGGGGACAATTTAAAACTCTCAAAAGAAGATATTACATATTTGAGAAATGTTGTTGAAAAATTCCTTGAGAAAAAGGATTCTTGGCATTGCAGAAGCCTTTATGAATATATAATAGAAAATAATCCGATTATTCTAAAAAAGAATTATATCAACATTCCTTTTGGTTTATATAGTTTATTAGAATACTGTTTTAGAGATGAGTATAATTTTTCAAGACCTTATATTGCTAAAAATGGTACAGATATAGTAAGTACTTTTGAGATGCTGCAGGAAGTAGTACAATCATCGGATATTATGGAGATTGTTGATATTTCTAGGTATGCAAGAAAAAATTACCATCAAATTAATAATATTTTAGAATTTTTGGATAGTTGCAATGAAACACATTTTTTAATAAATGCATCTGAAATTGCTTCGATTGATATTATCGGAATAACTGAGGAAACAGTTAATGATATTGAAAAGATTTTAGATAAAGAAGTAAGTGAGGCGATGCCTATTAGAAACCTAAAGCTTGTTCATTTGCTCCCTAAAATAAACGTTACGTGGTCAGAATGGTTAATTTATAGTGCCATTAAAAGATGGGGGAAAAAATATGATGTAATAGCATCAGAAACACAACTTAAACAATCCATACCATTAATTGCGCCAAAAGGGAAAATGCATGTAGATAACGTGAATATTATGCCGAGCAGTGGAGATTTAGCTATTGCAGATGATTTAAACAACATTGATGATTTGATTGGAGATTTTGACCTGGAGGAACTGGGATTAGATGAACTTTAGAGAAATGGATATTAAACACAGTTATATAAGTAAAGGAGACAATAATATTGCAGATTCTTTTTTAAATCCAATATTATCATGTGCAAAAGAATATAAGCGTAGCGTTGGCTTCTTTTCATCAGGAGTTTTCAGAGCAATAATGCCGGGAATTATGCGTCTTGCAAGAAATAAAGGAAGTATAAAACTTATTGCAAGTCCAAGATTGTCTATAGATGATGCAAATGCTATTTCTTTAGGGTATGAACAAAGACAGAAATATATAATTGATTCTTTTAGTGAAGATTTTGAACGAGAAATAGAAGAATTAGAAGATGAAAAGTTACGTTTGTTGTGTGATTTGATAAGAAAAAATATTTTGGATATTAAAATTGCCGTTACGAATCAGTGTGGAATATATCATGATAAGCTTGGAATTTTACAGGATTTTGAAAATAATAAGTTGGTATTCTATGGTTCTCCCAATTCTAGTTATGGAGGATACCGATCTAATTATGAAAAGATTCGCATTTCCAAGGGATGGGAAGCTGGAAGTAAAGAAATAGTAGAGGAAGAAATAAGAGAATTTGATTCTTTATGGCAAAACACAAATGAATTTGTTGAAGTATATGAATATCAAAAGACTGCAGAAAAAAAATTACTAGACATAATCGATAAAAGAACTAATAAAAATAAGCAGAATGAGATTGTTTTAAGAGACTATCAGGAACAAGCCATTCAAGCCTGGATAGATAATAACTATCGAGGCTTTTTCGTCATGGCAACTGGAACTGGAAAAACATGGACCGCTATTTTTGCTGCAAAAAAATTAGTGAAAAAAGAATCTGCTCTAATTGTGATATGTGCACCATACAAACATTTGGTAAAACAATGGTCTGAAGATGTAATAACTGCATTTCCAACAGCTGATATTATTTTGGTATCCTCAGAAAACCCGAAATGGGATATCCAATTAACAAATGCCATTGTCAAAGAAAAATATGATAATACATCACAAGTAATCGTTATATCCACAATAGCGTCTTTTAAAAATAAACTAGTTAATATTTTGTTAAAACATTCTGGAAATCGGTTACTTATTGTGGATGAAGCACATCGATTTACGAATCGACCTGAAGCGTTAAAAAGAATATTTCCATATATGTTGGGACTTAGTGCAACACCATTTAGTGGAACTTCTGCTGCTAAGGGTAGCGAACTAATGAAATTTTTTGGCGGACAAGTGTTTAATCTGCCAATAGAAGAGGCTTTGAATAAAGGTTTTTTGGTACCATATTATTATTATCCTATTTATGTTTCAGCTAATGATGAAGAAGAAAGAAAGTTCAATAATCAATCCCGTATAATGGCATCTTGCTTTAGAAATGGTAAATTGATAGATGTTGATACATTTGTAAAAGCCCATCGGAATAGATTAAGAATTATTTCAATGTTAAGAGAAAAACAGGATAAATTGCCTTCAATTATTAGTCAAATAGCAGAGAAAGATCATTTTGTTGTTTATTGTGGTGATGGAAGACTATTTGATAATAATACCGGAGAAGAAATACGTCATATTCAATCTGTAAAAAAGATGTTAAATGAATTTGAATATAAAGCAAGCCAGTTTACAGCTACCGAAAATATGCAAGAAAGAATGATATTGGTTGATTCATTTAATAAAGGGGAAATTTCTGCATTAGCAGCTATAAGATGCTTGGATGAAGGAATAAATATTCCTTCTATAAAAAGTGCATTGATTCTTTCCAGTAATGATGATTATAGAGAATTTGTTCAGCGACGAGGTAGAATTTTACGAACATATAAAGGTAAAGAGTATGCTAAAATTTATGATGTTATTGCATTACCATCAACAGATATGGATCAGTGGGCTAAGATAGAACTGAGAAGATTTAATGAATATGCTAAGTTGGCTAAAAATTGGAATAAATTGCATGATGAATTGGAAGATTTGTTGATACAATATGGATTGTCACAGGAAGATATAGGTGTTTATGATTATGAAGAAATGGAGGATTATGAGAGTGAATAAAGAAGAAATAATTGAAAATATGATTCAATACATTGAAGAAGAAGAACGCAATCTTCAAGCTGCACGAATGTCAAACGATAGCAAAGCAGCTAACCGCTCGCCCGAAAGCGATTCCCGTTTCGGATAAGAAAAAGCATACTGAATAGGC
>OHAO01002479.1_pt1 | contig 11291 bp, 7 predicted proteins | sample 1577151 | NCBI WGS metagenome assembly OHAO01 (sample SAMEA3541585, study PRJEB24748) | human gut metagenome | biome: human gut; feature: human-associated habitat; material: faeces | place: China | collected 2012 | reverse complement strand
GTAGGGGGTTCTGCTGAACTCCATTGCCTCCCGCACATCGGCACGGTAGACATTGTAGCGGGTAGGCTTGCCGTTTTTCTCATCCAGCCATACCGGACGGGAGGGTGCTTTGCGGAGCTTTTCAATGACGGACAGTCCGTATTCCCGGCAAAGGCGGTCCGAGGCTTCTCGCAAACGCAGTTGCTCTGCTTTGGAATAGCCATTACCACTTGTTTCTTTCATTACGCTCCTTTCCACTGGGCTGTTGGCACTTTCCAGTGTACAAGGTTTGCAAGAACTGTGGTAGCGGCTTTTTATTTCCGGCTACATTTGGCTTATTTTTCCCGGCCCGCAGTGGCTATCTCCGCCCGGCCCGAACAATAACGACAAAAAGAGTCGGTACACAGCACATCAAACCAGCGGGAGATGATCTCTCGCTCTATCTTTGATGAAACTATGTACCGGCTCTGAAATTCAGAAACCTTCAATGTCTGCTTTTTCCGCGACTCAGGCAGACGCTGCAACAGGAACGGCGCAGCCGCAATCTCTTTCGGCGGCTGCCTTGTGTTTCACTCAGATATTCAGTTGTGGCCCTCTAATGAGAGCATATAGATTATATCATACAGAACACTTGTTCGTCAATCTTTTTCGGTATATTGTGACAGGAAAGACGGCTGCCGTTTCCGACAGCCGCCCTTGGGTTAAACATTTGATTTTACTTTACGCTATACTTTTTCTTTTTGCTGACAACCGTTGTGCCAATGGCTGCACCGCCGCTGACAAACAGCAGGGCAATCCACAGTGCAAGGTTGCTGGTATCGCCGGTCTGCGGACTCTTATCGGATGTTCCCGGTTTGGTACTGGCAGGTTTTTTCTCAAGAGCAGCAATCGCATCTTCGATAGCCTTTGCCATCTTGTCTACTTCAGATTGCTCCGTAATATTTTTACCACGGACAACAGCCTTGACAGCAGCTTCCACACCGGAGAAATCCTTGTAGTCATTCTTGTTCAGGGCATTTGCTTTGGCAATGGCTGCATCTACCTTAGTATAATCAGCATCCTTGTATTGCAGGGCAGCAATGGCATCCTCGATAGCCTTTGCCATTGCATCAACCTCTGTTTGCTGGGCTTTGCTTTTTGCTCGGTCAACAGAGTTAATGGAATCTTCTACCGCAGAATAATTTGTATAAAGGCTGCTATCAAGAGCCGTTGCCCTTGCGATGGCTGCATCGACAGCTGTGTAATCAGCGGGGATGTTATTGTCATCCCACACAAAAGTTGGATGACCGATTCCGGCAACCCATTCAACGCCCGCACCGGCATTGGTTTGCAAGCCAGCAAGGACATCTGCGGAGGTGAAGTTGGAGACAGCAGTGCCGCACGATGACTGGTCAAAGGTCGGGTCGGCACCCGCAGTACCTGCATCCCAATCAACCACCAGCTTAGCAACGGCTAAGTAATTGCCTTTATTATCAGGATATTTTTCTTCATCAAGCGTTACACCATCAGGAGGGGTATCCGGCCAAATGCAGTCGGTAACATGGGGCTTTACAACAGCTGTAATCCAAGTGATATTGCCAGGCTCAGCGCCAGTGATGTTTTTTGTTGCAACTATGCAATTTTTGATTATTACGCCAGGCCTGTTCCCAGAGAAGTTTTCAAAGTTTGCACCGAGAATACCACCTACAGCTGAATAGATATTTTTGCAGGAAACAGAACCGCCAAACCAACAATCGGTAATCGACGAGCTGTCCGCAGAGTTTTCCCACTGACCAATCAGCCCGCCAACGGTATCAACATGATCTTCATCGGATTCTGTACTGATAACCGTGGCGTCTGAGCCGCAGCCTTTTACTTGTGTGCTCCCAGTGCATTGGCCAATCAGTCCGCCGACCATCTTGTCGCCAACATTGTTTTCTATCTTTCCGCTTGTATAGCAGTTTTCAACTGTGCCGCCATCGACCCAATCTGCCAAAATGCCGGCAAGTAACGAACCATCATTTGAGGCAATATCAGCGTCTATAACAAGTAAATTCTTTAATGTACCACCGTCAGAAACAACTCCGAATAGTCCGTTTCGAATAAGTCCGTCACCAGTAGAGTGATGATGCAAATTCGTGATTTTGTGATACTGCCCATCAAAAGTACCAGCAAAATATCTGCCAAAGTTGCTGCCATTTCCAATGGGGGTCCACTGGCAGCCGGATAAGTCGAGGTCATTATCTAAGTAAATCGTTTTCCCTTCAAATGATACAGATGCAGTTTTGTCATTGACTAACTGCGCTAAACCGGCCAACTGTTCGGCAGTGGTGAAATGGTATTCAGTGTCCGTCTCATGGTCGGTGTACCAGCTTATATCTGCCGTACCGTCCCAATTATCTACTGAAGTTCCTTCAGCAAACGCTGTCATCGGAACAAGTGCCATCACAAGGCACAATGCAAGCAGAAGGCTTAGAATTTTCTTCTTCATTTTTATTCCTCCAAAATAAGGGAACGCTATTCAATTATCTGTTGTACTTTTTCTTTCTGCTGACAACCGTTGTGCCAATGGCTGCACCGCCGCTGACGAACAACAGGGCCATCCACAGTGCAAGGTTGCTTGTATCGCCGGTCTGCGGAGACTTATCAGATGTTCCCGGTTTGGTACTGGCAGGCTTTTTCTCAAGAGCAGCAATGGCATCCTCGATAGCCTTTGCCATCTTGTCTACTTCAGATTGCTCCGTAATATTTTTACCACGGACAACTGCCTTGACAGCAGCTTCTACACCGGAGAAATCCTTGTAGTCATCCTTCTTCAAAGCGTTCGCTTTGGCAATGGCTGCATCTACCTTTGTGTAATCAGCATCCTTGTATTGCAGGGCAGCAATGGCATCCTCGATAGCTTTTGCCATTGCATCCACTTCGCTCTGTTCAGTGATATTCTTGTCACGGACAACAGCATTGACAGCAGCTTCCACACCGGAGAAATCCTTGTAGTCATCCTTCTTCAAAGCGTTCGCTTTGGCAATGGCTGCATCTACCTTTGTGTAATCTGCATCCTTGTATTGCAGGGCAGCAATGGCATCTTCAATAGCCTTCGCCATTGCGTCAACTTCGCTCTGCTCAGTGATGTTCTTGTCACGGACAACAGCATTCACAGCGGCTTCTACAGCAGAGAAGTCCTTATAGTTGTCCTTGTTCAATGCGTTTGCCTTAGCAATGGCTTCGTCAACCTTAGTGTAGTCGGCAGGTAAATAAGTCATTGTAATCGTCTGCGTATGCGTTGCCGCATCGGCGGTGATCGTTATATTGCCGGTGTATGCTTTGCAGTTATCGGCTGTTACTTCAACAGGGTAAGTTCCTGCTTCCAAACTGACAGGACCGGTAACCTCCTGACCATTCACTTTAACAACAACATTGGTTAGACCGTCCGGCGTTACAACGAAAGAAACCGGATAGACAGCCTTTGTGATAAAATGAACATTCTTATAAAGTGCAAAATATTGGGTTCCGCTGGAAAGCAGGTCAATTTCTGTTCCTTCCGAGTCTACGGCTTTTGCATAGTTCAGATGATAGCCATCGGCAATCACAGGCACACTTTCATCGAAAATTGCAGGGATATTATTCTCATTCGTATTCTTTGCATCAATCTCTGCTTCTTCTACGGTAAAAGTACCGTTACCGCCCATGGGGAATTTACCGTCAGTGGTTACTTTGGCGCCGCCCTTAATCAGAATATCGCCTCTTGTCCATATTGCGCCGTCCGCAGTAGAGGTGCATTTTACCTCGCCGCCGTTAACCGTCAGATCGCCCTCGGTAAACAAAGCGGGATAATAGCTTGTTGCTTCCACCTTGGAGTTGATAATTTCAATTTTGCCCGCGCCGTTTTCATCGCCCATATACACTGCGTTAAATTGATCCGCGCTTGCGATCAAAACAACCTCACTGTTGTTTTTGATTTCCAGTTCTCTGGCGCTTGCAGCAGTGTAATAGGAAGAAACCGCAACCTTTGCTCCGTCAATGGAAAGTATTCCTTTATTATAAGAAGTAATTCCGCAGCCCTGGGCAGAAGTTATATCAAGCTTTGCACCCTCGGATATGCTGATGTTGCCATTAAGCGTATAGAGTGCATCCCATTTTACATTGATTGTAAGCTTACCGTCACCGATAATATTGTAATTATCACTGCTGCCGTCTGCAAAAATTCCGCCGCCGTTATCTAAAGTAATGCTGTTTGTGCCGGAAAGTTTGATCGTTAAATCGGTGTCTCCGACTACTCTGATACCGTACTTAGGACTTTCATCACTTTTGCCGCCGTTTGTAATTGTGGCATTGTTAAGCGTAAGGGTCTTTGTATTCGGGTCGTAGCTTGCGGTTCCCTCTCCACAGGTGATGGAAAGCTTTTCACTTGTAAATTGCTCGCCGTTTACATACAAATCGTAGTTTTCCGCAGCAAAGGCTACGGTCGGTAGCAATCCAACTACCATTACAATGCTGAGTAGGATTGCAAATAGTTTTTTCTTCATTTTCATTCCTCCCAAATAATTCTATCCGCTATTTTTACTTTCTCCGACAGCGGACACGCCGGAGAAGACAGGAGGTTTAACCGGAAAAGATAGATTTGCCGGTCGTGGTTAGGACTTCAATATCAAACCACCACCCTTCCGGCAAACGCAAAAGCCGAAGCCAAGGCACAATGCGCCCTGTCTCCGGCAATCGGTTCGTTATAAATTGTATGAAATAAGACTTGACACGCTGAAAAAACGGCGCTATGCTCCTGCCGAGCCGAGCCGAGCCGAGCCGATAATAATCGTCGCATTTCCATTTGCCATAGTCAAGTCCTCCTTCCATGATTTCTAAGGCAAAAAGGATATAAATCCCCCTACCCCATAGATATACAACAGCATTATAGCAGATTTTTCCCGAAATCTCAAGTAGTTTTTAGAATATTACTCTCTTTTTTCTCAAAGTATTGCCTTCTTCCATTACTCACGGAACTTTATGACTTCTTGAATACTTCCCGAAAAAGAAAAGCCGCCGTCTGCGACAGTAGCCTTTCCGATAGCTTGTTATGCGTAAATCAAATCGTTTGAAACAACCTCCATAGCGGCGCTGCGGATGCTGTTCATTTTCTGCACCCACAGCATTTGGTTTTCTGCTTTGAGTGCTTCCGTTACGCCCTCCTTTTCGGCAAGTTGTTTTACCAGCCGAGAAAACATTTCCTCTGCTTGCTCGTTTATGTCGGCAAGGTAATCGTTCAGCTTGCCGCTTATCGGCAGTTCGGAATAGAGTCCCTTGCGGCGCTGTTTCAGATACCGCAAATGCCGCTGTCCCCATACGCCGATATGCCTTGATTCTTCTTTAGGCAGTTTCAGGCAGGGAAGATAGTAATCGCCCTGCAATTCATACCAAAGTCCGCTTTTCTCGTCATAAATGTACTTATCCATTTTGTAATCCTCCAATTATGATTGATTTTACCTACGATCCAATCATTCCGGCCGATTACAAAAGCCAAAGGGAGAGGACTTCCTTACGAAGCCTCTCCCTTGGGACAGTCCTTGCTTTTTATGTAAACTCTCGCTTACTTGTTGCTCAGATACTCGTCGATGGACTTGGCGCCCAGCTTACCGGCACCCATAGCCAGAATGACGGTGGCCGCACCGGTAACGGCATCGCCGCCGGCATACACGCCCTGACGGGAGGTGAGACCATCCTCGTTGACGATGATACCGCCCTTCTTGTTGACCTCCAGGCCCTTGGTGGTGGACTTGATCAGGGGGTTGGGGGTGGTACCCAGAGACATGATGACAGCGTCCACATCCAGCTCGAACTCGCTGCCCTTCTTCTCCACGGGACGACGGCGGCCGGAGGCATCGGGCTCACCCAGCTCCATCTCCACGCAGGTCATGGACTTGACGCAGTCCTGCTCGTCGCCGTTGATCTGAACGGGGTTATTGAGGGTCTTGAAGATCACGCCCTCCTCGATGGCGTGCTCCACCTCCTCGTGACGGGCGGGCAGCTCCTCCATGCCACGGCGATACACCACATACACGTCAGCACCCAGACGCTTGGAGCAGCGAGCGGCGTCCATAGCCACGTTGCCGCCGCCTACCACGGCCACCTTCTTGCCCTTCAGATCCATGATGGGGGTATCGGAGTCCTCACGATAGGCCTTCATCAGGTTGATACGGGTCAGGAACTCGTTGGCGGAATACACACCCTTCAGGTTCTCACCGGGAATGTGCATGAACATGGGCAGACCGGCGCCGGAGCCAACGAACACGGCCTCGAAGCCGTTCTCCTCCATCAGCTCATCGATGGTGATGGTGCGGCCTACCACGATGTTGGTCTCCACCTTCACGCCCATGGCCTTCAGGCCGTCCACTTCCTTCTGCACGATGCTCTTGGGCAGACGGAACTCAGGGATGCCGTACACCAGCACGCCGCCGGCCAGATGCAGAGCCTCATACACGGTGACCTCATAGCCCTTCTTGGCCAGATCGCCGGCGCAGGTCAGGCCCGCAGGGCCGGAGCCGACCACGGCCACCTTGTGACCGTTGGACTGGGGCTTTTCAGGAGCCTCGGTGCAGTGGGCGTTGTGCCAGTCGGCCACGAAGCGCTCCAGACGGCCGATGCCCACGGGATCGCCCTTCTTGCCACGGACGCAGTGCATCTCGCACTGGCTCTCCTGCGGACAGACACGGCCGCAGACGGCGGGCAGAGAGCTGGTCTGATGGATCACCTGATAGGCGCCCTCATAGTCCCGCTCCACGATCTTGGCGATGAACTCCGGGATGCGGACGTTGACGGGGCATCCGTTGACGCAGGGATGGTTCTTGCAGTTCAGGCAGCGGGCCGCCTCGTCCAGAGCCTGCTCCTCGGTGTAGCCCAGAGCCACCTCGAGGAAATTCTTATTCCGGACATTGGGGTCCTGAGAGGGCATTTCGTTCTTATCCAAACGCATATTGATTTTTGCAGCCATCTTACTTTACCTCCTGCTTGAACAGATTGCAGACTTCCTCGTGCTTATGCACCTCGAAATCATGATACATCTGGTTGCGCTTGACAGCCAGATCCCAGTCCACCAGCTGACCGTCGAAGTCGGGGCCATCCACGCAGGCGAACTTGGTCTCGCCGCCCACGGTCAGACGGCAGCCGCCGCACATACCGGTACCGTCGATCATGATGGGGCTCATGGAGACGGTGGTGGGTACGCCGTAGGGGGCCGTGGTCTTGCAGACGAACTTCATCATGACCATGGGGCCGATGGCAAAGATCTCATCATACTGATTGCCGGCGTCCAGCAGCTCCTTCAGTGCCTCGGTCACAAGACCCTTCTGGCCATAGGAGCCGTCGTCGGTGCAGACCTTCATCACGGAGGATACGGCCTTGAACTTATCCTCCAAGATCACCACGTCCTTGCTCTTGAAGCCCACTACCGCGTGGACCTCAGCGCCGCAGTCGTGGAACTTCTTCAGAACGGGGTAGGCAATGGCGCAGCCCACGCCGCCGCCGACAACGCAGACCTTTTTCTTACCCTCGGTCTCGGTGGGCTTGCCCAGAGGACCCACAAAGTCATGCAGATAATCGCCCTGCTGCTTGTGGCTCAGCTTCTCGGTGGTTGCGCCCACGGTCTGCACGATGATGGTGACGGTCCCCTTCTCACGGTCATAGTCGTGGATCGTGATGGGGATACGCTCGCCGTTCTCGTCCACACGCAGAATGATGAACTGACCGGGCTGGGCCTTCTTGGCCACCATGGGTGCCTCGATCTCGTACAGGATCACAGTGGGCTTCAGCGCTTCCTTCGTTACGATACGATACATGGATGTTCCTTCTTTCCTCAAAAGTCATGGCTTGCTACGTTCCATGGACACACACGGAACTCCTCACCCGTGTGCGCTCGTCTTATCTTATCACATCCGCCCATGGTTCGTCAAATATTTCCTTGCACTTTCCCTTTTTCATGCAAGGGCATGGTGCAGCGTCACCTGTCCCCGGTCGATATCCACCAGATGCTCCTCCTTCATTTTCCGCAGCTCCCGCATCATGGCACTGCGGTCGGCGGAGATATAGTCCGCCAGAGCACTGAGGGTAAAGGGCAGATGAAAGCTGCCGCAGTCGTCGCCGCCGGTCTGAAGGCCGAAGTAGCACAGCAGTTTCTCCCGGATGCTGCGGCGGCTCAGAACCTCCACCCGCTCGGAGAGGGCGGCGGCCTTGCCGGTCATGATATGGAACATATTCTCCACCAGTCGGCTGTGATGGGTGCAGGCCTTTTCGCATCGCCGGGTCAGATGCTCGGCGCTCATGAACCACACCCGGCACGACTCCGTCGCCACCACCGTGATGCTGTCCCCGGCCACATTTTCGAACATCAGCATCTCTCCGAACACGCTGCCTGTGGGCAGATGCTCCAGAATGGTGCGTCCCCCCTGCCGGTCGATGCGCTGGATGACGGCGCTGCCGGCGGTCAGAAGCCCCAGCTCTCCCCGGCCCTCGCTGATGTCATAAATCACGGTGTCGGCCCGGAAGCGCTCCTCCCGGACGCCGAAGCACACCCGCATCTGCTCTACCTCATCGGGGCTGATGCCCTCAAGGATCGGTATGTTCTCCACAGGGGACCTCCTTTCCCGCTGCCGCCATGCGGCGATCCCGCCGCCCGCCGATGATCGTATAGATGATGACATAGGCGATGGCGCCCACCACCAGAGCCGCCACCACATCGATGAAGGCGTGCTGCTTGACAAAGAGTGTGGAGCAGATGATGATGACGCCCCATATGTCTGCGAAAGTGCGCCATCCGGTGCGCCGCAGTCCCGGCGTCCGGTGAACGGCATAGAGGGCGTCCAGCACCCCCAGCACGTGGACGCTGGGCAGCACATTGGTGTTGGTGTCCAGATTGTAGGTGTTCTGGAGGAGCCACGTGCAGAAGTTGTGGTGCTCCATCACCGCCGGGCGCAGGTCCTGTCCGTTGGGTACCAGCGCACAGAAGATGGTGGCAAACCCGAAGGTCAGCATGATGCTCCACATATACCGCCGGAAGCCCTCGGCATCCTTGACGATCAGGTAAAGGCCCAGCGCCAGCAGAAGAAAGCCCCATGAGTCATAGGGAATGACAAAGTACTCGCAGAAGGGGATGTATTCATCGATAAAGGTCTGGGTGGCCCAATAGTTGTCGGTGATGAAGTGCTCAATAAGGAAAAAGCCCCCCAGATACACCGGCAGATACAGGCCCCACCACATATGGGGGTGGTCCTTGATGAAGGTCTTGATGGTCTGCATGAGAATCCTCCTGATTTCAACAATTTTCCGTGAGGGGCATTATAGCATAGCCCCGCCCAAAAAGGAAGTGCTCCTGTGATATAAGTCACAATTATTTTACAAATCCATTTCCCGGTTGCGGCGGCGGCAGATTTCGAGTATAATAGATATGTTATAAATGAAAAGATATGGAGGAATCCCCATGATCCTGCAAAAGAAAGAGGAGCTGGCCAACCGCCAGCTGCGCCTGACCATCACCGTGGAGCGTGATGCGTGGGAGAAGGCCCTGAACGACGCCTATCAGGAGGTCAAGGCCCTGTACCCGGTGGAGGGCTACGCCGTGGGCAAGGCTCCCCGTGAGGCGCTGGAAAAGGCATACAGCCACGATCTGTTCTATCAGGAGGCGGTGAACGAGACCTTCCCCGCCGCACTGGTGGAGGCCATCGCCGCCGAGGACATCCAGATCGCCGCCCCTCCCGCCCTGAACGTGGAGACCATCGGCCCAGACGGCTACACCTTCACCGCCCTCATCGACCTGTACCCGGAGGTGAAGCTGGGTCAGTACAAGGGCCTGTCCGCCCCGTGGGAGAATGTCGAGCTATCCGATGATGACACCAACGAGGCCATCCAGCGCTTCCTGACGGAGCATCTGGTGGAGCAGGAGCAGGACCGGGCCGCCATGGGCGACGAGGTCACTCTGGACTTCGAGGGCTTCGTGGACGGCGTACCCTTCGAGGGTGGCAAGGGCGAAGGCTATCCCCTGCTGCTGGGCAGCGGGATGTTTATCCCCGGCTTCGAGGAGCAGGTAGCGGGCATCCGCCCGGAGGAGGAGCGGGATGTCCACGTCACCTTCCCCACCCAGTATGTGCCGGAGCTGGCGGGCAAGGATGCCACCTTCCACGTCAAGGCCCACCGCATCGTCCGGCGGAGCCTGCCCCAGCTGACGGATGCCTTTGCACAGGAGCAGGGCTTCGAGGATGTGTCCCATCTGCGCCGCAGCATCATGGAGCAGGCCATCCTGCAAAAGCAGCAGGCTGCCTCCAACGCCTTTGCCGAGGCCCTGATGCAGCAGGTGGTGGCGGGCATGGAGGTGCAGCTGCCCGACTCCATGGTGGAGAGTCAGCTCACCGGCATCCTTCAGGAGCTTCAGCAGCATCTGGAGAGTCAGGGCGCTTCCCTGTCCGATTACCTGCAAGCGGCGCAGCTGACCATGGACGACCTGCGGGACCACGCCCGTGAAAATGCCATTGCCGCCGCCCGCTACGAGCTGGCCATGACGGAGATCGCCCGTCAGGAGGGCATCACTATCACCGAGGAGGAGCTGGAGGAGAAGTATCAGGAGATGGCCGCCCTCTACGGCATGACCGTTCCCCAGCTGCGGGAGCAGGTACCTCCCGCCCGGCTCCAGCACGATCTGAAGCTGGCCAAGGCCCGTGCCGTTGTTGTGGACTCCGCCCTGCGGAAGTAACTCCCCTGCAAAGCCTTCTCCCGCAGAAGCCCTCATAGAGTAAAAAAGCACTCCCGGAGGATGCAAATGCGTCCTCCGGGAGTGCTTTTTTCAGTTCCGGTGCTTACTTCTTATACGGCACGTGCCAGATGGTATCGGCATAGTCCGCCACCGACCGGTCGGCGGAGAAGATACCGCTGCGGGCGATGTTGTGCAGACTCATGCGGTTCCATTTCTCCCGATCCCGGTAGGTGTCCGTCACCCGCTGGGATGCGGCGCAGTAGGAGGCAAAGTCCGCCAGCAGCAGATACTGATCCGCCGGGCAGTCCACGCCGAACAGCAGCCTCTGGTACAGATCCTCGTAGCTGACGCCATCCCGGAACCCGGCCTTCAGCTGATCCAGCGCCCGGCGCAGCACTGGGTCACGTGTATACAGCAGATACGGGTCATAGCCCCGGCTCATGTGGGAGGCCTCCTCCGCCGTCAGGCCAAAGAGGAACATATTCTCGTCCCCCAGCACCTCGTGCATCTCCACGTTGGCGCCGTCCAGCGTGCCGATGGTCAGTGCGCCGTTCATCATGAACTTCATGTTGCCGGTGCCGCTGGCCTCCTTGCCGGCGGTGGA
>OHAO01002475.1_pt1 | contig 11295 bp, 9 predicted proteins | sample 1577151 | NCBI WGS metagenome assembly OHAO01 (sample SAMEA3541585, study PRJEB24748) | human gut metagenome | biome: human gut; feature: human-associated habitat; material: faeces | place: China | collected 2012 | reverse complement strand
AGCTCCGACTCATCCAGCGCTGCGTCAAAGCTGCGGACGGCGGAGACCTCGGGGCGGCCTGTCGTCAGTGTGCCGGTCTTGTCGAAGCAGACGCGCCTTACCTTGGCCAACCGCTCCAGCGCGTCGCCCTCGCGGACCAGGAAGCCGTGCTTCGTCGCGTTGCCGATGGCGGCCATGATGGCCGTCGGCGTCGCCAGCACGAGGGCGCAGGGGCAGAACACGACAAGTATGGTGACGGCGCGGATTATCTCGCCTGTGACGGCCCAGGTTATCCCCGCCGCGAGCACAGCCGTGACCACGACCCAGGTGGCCCAGCGGTCCGCAAGGCCGACTATCTTGGCCTTTCCGGCATCCGCAGACTGGACAAGACGTATCATGCGCTGGATGGAGCTGTCCTCACCGACTTTTGACGCGCGCATGTCGAAGGAGCCGAACTGATTCACCGTGCCGCTTGAAACCTCGTCGCCGGGGGCCTTGTCCACGGGCAGGCTTTCGCCGGTCATGACGGCCTGGTTTACAGAGGTGACACCCGAGACGATGACGCCGTCCACAGGTATCGTCTCGCCCGGCAGGACGCGCAGGAGGTCTCCTACCTGCACGCTCTCGGCGGGGATAGTCTCTTCCCCCGAGCCGTTTATGCGCCGTGCGGTCTGCGGCGTGAGCTGCACGAGCTTCTCTATGCCAGCACGCGCCTTTGCGACGGTGAGGTCCTCCAGCAGCGCTCCAAGCTGCATAATGAAAGCCACCTCGCCTGCGGCAAAGTCCTCGCCGATGATAACAGAGGCGATGAGCGCCATTGAGACGAGCACGTCAGCCTTGATGTCAAAGGCTGTGACGAGCCCGATGACGGCCTCCAGTACAATCGGCACGCCGCAGAGAATGATGGCCACCCATGCCGCGTCAAAAGGAAGTCCCGGTGCGAGCTCAAATATGCTGACCAACAGGGAAATGCCGCCAAGCACGAGACAGACAACGTCTTTCTTTACTCCGCCCCACTCAAGCAGGGCCTCCAGCTTCTCCATATGCATCCGCCTTTCATATACCTATGGGGGTATAGGTATAATATAGCCCTGCCCCCGCGCCTTGTCAAGGGGCGGGGGCAGGGGGTCAGCCCATATTTGAGAAGCGCTCCACGGCCTTGGTGAAGCTCTCGATGGTCTTGTCGGCGTCGCCGTGCTCGATCCCGTCGCGCACGCAGTGCTTGATGTGGCCTTCGAGCACTACCTGTCCAGCGCGGTGCAGGGCGGACTTAGCGGCGTTTATCTGGGAGAGTATGTCCTCGCAGGGCACATCCTCGTCCACCATGCGGTCTATGGCCTGGACCTGGCCGATTATCTTGCGGAGCCTGCGGTGCAGGTTTTCAGCATCCATGCATTGTCTCATGCTGCGCCTCCTTTAGTCGTCCTCCAGCACGCGCAGGCCTGCGACGGCGGAAATGGGCAGGGAGAAGGATATTGCGCCGGGCGGCGTGCCTGGGCCGCAGTTTTCAGCCACGGCTTTCATGATTGCAGCCTTTTCCGCTGCCTTGGAGACGATTATGATAAGCTCCTTTTCCTCGGCGATTGAGACGCCCAGGAAGCGCTCGGCCTGCTTTGCGCCCGTGCCTTTGGCATGCAGCACGGTGCCTCCGGCGGCGCCGGCAGAACGTGCGGCGTCCATGACTGTGTCGGTGTGGCCGTCGTTCAGAATGATCATTATCAGCTCGTACTCGAAGCTGAGCTCCGGGACCGCGCCGTCAGGTGCGGCGTTGCCTGTCAGAAATGCCAAGGTGCGCCCTCCTCCCACGCTTTTTACCGGCACGGCAAGCATGATGCCGTTGCCGGGGATATCGATGAAAAGCCGCCGTTTGGCGCTTTTTATGAGCTGCTTTGTCATGTCCCCGCAGGCGACAGTGGCGACAAGCGCCTTTTCCGTGGCCTCAAGGCCGTACAGGCTCAGGTGCTCGCTCGTGGCAGTGCCCTTTCCGAGCATTGAGAGCACGAGGGGCATGCCGTGACTGCTGTATACCTCCACCATTTCGTCGGCGCGCGACCTGTCCACGATGGCAGCGACAAAGTCCATAATCATGAGGCCACCTCCCAGAGCTCGATTATCTCGTTGTCCGCCAGCTGAGTGACATCCACAGCCTCGCGCGAGCGCTTCGAGCGCACGAGGTAGACAGCGCCCATGACCTGCACGGTGATGAGCGGCATCATCGCCACGAGCGAAACAAGGCCAAAGGCATCCGTCAGCACATTTCCGCCAACGGCCTCGCAGGCGCCCATGGCAAAGGGCAGCATGAAGGTGGCCGTCATGGGACCGGAGGCGACGCCGCCGGAGTCAAAGGCGATGGCGGTGAAAATGGGCGGTACGAAAAAGCTCATGCCCAGGGCCAACGCGTAGCCGGGGACGGTAAACCAGAGTATTGATATGCCTGTAAGAACTCTCACCATCGCGAGGCCTGTGGCGAGCGCGATGGCTATGGAGAGGCTCAGGCCCATAGCCCGCTCCGAGACGGCCCCGGCGCTTATCTCTTCGACTTGCTTATTCAGCACATGCACCGCGGGTTCGGCGGAGATGATGAACCAGCCCATGACCATGGCCACCGGCACTAGCAGCCAGGCCGTACTCTCGGCCAGCTTCTGTCCGAGAATGGTGCCGAGGGAGGAAAAGCCGACGTTCACGCCAACAAGGAAGAGCACAAGGCCGACGTAGGTATAGACAAGGCCGATGACTATGCGAAGGAAAGGCAGCTTCCTCAGCCGGAGCGAGATGATTTGGAACAGCAGGAAAAAGGCCACGATGGGCGCGAGGGCTGACGCCACCTCACCCATGTAGTGCGGTATGGCCCGCAGATAGCCGCCGCCGAGCTCGACCGTGTCTGCATAGCTGTGGATGACGGAGGATGCGACGGTGCCGTCCTCCATCTCATAGACGAAACCGAGTATCATGACGGCAAGGATGGGGCCGATGGAGCAGAGCGCCACGAGGCCGAAGCTGTCGGCCTCGGCGTTTTTGTCGCTTCGTATGGAGGCCACGCCGACGCCCAGCGCCATGATGAAGGGTACGGTCATTGGTCCTGTCGTGACACCGCCGGAGTCAAAGGCGACGCTGAGGAAGTCGGCATCCGAAAAAACTGCAAGGGCAAAGACGACTATGTAGCTTCCAAGCAGCACCCAGCGCAGCTGCACTGCAAATAGTATGCGAAGCATACAGATGACGAGGAAGAGGCCAACTCCGACGGAGACGGTGATGATGAGCACCGTTGTGTTGATGTGCGGCACGTTGGAGGCGAGCACGGTGAGGTCCGGCTCCGCCACGGTGATGGCGATGCCGAGCACGAAACTTATAATGAGTATGAGCGAAAGACGGCGCGACTTTGTGATGCGCGCGCCGGTCAGGCTGCCTATCTGCGTCATGCTCGCCTCCGAGCCGAGGGTGAAGAGGCCCATGCCGACTATGAGCAGTATGGTGCCGAGCAGAAAAGCCAGCATGAGGTCTGTTGTCACCGGCACGAAGCCCAGGCACAGCACTGCGACTATGAGTGCAATTGGCAGCACTGAGGAGACAGATTCTTTGAGCTTATCCCGAAGGATCGTTTTATTCGGCATGGTTTTCACCTCGTTTCACAGGAATTTACGTGGCCTTATCGCTTGTCAGGGTCGCGGTTGAAGCTGAGGCCGAGCTCGCGCCTGGCGTAGGGCGTTTTCATGAGTGCGGCGAAGAGAGCGGAGGAGGCAGCGGCCCCGAAGATGCCCTGGACGATATTTGTGGGTATGCTCCCGGCGGCGCCCCAGCCGTAGCCGAGCAGCAGCCCTTCGTAGGCGAAGTAGCCGAGTATCATGACGCACTCGGCGGCAAGCCCAGCGAGCATGGTGGTGAGCACTGGGCGCTTCTCGCCGAACTTGAGCAGCAGGGCTCCGGCTATCAGGGACATTACCGCCTTGATGACAAAGGTGCCGGGGAAATACTGCACATAACCCGCCATGAGGTCTGCCAGGCTGGAGCCGAGCGCCGCCGCCAGCGCGCCCCACAGTGGCCCGAGCACATATGCGCCGAGCAGTACCAGCGCGTCGCCGGCATGGATATAGCCGAAAAGCGTTGGGAATTTGGGGTACATGGTTATGACGCAGCAGAGCGCCGCGAAAAGGGCGGCGTATATGAGCTTTTTATTGCCTTTCAACGCTGGAAGCCTCCTGTCCTGCCCGGCACATGCGTATGCACGCAAGGCAAATGCCGAGGAGAATAAAGAATGCAAAGAGCACGCGGGGATAGAACCAGATATACTCGAACACTGAGGCCACGGCGATGCCTATAAAGGAGGCGCAGCAGCCGATGAGCGCACCGCGCGTCTCGCGCCCCGGGGCGCGGAAGAGGGCAAAGGCCGCATTCTTCACCTCGCGGAGCATCAGCCACATGAAGGAGACAAAGCCAAGCGCGCCTGTCTCGATAAAAAGCTCCATGTAGAGCATCTGCGTGTGGTATACGCCCTTGGCAGCGCCGGTGAGCGCGTAGCTGGGGTAGAGGTCCGCGAAGGTGGTGGGACCCATGCCGATGCCGGTGAAGCCGTGGTCGCGCAGCATGGGCAGCAGGCTCTGCCAGGTGCGTATACGGTGGCTGGCCGAGCTGTCGTGCGAGTTAAAGATGGTGGAAAAGCGCGTGATGATGCTGTCCGGCAGGAAGGGTATGACGAGCGGTATGCACACAAAGCCGATGGGTATGAGCCGCTTGTCCACGTAATAGACGAATACCACCGCCGCCACGGCCAGCGAGAGCCAGCTGGAGCGCGAGTAAGTCATAACTATGGCTGCCAGCGGGAACACGATGCAGCAGCTGAGCACAAAGCGGAGCGTGGGGTTCTGCCGGTTCATGGCGAAGGAGACGCACAGGGGCGTGAAGAGGACGAGGAACTCCGCGTAGTTGTTGGGGTTATCCAGCGTCGAATACACGCGCCCGGGGACGCCCGCGTTGAGGTCGAGGTCCGTGTACGAGGCGCTGACCTCGACGCCCATGAACCTCTGCGCGATGGCGTAGAGCGAAGTAAGGATGACGGCGGCATATATCCAGGCCATGAGTGAGCGCAGCCGCCGTTCGTCCGTCGTGTCCGCCGTTATCACGAAGCAGAGCAGGAAGGCGGAGATGAAGAAGCTTAGTATCCTCACGCTGTCGCTCAGGGCGCTGGTGAAGATGAGGCTGCCCACGCAGGCGAACACGAAGAGCAGGAAGGGCAGGCCCAGGGCCTTGGGATAGAGCTTCTCGCGCTTGCCGGCCGAGGTCATGAGGAACCACAGCCCGAAAAAGCCCACGGCCGCGAGTAAGGCGTAGGAGTTCGACCAATAGGCGTGCGGGACGATGAACATGAGGAACACAAAGCCGCCCAGCAGGACTTCAAACCTCAGCAGCACGGAGCCTGAGACGAGCCTGACTATGACGCTGGTCTGCGCCGCGGGCCGTAACCAGCGGAAGAGCGCCCCGAATATGCGCAGCAGGAAATCCCACACCGCGTTCACTATCCTCGTAAAGAGGCTTGCACCGTACCAGACCTCGACCTTCGGCGCGCGGCGCAGGAAGCGCACTACCGCACTGTGAGGAAAGGCGCGGGAGAAGGGCCGGTATATGCCGCGCAGAAGGCGGTATATGGCGCTGTAGAGCCACCAGCCGTACAGCCGCCCAAGTATGCTGTTAGAGAGCAACGCGGAACACCTCGCTTTCAGGAACTGAGGCCATTATCACTCGATGACCTCGATGCTCTGAACGCGCAGGAAGAGTTTGCAGTCGTTGAAATACACGCTCATGGACTGGCCCGCGCCGTAGAGCGTGCCGCCTATCGTGACGCCGTGCGTACCCATTACGCCTTCGCCCTCGCAGACCAGCGTGGCGGAGCAATAGTTCTCGCGGGTGATCTCCACGACCTTGCCGGTGACGTCGGTGACGGCGCTCTTGCTGTCGCCGGTGCGCCAGTCGGTGAGGTAGCCGAGAGTGACGTTGTTTTCGCTGTCCCAGACCTCGGCGCCGGCTTCGAGCTGCTCTGCGACGTAATTCGGCGTCTCTTCGCAGTAGAGCGTGACGCGGACCTTCTGGGTGTTGGCGACGGCGCTGTCAGGGCCGAGGAGCTTCATGCCCAGGAACGCGCCCGCGGCGAGGATTATTATAACGATGAGCAGGTCAACGATGTTGACCTTTCCGAACAGTCTGCCTTTTTCGTCGATCATGATGTGCCTCCAAATGTGTTATTGATATGCGCGGTAGACGTCCCAGGCCAGCTTTTCGAGGTCAAACTCCTCGGAAACCTTGCGCAGGGCATCCGCCGAGAACTGCTTATAGAGCGCCTCGTCCTCCATGAGCCGGAGGATGGCCGAGGCAAAACCGGACACATCGCCATACTGAACGACGAAGCCGCAGGGAATGTTCGTCTCCGCTAGGTCGCGGTTGCCGCCGACGTCTGTGACGACCAGGGGCAGCGCGCAGTTCATGGCTTCAAGTATTGCGAAGCTCATGGCCTCGTTGCAGGAGCTGGTGTTGAGGTAGATGTCCGAGGCGCGCAGGATGCGCCCTGCATCCCGCCTGAAGCCGGTTTGAATGACCGTCTCGCCCAGGCCCAGGGCCTGGGCCTTCTGATTCACCTCGTCAAACTGCTCCCCATCGCCGCAGATGACGCAGCGGAAGGGCTTGTCCGTGAGCTTTTTCAGCTCCGCCAAGGCGTCCAGCAGGAAGAAGAGGCCCTTTTCCGGCGCGTAGCGCGCCAGGATGGTCAGCATGAACTCACCCTCGCCGACGCCCAGCTCCGGACGGACGGAGAGGTCGCGCACGGGGGCCTTTTCCGGCTCCACGCCGTTGTAGATGACCTCTATGCGCTCCGGGCAGACGCCGTTTTGCACCATGATGTCCCGCCCCTCGCGGCAGACGGCGATGATCTTGTGGTCGCGCGGGGTGAAGATGCGGTTGAGCACCCGCCACTTGAGGCCGCTGCGGATGGTCAGGTGGTTAGTATACACCACCTTGGGCGCAGCGTAGTGCCGCTGGGAGAGCAGGGCGATGATGTTCTCGCGCGGGTACTGCGCGTGTATTACCTCGATTTCATGCTCCCGGCAGTAGGCGGCCAGCTGCTTTGCCGCGGCGAGGGGGTTGCCGTCCAGCTTTATCTGGAAGCAGGGCACGCCGCGCGCGGCCAGCTTCTCCGACAGCTCGCCCGAGATATTGTAGGCGAGGCGGCAGTCGTTATCGGCTGCGGAGAAGATGCGGACGAGATTCTCGACGTATTTTTCCGTCCCCGCCTTGCCCGCAAAGTTTATGAGAAAGAGTATCCTCAGTTGGTATCCCTCCCGGAATTGATTCCACTTATTATATAATATCCCATCTCCATCGTCAAGCAAGGCGGCGCTTGCCGCGAGGGACGGGCTGTGTTAAAATTAATAGTATAAGAGGTGAAGGACTTGACTGAAAAACTGTATTACCAGAACGGCCATCTCGCCCGCTTCACTGCCCGCGTGCTCTCCTGTGCAAGGGATGAGAAGGGCTGGGCCGTAAAGCTCGACAGGACGGCGTTTTTCCCCGGCGGCGGGGGTCAGGAGGCGGACGAGGGTGAGCTCTCGGGCCTCAATCTCCTCGGCCTGCGTGAGGAGGGGGAGGACATTGTCCACCTCGTCCCGGAGCCGCTGGAGCCGGGCGCGCTGGTCGAGGGAAAGCTCAACTGGCCGCTCCGCTTTGCTCGGATGCAGGGACATTCGGGGGAACACATACTCTCCGGCACGGTACACCGCCTCTTTGGCTGCGACAACGTAGGTTTCCACATGGGCGCGGAGGACATCACCATAGACTTCAACGCCGAGCTGAGCCGCGAGGACCTGGCCCGAGCGGAGCTGGAGACCAACCGCGCCGTCTGGCGCAATGTGCCGGTGCGGACGCTGCTGCCCTCGCCGGGTGAGCTGGCGGAGATGGAATACCGCAGCAAGAAAGAGCTCTCCGGCGAGGTGCGCATAGTCGAAATAGAGGGCGTGGACCGCTGCGCCTGCTGCGCGCCGCATGTCGGGAACACTGGCGAGGTCGGCGTCGTCAAAATAATCGACAGCATGCGTCACCGGGGCGGAACGCGCCTGAGCATCCTCTGCGGCGAGGCGGCCCTTGCGGACTACGAGGCCCTGCACCGCAACAACGCCGCCGTTTCCGCCGCTCTCTCGGCAAAGCGGCTTGAGACCGGCGCGGCCATCGCGCGCATAATGTCCGAGCAGGAGGAACGCAAGGCGGAGCTCACGCGCCTAAAGCGAGAGATCTTGCAGCTCAAATCCGCCGCCCTGCGGCCTACGGATGGCAGCATCTGTATCTTTGAGGAAGACATCGACATGGTGACTCTCCGCGAGCTGGTGAACGCCGGTTCTGAGCTGGCGGGCGTGCTCTGCGCAGGATTTGCCGGCCGGGACGGGGACTACAAGTACATCATCGGCAGCCGCACGCGACAGCTGCGCGCGCTCGCAAAGGAGATAAACGCCGCCATATCAGGCCGCGGCGGCGGCTCCGACGCCATGCTCCAGGGCAGCTGCAAGGCCGCGCGCGCCGAGATAGAGGCCTACTTCGCCGCGCTTTGACGACACGAATGGAGGTAAAATCATGAGAAAAAAGCTCCTGGCCCTGCTCCTGGCCCTCGCCCTCTGCGCCTCACTCCTGCCCGCGGGGGCGATGGCCGCCGATGTTGAATACGGCGTTTTTGTCGGAGAGACACAGGTGACGAGCGGCAACGCCGCGGACGTGCTCGGCAACGGCAAGGTATCCTACGACGCGGGCAGCAACACCCTGAAGCTGGACGGCGCCGTGGTCGGCTCCATAATTTTCAACGCTGTCTCAGAGGATGCCTCTGTGGAGTTCACCGGAGACAACACGGTGGGCGGCGTCATCGTGTCCATGGGCAGGCTGACGCTCAAAGGCAGCGGCACGCTCGAAATAGTTTACGACGGCGCAGAGGCCATGACCGCCGTGGCCGCCATGAGCAACATCAACTTTGAAAGCGGCACTGTCAACATAAAATGCGCCAACGGTTACTCCATCCATACCACTTACGATGTAAACGTCTGGGGAACCGCCGTGGTGAACATTGACCATCAGGCGGATTCTGAGGCGGTGTACGTCAACGGCACCCTGAATGTTTCCGACAGGGGCCAGCTGTACGTCAGAAACGTGAACGGCCAAAACGCCGTCAAAGCCAACACCCTGAACGTCAGCGGCGGCAGGCTGGTGGCAAAGACCCCGGGCGCTCAGGGCAAGGCCCTGAGCATCGGCTACCAGCTGAACATCTCCGGCGGTGAGGTGAGCCTCGACGCCGCCCATGACTATGCTGTTTACGCCGACAGCTCCGTCAACATCAGCGGCGGCAGCCTCGACGCCTACAGCGGCGGCGTCACGAGCGATGCCTACGAGATTTACGCCGGAATTTATTCCGAGTATAAGCTGAACATCAGCGGCGGCATTGTCACAGTCGAGGCCAAGAGCGACTACGCCGTCGCCGTGGGATACGAAGATTTGAACATACACGACTGCGTGTTCACTTCAACCGCCAAAGCTGTTGGCCGCAGCATAGAAGGAAAAGTGAACGTCAACAACTGCTGGCTGGATTGCAGCAGCTACGAGGGCATTGACACCTCGAACAACGTTGTGTTCACCGGCACGGCCGGCACGGTAGAGGGCAGCGCGAAGGCCCCGGACGGCGCCGTCGTACCTGCGGGTGCCACGCTCACCGTACCTGAGGGCAGCACGCTTACTGTACCCGAGGGCAGTACGCTCACGGTCGAGGCGGGCGCGACGATGACGAATAACGGCAAGGTCGTCATCGACGGTACACTGGACAATGAGGGCATCTACTACGAAAACGGAGAGACCGAGGGCCTCGTCTCCGGCGGCGGTCAGATGCCGAACAACTGGGTCGTCACCCTTGACTACGGCTACGGCGACGTTGCCAAATACTACAACGTCATCAAGGGCGAAAACACGACTCTTCCCAACGCTGACAGGAGCGGCTACGCCTTCCTCGGCTGGCAGTGCGGCGGCGAGAGCTACAGCGCCGGCGACAGCGTCAAGGTGGACGGCAACATGACTTTTACCGCCTCCTGGGTGTCCCATCCCGACTTGGGCACTTTTCCCGGCTTTGGCGGGTCACAGGGCGGCACGACGGAGTCCGGCCAGCCCGAGAGCAAGCCCACGGAGCCGGAGCCGAAACCTGAGACGCCCGCCGTGGACTTCAGCGACGTCGCCGCCTCCGACTGGTATTACGAGGCCGTGGAATACGTCTGCGCCAAGGGCCTCATGGACGGCGTCGCGGAGGGCTCCTTCGCCCCGAACGGCACGCTGACCCGCGCTATGGTCTGGACCATCTTTGCCCGCGCCAGCGGTGTGGACACCGACGGCGGTGCGAGCTGGTATGCAAAGGCCCAGGAGTGGGCTGCGGCCAAGGGCATTTCCGACGGCGAGAACCCGGACGCGGCCATCACGCGTGAGGAGTTCGTTACAATGCTGTGGCGCCTCGCGGGCGAGCCAGTGTATACGGCTGACCTCAGCCGTGTGCCGGACGCGGGCAGCATCAGCGCCTGGGCACAGCAAGCCATGTGCTGGGCCTGGGCCACCGGCCTCGTCGAGGTTTAACTATCCTCTTCTTTCCTCTTTTAGCCGTTGCTTCTTATTTTATCTTTAGAAAAAAAAGCGAAAAAACTAAAGTTATTTATTTATGGATTTTAATGTCCATTATATTTTTAGCAACTTGGATTACTTTTATTATTTCTTATGTTCAAGATTATAATAATCAAAGAGCGAATATTTGGACTCGACTCCCATTGCATATGTGTTCAATTAATGTTACCCTATATCCACTATTTTTTGGTTTAAGAAAAAAAATCCGTCCTTTTTTTTCTTCTACACTATTTGCTTATATGTATTTTTTTGGAAGTGCAGGAGCAGTTTTAGCAATGGTAGTCACTTCCCCTAGTGATTGCTTAGGGCCAAACATTAATCTTTTAAATTATAATGTTTTCACTTATTGGTTAAAACATGGATTAATCTTTATTTTACCAATTCTTTTTGTCGTTTTAGGCTTTTATCAGCCAAAACTGATTGATATTTTAAAAGCTTGTGTTTTTCTAATTGGACTTTTATGCATTATGGAATTAGTCAATTTACTATTTTCTTGGTTTAATGAATTAAATGGTGGAATAGGCATATGCAATTATTTTTATACCAGAACAGGAAAAGGAACAGCAGTATTAGAACAATTCTACAATTTCCTTCCTTATGAATTAATTTATATGTTTCCCTTGGCTATTATTGCTATCCCTATTT
>OHAO01002460.1_pt1 | contig 11361 bp, 10 predicted proteins | sample 1577151 | NCBI WGS metagenome assembly OHAO01 (sample SAMEA3541585, study PRJEB24748) | human gut metagenome | biome: human gut; feature: human-associated habitat; material: faeces | place: China | collected 2012 | reverse complement strand
GTATCCATGACGGTTTCGGCCTGCATCGTTTCGGCGAGGCCATGACCGGTCCCGAGTACGCCCAGCGCGACATCGACCGCTTCGGCGAATTGGGGCTCGAGGCCATGACCGAGTCGATGGTATTGGAACTTTCGAAGGAGCGCGAGCTGCTCGTCAGCCGTCGCGGCGAGATGGTCCGACTCAGAGCGGACGCCGTCGTGCTGGCCATGGGGTGCCGCGAGCGCCCGCGCGGCGCTCTGTCGATCCCCGGCACGCGTCCGGCGGGCATTTACACGGCCGGGGCCGCGCAGAATCTTGTCAATCTCGAAAACCTGATGCCCGGCAAAAAGATCTGCATCCTCGGCTCCGGCGACATCGGCCTGATCATGGCACGCCGCATGACCTTGGAGGGAGCCGGCGTCGAGGCGGTTTTCGAACTGCTGCCCTACTCAAGCGGCCTGCCGCGCAACATCCAGCAATGTCTGAACGATTACGGCATTCCCCTTTATCTGAGCACGACCGTGACCGATATCGTCGGCGACGACCGCCTCGAAGCCGTGCAGGTGTCGCGGGTGGACGAAAAACGCCGCCCCATCCCCGGTACGGAGCGAATTTTCGAGTGCGATACTCTGTTGCTGTCCGTCGGGCTGATCCCCGAAAACGAACTGACGCGCATGGCCGGCATCGAAATGAATCCTGCGACCGGCGGTGCGGCGGTGGATGACGACTTTATGACCAGCGTCCCCGGCATTTTCTCGTGCGGCAACGTGCTGCACGTGCACGATCTGGTGGATTGGGTCTCTCTGGAGGCGGCCGAAGCGGGGGCCCGCGCGGCGGCTTATGCTCTCGGACGATCTCCTTGCAGAGAGAGCATCGTCGTTCGTCCCGGCGCCGGCGTGCGTTACACTACGCCTTCGCGGATCAGCGGCGAAAAAGACGTGTCCATTGCGTTCCGTCTCGTTTCTCCCGATCGTGACCGCTGTCTCGTCGTGAGCGCCGATGGCCGTGAGATCCTGCGCGAAAAACGGGTGCGCCTTCATCCGGCCGTGATGGAACATCTCGGAGTCAGGGCCGCTGATCTGAAGGGCTGCTGCAGTTTGGAGGTGTCGGTGCAGTGAGCGAACGCCGCGAATATACTTGTATCGTCTGTCCCAATGGCTGTCCTCTGCAAGTCGAGACGAGCGGCGGCGAAAAAGCGAAGCTTGTTTCGGTGACGGGCAATCTGTGTCCGCGCGGCGCCAGATGGGCGAAGCAGGAAGTGGAGGACCCGCGCCGTACCATTGCCACGAACGTGCTGGTGGAGGGCGGCACGCTGCCCGTGGCGAGCGTGCGCACGCTTGATGCCGTCCCGTTGAAGGACATCATGGCCGTGCGCGAAAGCCTGAAAGGAATCGTGCTCCATGCGCCGGTCCGGGCGGGCGACATCGTGGCCGATCATCCGGCCGGAGTCCCTTGCCGCGTCGCCGTCACGCGCCATGTGCCTCGCAAGGGCTGATTTTTCGTGATGAAATAGAATTTATGAAGTAAGGGGCTTGCGAAAATTCCGGATGGATTTCGCGAGCCCCTTTGTATTCGCACCGGTTGATTCTAAACTCTTGATAAAAAAACTTAACATGGCCCGCTGGCCCCCCGAGGGCGCTCTGGCGCTCAGGACGATCTCGCCTGCGGCGCAGTTCGTGGTGCGGATCTCCCTCGAGGCGCTCTCCCTGCCCAGCGTTTCAATCAAGAAGGAGTACAAGATTTTTGGAAGGCGGGGCGGCGGATTTGTCATTGAACACGACGAGAAATCCCGTTCTTATTGACAGGAAAGAAATCAGTTGTTAGAATCTTGGTAAGTTATGTATAACTAACTCAAGTCGGATTCCTGATGATTCCGGAAAGCGGTGGATGCTTTGTTCCGAATTCAGTTGATTGCCATCGATACGGTCAAGCGAGCGACTGCCGCGGAACGAAAAAGACTCATCGAGCGTGGGCTCGCTGCACGGAACGGGATCGCGCTTCTGTGACGCTGATGCGCCTGTTTTGAACAGAAAAATGCATCGGCTCTGAAGCATTGCATCGTGAGAAAGCAGGAAAAAGACAAAGAACAAGAGATCCGCCGTCGATAAGTTCCATTAAGAATTCAGTAAGAATACGAATGTGCGCATGCGGAGACCCAGTGCAGGATCCGAGACGGGAAGGTCTCTCCGAAAAACGAATGCCGCGCAGTTTCAGGAGGTTTCCCATGTTCCCTCTCTCTTTGGCGCCGCTGAACGTCGATCTGAAAATCGTCAATCCCGGCGGCGACGCAAGAATGTCCAAGCGCCTCGAAAGCCTGGGATTGAGCGAAGGCAGCATCCTCACCCTTCTGCAGGAACGGGACGGCGACGTCATCGTCCGGCCGGCGGGAGGCGCGAGCAGCCTGGCGCTGGACCAAAACGTCGCCGCGCGCCTGATGGTGACCGTGAACGACTCGTAATTTTTCGCGGGGCCGGCGGGAAGATGGACCGCGTGCGCGGCGGAAATTCCGAACGCACGCTTTTACTGTTTCGAGAGAGGTGCAGACGATGAACGAAACGACGTTGGCGGAACTGGCTCCGGGAGAATCGGGGCGAATCGTGAAGATCGAGGGCAGAGGGATCCTCGCCCAGAGGCTGGTGGACATGGGGCTGTATCCCGGCGTCGCCGCGAAGGTCGTCCGCCGCGCGCCCCTCGGCGACCCGATCGAGGTGGACGCCGAAGGCGCGCTGGTCAATCTGCGCCGCGAAGAAGCGCGTTTCGTGAAAGTGAAAAAACTCTGATGGCAAAGAAGATCATCGCCCTCGCGGGACAGCCGAACTGCGGCAAATCGACCGTCTTCAACAGCCTGACGGGAGCGAAACAGTTCGTGGCCAATTATCCCGGCGTCACCGTCGACAAGATGATGGGCTGGTATAAACGAAACGGCGAAGACGTGGAAGTCATCGACCTTCCCGGCACGTACAGCCTGACCTCCTATTCCCCCGAAGAGCGCGTCACGCGCGACGTGCTCCTCCACGAGCCGCTTTCCGCCGTCGTGAACGTGATGGACGCCGCCAATCTGAAGCGCAGCCTGTATCTCACGCTTCAGCTCCTGGAAATGGAGATTCCTCTTATCCTTGACCTGAACATGATGGACGTGGCCGAAAAGCTCGGCGTTTCCATCGACGTTCAGGGACTTTCCGAAGAGCTCGGCGCGCCGGCCGTGACGACGGCCATCACGCAGGGACGCGGGCGCGAAGAACTGCTGCAGGCCGTCGCCGACATGTCGCGGTCGAACGGCCGCACGAGCCTCGCCGCTTCCGAGCTCTATCCCGACCTGAAAGACGCCCTGAACGATCTTGCATCCTTGCTGGCCCACGAGAAAAAACTGAAAGGCGATTTCCCCGTCTCGTGGATCGCCGTCAAGCTGATGGAAGGCGACCCCGCCGTCGCCGCGCTGGTGCGCGCCCAAGCCGAAGAGAACGAAGCCGTGCTCGCACGGGCGGAAGAATGGCGCGCGCAGTTCGAACGGGAAAAGGGCGTCGGAGCCGACGTCTACGTCTCCGGCCAGCGCAGCCGCAAAGCCGCTTCCATCGCCAGACGCTTCGCTACCAAGAAGGCGTCCGCCAAGGCGCCCATTTCCGAGCGCATCGACCGGGCCGTCTGCAACAAGTTTTTCGGCCCCGTGTTCCTTCTCTTCGTCGTCTACGGGTTCTACTATCTTTCCTTCGTCCAGGGCTACAATCTCACCCATTACACGTGGCCCGTCCTCGCCGGCGTCCGCAGCTTTGCGGAAAGAATCCTTCCGCAGCCCGGGCTCATCGAGCTGCCCATGCTGCGGGAGTTCGTGCTCTGGATCGTGGACAATCTCAACGCGCTTTTCAACTATATCCCGATCTTCTTCATCCTCTTCGCGCTCATCGCCGTGCTGGAAGACAGCGGCTACATGCCGCGCATCGCGTTCGTCCTGGACCGCATCCTGAGCCGTTTCGGGCTGCACGGGCAGTCAACGCTGCCGATGATCCTCGGCGGCGTGGTCCTGGGCGGCTGCGCCGTTCCGGCGGTCATGGCCACCAAGGGAATCCCCGACGAGAAGTCGAAGCTGGCGACAATCCTGACGCTCCCCATGCTCAACTGCCAGGCGAAACTGCCGCTGTATTTCCTGCTCATCGGCATCTACTTCAACGAGACGGTGCGCCTGCCGCTATTGGGAGACATCAACCAGCAGAGCATCGTGATCGTTTTCATCCAGACGATCAGTCTGCTCTTCGTGCTGCCCATCGCCAAGATCCTTTCGATGACGGTGCTGAAGCACAAGGAAACGGCGCCGTTCATCATGGAGATGCCGCCCTATCACATCCCCACGCTTCGCGGCGTTTTAGGGCGGGCGGTCGAGCGGATCTGGCTGTACGTCCGCAAGATCACCACCGTCGTCGCTGCGGTCGCCGTGGTCCTCTTCGTCCTGCTGCGTTTCCCCGGGCTGTCCCCGGAGCGCCGCGCCCATTACGAGGCGGAGAAAGATCGCGCCGTCAAAGCCTTCCTCGACGCGGCGAAAGACAAAAAATTCGGACGGAGCCTCAAAAGCGAAGACGACGTCCTGAGACTGATTCTTTACCAGCAGGGTTATAAGGAACTGCTCAAGTCCGGGGCCTCCGCCGAGAAGAAAAAAGCTTACGGCCTCCGGAATCCCGATTTCTTCGAGATCGTCCAGAACAGGAAGGATCCTGGAGCGAAGGCGCTTGAAAAGGAGCTCAAAAAGCTGATCGTTTTCCGAACGAACGCGCTGACGGCCATCCGCAAGGAACGCATCGACAACAGCCTGCTCGGGAAAACGGGCCGCGCCCTAGAACCCGTCTCGCGGTACGCCGGCTTCAACTGGCGCGTCAACGTCGCCGTGCTGAGCACTCTGGCGGCAAAGGAAAACAGCGTCTCTACCCTGGGCGCCCTTTATATCAAAGAATCGGGCGACGACGGCCCGAAAAACGCCGACACGCTGGAACAGCGCATGAAGCGTCAGGAAGAAAAACTTACGCCCCTGCACGCCATGGCCCTGATGCTCTTTATGGTCCTCTGTCCGCCCTGCCTGCCCACGATCATGGCTATTCGCGTGCAGACCGGCTCCACTAAATGGATGCTCTTCGCGTTTTTCGTGCCGCTCGTCCTCGGGCTGCTCGCCGCCGTGCTCGTTTTTTCCGGCGGCTCCGCCCTCGGCCTGACCGGATTTCAGGCGATGTGGATCTTCTACCTGATCCCGCTGACCCTGACGATCCTGCTGGGGCTGATCAAAACCAAGAGGACCTATTGACCTGTCCCGAAAAGGCGCGCATATACTGCGGCAGACTGCGGCATTCCCCGCCGCTGGACTGACATACAAAATTCAAACGGAGGTTTTGAGGATGAACAGAAAGTTGTGGACTGGCGTCATAACGGCCTTCTTCATCGCGGCGCTCGCCGGCGCCGCTCTGGCCCATACCCCGCTTTTCTCCTGCTGGGACAACGGCGACGGCACGCTCTCGTGCGAGGGCGGCTTCTCCGACGGCTCATCGGCCGCGAACATCCCCATCCGCGTCGCCGACGAGAAGGGCGAGGTCGTGTTCGAAGGCAAGCTGGACGAGAGCGGCGAGCTGACGTTCGGCAAGCCGCAGGGCGTTTTCTCCGTCACCTTCGACGGCGGCCCCGGGCACACTCTCACCGTCAAGAGCGGCGACATCAAGTAAGGCGGCCTGATTGAATCAGGCCAGGATACTGATTTCAAAAAAGAAAAGGAGCGTATCGTACGTGAAAAAAGCGGCCCTGTTGTCGATATGCGCGCTGTTTGCCGCGGTTCTCCCCGCTTCGGCGCACTTCCAGATGCTCTATACCCCCGAGATGATTCTGGACAAAGGCGGAGAGATTCCCCTGAAGCTTGTGTTCACCCATCCTTTTGAGGCCGGACACACGATGGACATGGAGACCCCGCAGGGGTTCTTTGTCGTGAACAAGCAAAAGAAGACGGATCTGCTCAAGACGCTGAAGCCCATCACCTGGACGAGCCTGGAGAACAAGGGCAGGGGCTTTGAGACTTCTTTCAAGATGAGAGGTATGGGCGATTACGTCTTCTGTCTGGTCCCGGCTCCTTATTTCGAAAAGAGCGAGGACATCTATATCCAACAAATCACCAAAATGATCGTAAACAACGGCAGTCTCCCCACGGAGTGGGATGCCGACATGGGGCTCAAGGCGGAGATCGTGCCCTTGGACAAGCCCTATGCGATCTGGGCCGGCGGGATGTTCCGCGGCGTCGTGAAGAGCGAAGGGAAGCCGGTCCCCTTCGCCGAGGTCGAGGTGGAGTACATGAACCATCGCCCCGACCTGAAGAAGAACGCCTTCGAAAGGAAGGGCGCGGTCTCCGCTCCCCACGACGCCTTTGTGACTCTGACGATCAAGGCCGACGCCAACGGCACGTTCGCTTTCGCCATGCCCAAGGAGGGCTGGTGGGGATTTGCCGCTCTGGGCGTCGGCCCCGATACGGAATTCAAGGGCAAGGAGCTCTCGCAGGATGCGGTGATTTGGGTTCAGGCTGCCAAGATGTAGTTCGTTGAGGCACTCTACGGCAGAGAGAGGAGGTTTTCAGACCATGGGCGCACAGGAGCTGATCGTTGTCCTGATCGCGCTTGCCGCCGGAGGATACCTGCTTCGCGGCTGGATCGTTTCCGCACGGCAGGGACGCTGCGGCGGGTGCGGATGTGGGTGTGGGGGCAGAAAATGCCCTCCGGACGAGGAATAATCGAGGGAGTTTCGTCCCTCTCGAAAGAATCGACATGACATTCGATGTATACACAACACTAAGGAGGAGAATTTTCATGCGCAAGATTTTTTCCGTACTGCTTGCAGGGGCGTTTTTTGCGGCTTCTTTCGGCGTTTCCGCCGAGGCTCACGAGTTCTGGGTGAACGCCGAGTATAAGGACGGCCTTCTCAAGGCCGATTTGGGCTACGGGCACGAGTATCCCGATCCCGAACCCATTGCCGCGGACCGTACGCATCTCTTCGAGCCCTTGAAGCTCATTACCGCCGAGGGCGCGACGGAGATGGCCCAGACCGGCGCCGACAACTTCCACTACGAGGCGGCGGCCGACCTGAAAAAAGGCGACTATTTGGTGATCGGCAACTACAAGCCCACTTTCTGGGCCAAAGGAGCGGAAGGATGGAAACAGGCGGACAAGGCCAAGTACAAGGAACTGACGAAGGCCGATGCGACTTATGCCGAGGAAGCGGCGATGTACGCCAAGCTCGTCCTGAATCTTGACGGCGCCGAGGGGATGGATGTCATCACCAAGCCGGTGGGACAGCGTCTGGAGATGGTGCCGCAGGTGAATCCGGCGACGGTGAAGCCGGGACAGCGCTTCCCCGTTCTGATACTCGTCGACGGCAAACCGGCCAAGACGGCGGAAGTGAAAGCCGTTTACGCGGGTTTTGCCGGCGACACGAAGGACGGCGATCCCGCCAACGAGTACAAGGCGTTCTATGGGCGTACCGACCTGAAAGGCATTATCAACATCATTCCCTCGAAAGCCGGCTATTGGAACGCCTCTGTGGAAGTGAAAGTGCCTTATGCCGACAAGACCGTCGCCGACGAGTCCGTCCTGGTATCCCGTCTGACGTTCATGATCGCGGAGTGATCCCGGTTTCACGAGAACGACGAATTCTTATACTATTTCTTGATAAAACGCATGAACACAGTTTACGGGGCGCTGCGGGGAAGTTCAGTCGCTCGGAACTCCTTCGACTGCTGCGCAGCTCGCCTTGTGAATCTTCCTCGCCGCGCCTCTGTGTTCGGCCTTTTAATTGAGAAATAGTATGAATCTTACCGCAAACGAGCGGCCCCGCCATTTCTCTTTCAAGGCGGGGCCGCTTTTCAATCAGCGATGGTTGGGGGAGCGTTCGATGAGTCGAGATTCCGGCGCGAAAATAATTGACGAAGCAGAGCGGGACTGCTAAAATCACATTCAACACTACTTATTGCGGAGGTGGAGAGGATGTATGCGGCTGAGCGGCAGTACAAAGGCGTCATTATTATTATAGCGGCGGCCGATGCATCGTGTTCTCTTCCTCTGACGACGCTATAATTTGTCGTGGAGCAATACAGGGAGGACGGGGCGCGGCTCTTTCCTCCCTGTTGTTTTTGCGGTGTGTTCGGACGGGTTCATGAGTTCCGCCTGTGACGCGGAGCACAATTTAAATCAAGAGGTGAGGCATCATGTCGGTTGACTACAAATCGACGCTTCAACTGCCGGTGACCGAGTTTCCCATGCGCGCCGGCTTGGCGAAGAAAGAACCGGAAACGGTCAAGTTCTGGGAACGGAACGGGATTTACAAAAAAATGCTGGAGCGCAACAAGGACCGCCGTTCCTTCATGTTCCACGACGGGCCGCCCTACGCCAACGGGGCGATCCACATCGGCCACGCGCTCAACAAGTCGCTGAAGGATTTCATCGTCAAGTACAAGTCGATGCGCGGCTACTACGTGCCTTACGTGCCGGGCTGGGATACGCACGGACTGCCCATCGAACTGAAAGTGCTCAAGGACGAGCACTTGAACAAGGACACGACGCCGGCGCTCGAGCTCCGCTCCGAGTGCCACGACTACGCGCTCAAATGGGTGGACGTGCAGCGCGAAGGCATGAAGCGCCTGGGTTGCTTCTCGCTCTGGGACGAACCGTATTTGACGCTCAAGCCCGAGTTCGAGGCCCGCGAGCTCGAGACGTTGGCCACGATCGTGGAGAAAGGTTTCGTCTACCGCGGCACCAAGCCCGTGTACTGGTGCATCGACTGCCAGACCGCCGAAGCCGCGGCGGAGATCGAGTACGCCGACGTCTCGTCGCCCTCGGTGTTCGTCGCCTACCAGATGGACGACGACGTGGCGGAGCGTTTCCCTGCGCTGAAAGGACGCGACGTGAACGTCGTGGTCTGGACGACGACGCCCTGGACGCTGCCTGCCAGCCGCGCCGTGACGCTGAACGCCAACTTCGACTACTCTTTTTTCGAGGTGGGCGACAAAGTTTACCTGATCGCCGACGGCATGGCCGATTCGGTGTCGCGCGACACCGGGCTCGATTTCTCGAAACGCCTGCTGACCGTCAAGGGTAAAGACCTGGAATTGCTCAGCGCCAATCATCCCATGTATCCCTGCAAGACGCCGCTCGTGTTGGCTCCGTACGTCACGCTCGACGCCGGCACCGGCTGCGTCCACACGGCGCCCGCCTACGGCGTCGAGGACTTCGAGACGGGGCAGCGCTATCACGTCGAAAACTACAATCCCGTCGACGCCACGGGACATTACAAGCCCGACACGCCCGTCGTCGCCGGCCTGGATCTGGACAAGGGCGGCCGCAAGGCGCTGGAAGTGATCGAAGCCAACGGCCGTTTGCTCGGCCTGAAGAAGATTTCGCACTCTTATCCGCACTGCTGGCGCTGTCACAAGCCCGTCATTTTCCGCTCCACGCCGCAGTGGTTCATCGACGTCGCCGCGTTCAAGAAACGCGCCCTCGACGTGATCGATAACGAGGTGAAATGGATTCCCGGCTGGGGGCACGACCGCATTTACAACATGGTGTCGGAGCGCTCCGATTGGTGCATCAGCCGCCAGCGCGTGTGGGGCGTGCCGATCCCGGCGTTCGAGTGCGAGGACTGCCACGAGACGATCCTCGATGCCGCCCGTATCCGCCGCGTCGCGGAAAAAGTCGCCGGGGCCGGTTCCGACGTCTGGTGGGCGAGCGCGCCCGAAGATCTGCTCGGCGATCTGGCGGTCTGCCCTCACTGCGGCAGTCATCATCTGAAGAAGGGCGAAGACATTCTCGACGTATGGTTCGATTCCGGCGCGAGCCACTTCTCCGTCATGGACGTTCCCAGCCGTCCTTATCTGAGCTGGCCGACCGACCTTTATCTCGAAGGGGCCGATCAGCACCGCGGCTGGTTCCAGACTTCGCTGCTCACTTCCGTGGCTGTGGCCGGAAAGGCGCCGTACCGGGCCGTCCTCACGCATGGCTTCATCGTCGACGAACAGGGGCGCAAGATGTCCAAGTCGCTGCAGAACGGCGTCGCCCCCGAGAGGATCACGAATCGCGACGGCGCTGACATCCTGCGCCTGTGGGTGGCTTCCGCCGACTATCGCAGCGACGTGCACATCTCCGACGGCATCATCAAAAACCTGTCGGAGGAATACCGCCGCATCCGCAACACGGCCCGCTTCATGCTCGGCAACCTGAACGGCTTCGATCCGGCCAGGGATTCCGTGCCGTTCGACAAGATGCCCGAGTTCGACCGCTGGGCCATGTCGTTGCTGAACCGCGTCGTCGAGCGCGTGACGGAAGGTTTTGAGGCATATGATTTCCACATGCCCATCACCGTCATTCATCAGTTCTGCGTCGGCGAGCTGAGCTCGTTCTATCTCGACGCCAGCAAGGACCGCCTCTACGCCGACGAGGCGAACGGCCTGAGCCGGCGCGCCTGCCAGACGGTGATGTGGAAGACCGTCTGCGCGCTGGCGCGCATGCTCGCGCCCGTGATCAGCTTCACCGCCGAGGAGATCTGGCAGCAACTGCGCACGATCGACGCTTCGCTGGCCGAGAGCGTCTTTCTGGGCGGCTGGCCGGAAGCGGACGCCGCCGAAACGGACGGCGCGCTCGTGGAGAAGTGGGAAAAGGTGCAGTTCCTGCGCGGTCTCGTCAGCAAAGCGCTGGAAGCCGAGCGCGCCGCCGGCAAGATCGGCCAGGCGCTCGAAGCCCGCGTCGCCGTGGCCGCACCCGAGTTCTACAAAAACGCCATGAGCGCCGAGGGCTGGGCGATGGTGTGCATCACGTCGGGCTTCGAGTTCGGCGAGACGGTGGAAAGCGACGGCGACATCCGCGTCGAAGTGTTCCCCGCCAAAGGCACGAAGTGCCCGCGCTGCTGGAAGTACGAAGAGACGTCGCACGCCGAAGGGCTCTGCTGCCGCTGCGCGTGCGTCATCGAGAAAAAGTAGTCTGAAATAAATTAAAACGCCGAAAATGTTCCACGTGGAACATTTTCGGCGGACGGGGTACAATGAAAGGAGCGAAGAACCTTCACTCCTTTTTTATGACGGAGTGGTGATCGGTCGAATGGAAAAAATGAACGGCGAAATTTACGAGCTGGCTGTCCCCGAAGAGGATTCCGGCGCGCGCCTCGACCTTTTTCTCGCCGGCGAGCTTTCGCTGTCGCGCAGCCGCGCCCGAAGCCTGATCGACGGAGGCGCCGTCAGTTCCGGACAGGTGAAAAAGATTCGCCCGGCCTTCAAAATTCAACCCGGTCAGATTTACCGCGTGGAAATTCCCGAGGCCGCGCCGGCGGAGATCGCGGCGCAGGATATGCCCTTTGACGTGGTCTACGAGGACGAGGACGTGATCG
>OHAO01002455.1_pt1 | contig 11376 bp, 9 predicted proteins | sample 1577151 | NCBI WGS metagenome assembly OHAO01 (sample SAMEA3541585, study PRJEB24748) | human gut metagenome | biome: human gut; feature: human-associated habitat; material: faeces | place: China | collected 2012 | reverse complement strand
GATTCGTTTAAAGCCTTCCGGAAAAGAAGAGATCTCACTCTTAGAATGCATAATTTCTTTGGAAAGGAACTTTTCCAAAAAACTGTTATTAGTAAGTTGGAGTAGGATTAGAAAGTCCGTGCAAAATTGCATCTTAGCCTGAAGACTAAGAAGTATGATAGAAGATTCTTAAACTTATATATAGGATTAATGATACAAAATTGTTAGCAAAGAATATGCTGAAGCAATAATTATACCTATAATTGTCCCATTATTATTTGCTTATGTTCTGATTATTGGTAAATTTGCCAAAAACTGGAACCTGTTTTGTGTTATAATGCCAATAATTGGAATATAAAGTTGTAGCTATGGAACTATATCGGAGCATAATAGAAGATTTGAAAGCATGGAAACGTAATTCCGAAAGAAAGCCCCTTATATTGAAAGGAGCACGTCAAACCGGAAAAACTTGGATTCTTGAGTATTTCGGGAGAACGGAGTTTAAGTATACGGTCAAATTTAATTTTGATAAGGATCATTCTATCCATGAGATATTTGAAACAACCAAGGAACCCTCACGAATTATTTCACAACTATCATTGCTCACTGACAGTCCTATTCTGCCGAGCGAAACCTTACTCATTTTCGATGAAATCCAAGAATGCAATCCTGCCTTAAATGCATTGAAGTATTTTTATGAAGATGCGCCTGAATATGCTGTTGTAGCGGCAGGCTCCTTGTTAGGTGTAGCTTTGTCTAAAGGCGATTCATTCCCGGTAGGCAAAGTTGAGTTCCTGAATTTATATCCTCTTACATTTAAGGAATTCTTAAAGACAACCAATGAAAAACTATACAACTATATTGAAGAGCTTACTGAAATAACTCCTTTGCCACAATTTGTTACCGACAGGCTTAGTGAACTGTATCAGCAATATTTGGTTATTGGCGGAATGCCTGCCGCAATAAACTATTTTCTCGAAAACAAAGGCATGGAAAAAGTGAAAAAAGAACAGCAAATAATACTGAATGCCTATACTCTGGATTTCTCTAAACATGCAGAAAATAAGGATATTCCCCGTATTATTCACATCTGGAATTCCATCCCTAGCCAGTTGGCTAAGGAAAACAGAAAGTTCCTGTATAAATTGGTTAAGCCCGGTGCGCGTGCTCGGGATTATGAAGACGCTTTGCTTTGGTTGGAAAGTGCCGGCTTGATTTACCGGGTATTTTGTACAACCAAGCCGTTTCTTCCTTTGAAGGCCTATGATGATCTATCAGCATTCAAAGTCTATTTATCCGATGTCGGACTGTTGCGTGAATTATCCGGTCTTCCGTCCGAAATCGTATTTCTTGGCAATGATACTTATACGGAATTTAAAGGTGCTATTGCCGAAAATTATGTTTTGCAGAGTTTAGTTCCTCAATATGATATTCTTCCACGTTACTGGACTTCTGTAGGAAAAGCAGAAGTTGATTTCGTCATTCAGTCTGGCGGTGAAATTATCCCTGTTGAGGTGAAAGCTCAAACTCGGTTAGGAGGTAAAAGTTTGTCTGTTTATGATGCGAATTATCATCCGACATATAAACTGCGTTATTCATTGAATAATTTGAAACAGGATGGTACATTGATTAATATACCTTTATATCTGGCAGATTGGACAAAGAAGATCGTTAACTTTTTAATATATCGCTAATTAAATGGTCATTAAATTAATGACCATTTAATTAGCGATATATTACACTATATTTGTTTATGTTCTGATTGCCAAGGGACATTTTGTAGAATGAAACAGCTTTAATAAGTTACAGATTCCGATAAATCACTTTCTGCATTTTTCTTATCGAGTGCTGTTACGAAATAAGTTCCTTTTTCATTCAGTTTGAATGTGGTATCTTTAGTGGTCCCTATTAAGCTGGCTATTTGGTTGATGCCATTATCTTTATACACTGCATAATAAGCAGCTTGTACTCCACTCCATGATAAATTACTTCCACTTACGCGGACATTGGTCGGAGTATTTGGCTTTTCAGCTATGGTTCTGCCTAAGTAGGGGAGCAAGACAGGAGTTTTATATACATTCCTGATTACATCCATAATCCTGACTTTATTTTCTACCAGATATTTAACGCTATACAAAACACTTCCTTTTACTTTTGGTTTTGTTTTTGCAAAATCGAACTGTTTTTGCAGATCCTCGGACGACTGGAATTTGCTGCCATATGCCGGGTCACCAAATTTATAAACTCCATATCCTACTAAAAGATGATTCTCATAAATATATTGTGACCATAAATTTAGTCTCTGATTAAAACTGCTCTCTTCCGTGCCCGTAGCAAAATACAATTGTGGAATTACAACATCCACCCAGCCTTCTTTCGACCACTTTTTCACATCTGCAAACAAAGTATTATAGTTACTATCCATATTGGCCGCGGGGCTGATTGAGAAGATCACATCAGGACGAGTCTCGATAATAGTCTTTTGAATATTCTGGATTACTACATTTACATTATTTCGTCTGAAATCAGCAATATTATCAAATTGTGCCTTACCATATTTTTCATATTCCGCATTATCATTCATGCTCTCAGACGCTTCTAATGCAGGATAGAAATAATCATCCATATGAATACCGTCAACATCATATTTAGTAATAATTTCCTTGACGATTTGTGTTATGCGGGTTTGCACCTCGGGTAAAGCCGGATTATAAATCCGAATCTTTTCGTAATCCTTAGTCAGTTCAGTAGGAATCTTTGGATCCAACAGAGGAAATGCCGAACCTTTATTTGCCCGGGTGGAAATACGATAAGGATTCAACCAGGCATGGAATTGAATATTTCGTTTATGAGCTTCTTCAATAAGAAATCCCAGAACGTCATAACTTGGCTTAACTCCGGCAGTTCCTGTGATATACTTACTCCAAGACTCGTATTGCGAATCATAAAATGCATCTGCCATTCCCCGAATCTGGAAGAATATTGCATTCATTTTGTTTTCGAGTAATAAGTTCAGATAGTCAATATACTTTTGTTTCTGAACAGTAGCATTGTATTCCTCCATGGGCCAGTCGATACCCCAGGCTGTAGTTACCCATACTCCACGTAACTCTTTTTGAGGCAAAGTCGAAGGCGTATTTTCTTCCGGTGGCGGTATAATATCATCTTCATTGTCCTTACTACAAGATGCGACAAATGCAATGAAAATAATCAAGGTTATATATTTCAAATATTTCATTCCTAAATTCAGAATAATGAAGCCGCCTAATTCTCACTCATTAGACGGCTCCTATGTTAATACTATAATTTATTTGATTAAAAAACGAAGATAGTTATTAATCTTCTTCCTCTTGTTTGATAGGGAATTCACAGATTACAAATCCAGAATCTGTACGTGAGCCGAAAATGCAGAGTTTAGCATCCTTTCCATTTTCATCTTTCTCTATAAGATAATCTGTTTGTGCCAGAGCTGCTCCATTACCACTTCCACCCAAGATGAATTTATAATCAGGATTATGATTATCTCCTTCATCAAACTTCTGCATTGCTTCAGCCACTGTACTCCCCTTGGTCAGATTGTAAACAACCAAGGAAGGAGTTGCTTTGGATGCACTTCCTTGTCCGGCACTACAAACTATCAGATAACGTTCCTCATTAAAGGTAAATATCCTGGGAGCAACCGCTTCTGTTTCCAAGTTCGATTTGTTCATTGCATATTTACTTCCAAGAGATTCATCAACCAATGTAACGGGCAATCTTACTCCTGACCATACATATTGGTCTGTATCTTCTATCCTATACACATTGGTAACCATAGTCGCATCAGCACTTGAAGTCAGTACTTTCGGTTCACCTATTGTCTTATGATTACTTACGGTCAATCTCAAAAATTTAGTAGACGCATTATCTCCAAAGAAGATAAATCCATTACCGTTTTTATCGATGTTGACTGATATATTATCTCCATGTCTGTTTCCAGCTCCAGGAATGTCCGATACTTTGATATCGGCAATAACTTCAGGTTTAGAAGTTGGTGTATCCCAATAATAAATCTTCAATGGTGATGCTTGAGAACCTGATAGGGATGCAATATATACATGTCCGTTTGCCAATGCTCCCATATTATAAGAATAGGTTCCACCCGTTACACCCGTAAGATCCAACATTATCGGTTTAATTTCACCTTTCTTCAGTTCAGACACCTTAAGAAGATGTGGAGCAGTTTTTCTGCTGACAATCAATACATGTTCACCATCATAAGAAGCACATCTTGTTAATAGACTTCCATAATCAGGATAGATATTGTCTCCGGAGAAATCATATACTGTAGGCTTCTCGAAATCAGCTCCGTATACCGGAATTCTTTTTCTGACTCTTATAAAATATTCTTTGTATCTCTTTTGATTTACTATCCGAAGAACCAAAGTTTTAGAAGCAGTTTCTTCATCCATGGAGAAATCCAATACCGAATTTTGAAGAGTAGCTCCATCAGAAAGCTTCGCGTCCAGATTAAGAGCAGAGAAGTTCGTTGTCATATCCAAGCGCGGGAAATTGATGATTTTATTGTCTTCATCAATAGTTCCTTCTACAACTGTATTGCCATCTGCACCTGCATTGGTTATTTTGATAGAAAGAAGTTCGGTATCATAAGGTGCTATATGGCTTTTCGGATAATCCTCATCGCAGGATACCAGACCAAGTCCCAGCAATACAGCCAAAAATCCTATATTTCTTATTAATTTATACATAATCTCATGTTTTAGTTTAAAATAATTTCCATGATTTCATTGATTCATGTTGTCAATTGATGCCTGTTGGCCAACCTTCAGTCTGAGTCAAAGTATATCCTTTATTCTTATAGTCCGAAATTTGATTCGTACCAATAGGAGAAAGATACGGATTAACGTTAGGAACGTTCAGGAATGGTAGTCTACCCTGATTCTGTGTGGGATAGAAGAAACCATTCATCTTAGCTGCATTAGTTCCATCATATACTGTAAAGCTTCCGTCTTTGCCCATTACTCTGAGTTTCCCTTTATTCTCATCCTTCAACTCGCTTTTTACTTCATTGTTGAAATTAACCCAGGTACCAATCAACAAATCTTCATTCTTATCGGTATCCATGTATTCCAGCTTTTTCCAACGCCTTAAGTCAATGATACGTGAAAATTCAAAAGCAAATTCCATTCTTCTTTCCCGTCTGATTTCCCAAAGCAATGCCGGTACAGTAGGGTCTCTATGGGGATCTTGTGGAAGTGCGTCCAGCTTCATTTCAGCTGTCATAGTTACTCCTAAAGCTTTGGCTTCATCTGCCACCGGTCTTTTGCGAATCAGATTGATAGATATATCTATATCACTCTGAGAGACCTCTGCACCACCCAGTGTTGCAAGTTCAGCTTTCGCTTCAATCCAGTTTAGCAAGACTTCAGCATAACGCAGTACCGGATAACCTGTTACGTTTTTCTCGCTTTGGAATTCGGCAGCCGGAGAACCACCACTTTCAATATAGCTCAGTCCACTTCGTGGGATAAACTTTGTTACATATAAATAGCTACTCTTGGATCTTGGAGTGGGTTTAGTATAGAAGCTGGCTTCAAAACGAGAATCTCTTGTTTTAATCAGATTACTAAGAGTAAAATCATCTACATTTTCCAAAGAAGAAGTCTGCCAATCCTTACCATCTGTACAGATGAACGCTTTAATCAAATCCAGGTTTGGACCAACATCGGTAGGGTCATTCATATTACAAGTTGATGCGATGGAATGCGTAACATTTTGACCAGCATCATATTTTCTGTATAAAATGCAATCCTTGCTGTTGGTTAAGTCAGTAGAACCGAATAATTTACGGAAATCTTCAACAATACCATATTTGCCACTATTCATAACCATCTCTGCTGCAGCAACAGCTTGATCGAAGAACTTTTTAGCCCGTTCGTTATTTTTGTAATAATATTTCTGCCAACTTGCCTCAAACAGAGCCCATCTTGAAACCATGGCAGCTACTACGTAACGATTCACATATTGACCTCCATCATTCAAACGAACGTTATGTAATGCATACTCAAAATCGTTGTAAACTGCATCCATAACCTCGTTTCTCGGAGTGCGGTCTTTGTATAAGCCATCCTTATCCGTATTCTGAACTTCTGTGTCGTAATAAGGAACATCGCCAAAAACATTTACCAGACGAGCATATTCCAGTGCTCTGAAGAAGCGTCCAACACCTGTCCAATGGTTATATTGTTCTTCTGTCAATATTTCAGGCATCAGATTAGTGATGCGGTCAATCATAACATTTGCTTTTCTAACCCAGGCAAAATTCCATGTAGGACCGGTAAATTCACTTTGCCACATCATGTCCAGACTTGTACTTCCTTTAGATGTAGGAACTGTACGCCCAAACTGCGTTTGAGTGGACATCCTCACTGCATCGTCATTAAACGTATAATTGGCGTTAGGAGCATAAGTCGTTGTATACTTTAATCCATACCCCACAAAGAAGTTTGTGTAAAAAGCATTAGCATATAGACGTACTCTATCTTCATTGGTCCAATATGCATCATCCTCAGCCGTAGTCAATGACGGGCGGTCGAGCACATCATTACAGTTCGTAAATAATAAAACGACACCGGCTAAAATTATAAATATTTTTAATTTCATAATGATTCTATTTTAGAAGGTTAATTGAACACCACATGATAAACTTTTGAATACCGGTGTACCGGTACCTGTACGTCCAAGGTTATAATTGGTGGAGAACATAGAATATCCTGATATAGCTTCCGGATCAATAGGTAATCCTCTCAGGTTATCAAATGTAAAGAAGTTCTCCAATGACATATAGACTCTTGCTTTGCTGATGTATATCTTAGATAAGATATTTGTCGGAACGGTATATCCCAATGTTATATTCTTGATTCTTAAATAAGACATATCCAGTAGATAGCGGGATTGTTTCTGCATAGCAAATCCAGTATCACTGCCACCTAAGTCCCATGCTCTGGGATAGAAAGCATTGGTACGTTCTTCTGTCCAATAGTCTGTTGTAAAGGTCTTAGGTAGTGCACCTTCCTTTGCATTATACCCAGGAATTGCTAATTGGCCGCTACCCCAAATCTTGCGTTTTCCAATACCTTGGAAGTAAATAGAAAAATCAAAGCCTTTATAATCGGCACCTAATCTGAAACTGTATTCATAGCGACCCCGGAAATGGCACCTCTCTTCTCCTACTTTGTGGCACAATCCTATAATGGTAGTTATAGTGGATGGACATCCAGAATAACCAACCGTTTGGGGAATGATGTGAAAGACCAGATTATCTATACAGAGACATTCGAAAGCGGACAAGCCAACCGGATAAGTTTTGAAAATTATGCAAACTTTGTTGTTAACAACCTCAACCGGGAAGCTGGTGGTATCGGTGCTTATCACATTAATGCAGATTCATTTGACAAAAACGAATATCGTTATGTACGAAATGCAATTTCCATCATGAATCCTCCTATCAAGTAATATAATCACTTTATAAACCAAAAATAATATGAAGAAACATATAGCATTATTATTCCTGTCCTTAGGCTTTTTCACCGCTTGCGACATGGTCAGTGGTGAAGGAGAAGGTGCTGACAATGCGGTCTACATGGGTAACACCAACAGTAGCGGAGTAATCTCGATGGTGGTAAGCAACGATAAAGGTGGCAGTTCTGTAATCACTCCCCGATTAGCCAACATTACCGACCAGCCAGTGGAAATAACGGTAGAAGTGGACAAACAACTGTTGGAGGAGTATAACACCAAAGCCGGTCTGACGCTGGAACCTATGGCAATAGAAGACTTTGTATTCATCACCAAGGACAAGAAAGAAACACACGGAAAAGCTGTGGTGACTATTGAACCCGGACAGTACAACGCCAGCGTGGAGATAAAGATCCCCCAAATAGATGAAACCAAGTATCCCTACAGTAAGCGTTTTGCTATTCCGGTATCCATCACTAGCTCTTCCAAATATAAGATACTGAGCTCGCCGGACTTTACTATCATCCGTCTGAGCCGCGAGCTGGTTACTTCCGTCGGACAATTCTCACGTGCAGGAAGTATCGCACTGGTACCCAATGCAGAGCTGAGAAAGCCTATGGATAATTGGACCATGCAGGTGAGTATGCTTTACCCGAGAATGACTAATAGTAATCAAACCGTCATGTCGATCCAATCCGGTACGGGCGATTTTTATACCCGTATCACCAACGACAAAGGTATCCAGATCAAGAACGGACGCGATGGAGATGATACTTGGACCAACAAGCCCTTATCTAACGGGAAATGGCTGAACATCAGCCTTGTTCACAGGAATGCTTCCAGTATCTCGGTTTATGTGAACGGAGAATTACAGAAGACGTTCGAAACCTCGCCTATCTATTTTTCGGACATGAAGAAGTGCTGTCTATTTATAGGCAACACTCAATATACTAATGTTTATATTCGCGAAGCACGCATGTGGAACAGGGCATTGACCGACGGAGAAATCATAGATAAGGAATATTTGCCTCAAGATCCAACAGATCCCAACCTGATTATGTACATGCCTTTCAACACTGTAGAGAACAATGAAATGAAAGAACTGACTGGCAATTGGGAAATCTCAGACTTTCGCACATTGGGTATATGGGATGAAGATCCTCCCAAAATATCATATGTAGAGAATGTACAATTCCCGGCCGAAGACCTGATAATTGTAGAATAGCTCTCCTGTTCGTGTAACAAATTAAAATCGAAACAAATGAAAAAAATAATTCAATTGCTGTATATACTGTTTGCCGTAGCTGCCTTTTCGGCTTGTAGCGATAACAATCAGGGAGAAGTGGTAAGCCAGGACTTGTCTTATCAGCTCGATGCAAACTATGTATTTGTAGATATTCCGGAAAAGTTTCTGTTTGATCCTTCCAACATTTTATATCTGGAAGGTAAGACCGTGATGAAACTGAATGCCAAGAGCGATGGAAAACAGACTACGATAACCGAAGGAACCGAGTTCACCTTTAATGTAAAATTGAAAAAGGCTTTGAACCAAAATGTCAAAGTGCGTCTCAAAAAGAACCTCGACTTGTTGGAAGGACATACTTTGACAGAGTTTCCGGACGAGGCATTCGAATTGAATGATGCCATCATAACTGCCGGAAGTAGAGAGGGGACAATTACTCTTAATATCACTAATCCAGATATATTGAACAAACTACCGGGATACGTTCTTCCACTTCGCTTGGAATTTGTAGATGCAGTCAGTGGAGTGAAAATATCGAAACAGAGCTACAACGTGTTAATAGAGATAAATCTCAAATTGGAGAAAGACAATATTGATCCTTCTAATGATGAGATTACTGGAGAGTATTTCAATAACAACGTTGTTTTTGAATCAAATAAAAGCGATGGTTTGGAATTTCTGTATGATGGAAAAAACTCTGGCAATACGTGGTACCCTAATAAGATTACTTTCCTGACGATGACTTTCCCGGAGCTCACAAGAATACTGGGTGTCAGAATCAACTTTGACACCGGTTACTACAGTCTTGGAAGTTTGAACGTGTATGCAGACGAAGGTAACGGATTCATTTCATATGGCAAACTCACCAGAAATGCTAATGGCACCATATATCTGAAGTTCAAGGAACCCGCTGACATACGTGCTCTCAAGTTTGATGGAATGTTGACCACTAGCGGTGGTACAGGACCGGACATCTACGAAATCACATTCATCAAATAGTGTGAATTGACAGAAAGAATGCAAATTACACAAAAAATTATTCTGAGACTGTCAACAGTACATCCATTAATGTAATTTGCGTAATTTGTGTTCTTTCTTTTTATTATTGCTTACCTGTTTATACCTAACTATATGTTTAACATACTATCTAATATTACTCTACGAAATATTACCACTGCCGGAGTGGTTCTCACAGTTGTGATATACCTTTGTACATCTTGTAGGAACAACCATGCCGAAGTGGAACGCATAATCCGCAATCATCTTGAACCCACCAAAGAGCTATATGCTCTCGCCCTACAGACGGGCGAAGTTACCCTGCCTCTTGGCGGCAAATATCCGCATGTTACCTATCCAGTTCCGGGAGGTACGGAAACCCCTATCAGCAATGTATGGATTGTAAATGGCAACTATATGGGCAAAACATACGAATGCCACGGATGCGACTCGTGCATGAAGTGCTATCAAGATGCCGGGCTGATAACATATAACATCGTTCGTAGAGACAGTACTTCAGTTAGGAGCACCGTATGCCTCACAGAAAAAGGAAAACAATACTTAATCGAACGACATATTTCCGGATTTCACCCTATTATCAATGCCTGGCGCCGAAGAGAGCAACTGGAAGTAGTACTGGTGGCCAAAGAAAAGTTTGACTTGGAGATACACCCCTCGGACACTACGGAAATCTATCATTGTAAGGTACACCGAAAACTCGAAATTACTCCCTTCATCGAAGCATTGGGTGCTACCGGCAAAGAGAACCAACCGGATTATGTGCGCAAACTTCGTGTAGACCTTAATAACAAAGAGTACCCTATGGTAACTTACATCGAAATGGAGCCATAAAAAATATTTTCTATTTCTCAAACAAAACACAGTTTTTCAATACTCATATTAAAACTTTTGGGCAATTTTGTCTAAATGAAATAAATATCTTATGTAAAGCTTTACACAAATTTTCCAAATGGATAAAACAAAGCTTGCGTACCCAATCGTTTTTCGGAACAACAGAGAATATTGTATATACACAGATATGAATTGCGGTCTGTGACTACTTGCTACTTATCATCATTAGTATCCACTAATAGGACATCTACTAAAACCCTCCTGTTTTATTAGGGCACTAATATTATCCCACCATTATAATCAAGTAAAATAATGATTTTTCATAATCATCTGATAATCAATGTACATCACAAATATATTAGTTTTATTTGAAACTATTGTTCAAAACGACTATCTTTGTGCAAAGATTAAGATATAGATAAAAGATTTGACTATGAAATATGATATTTCCTATATGACAACAGAGGCTGTAAGCCTGCTTAAATCACTGATTAGCATCCCTTCCATCAGCCGGGAAGAAACCCAAGCTGCGGATTTTCTGCAAAACTATATTGAAATGGCAGGTATGCAGACCGGACGCAAGGGAAATAATGTGTGGTGCCTCAGTCCGATGTTCGATTTGAAAAAGCCCACTATCCTGCTTAACTCTCACATTGACACTGTAAAACCTGTCAACGGTTGGAGAAAGGATCCGTTCACTCCCCGCGAAGAAAATGGCAAATTGTACGGGCTGGGCAGCAACGATGCCGGTGCCAGCGTTGTTTCGTTATTACAGGTGTTCCTGCAAC
>OHAO01002448.1_pt1 | contig 11412 bp, 11 predicted proteins | sample 1577151 | NCBI WGS metagenome assembly OHAO01 (sample SAMEA3541585, study PRJEB24748) | human gut metagenome | biome: human gut; feature: human-associated habitat; material: faeces | place: China | collected 2012 | reverse complement strand
GTTCCATCAGGTTGCTCTGGGTCTCGATGACGGTGAAGTTCTCGCCGAATGAACTGCAGGCGATGGGTGCGGCGCGAATGGATACCTCTTCGCTGATTAAGCGTCTGCCGCGAAAAAAAGCGTAGCTGTCCTCACTTCCATCGTTTTTCGGCCCGCTTCGAAGCTTGGTTTCGTTGCGGGCTTTTTGATGCTCCGCGCTAGGTAAAACTGTCTAAACGATTTGCCTTTTTGTCAAAGAGGCAACGATTTCCCACTGATTTCTGCTTGTTGTTGCGAAATGAGAATAATTCCTATTACAATTCGCAACGATTCAAGACGGTTCGATAGATCTGAAAAAAAACGCTTCTTGCCGTCGCTTCTTCCTACTTTTTAAGAGACAACAAATGACCAAATTCAAGACAACGCTTCTGGCGATGGCGGTGAGCGCCGCCGCCTTCTCGGTTCAGGCAGCTCAGGTTTCGCTTTACGGTTCCGTTTCGACGGGTGTTCTCTACCAGAACCAAGCTTCCTTGTCGGGTGGCCAGGATGCGGCTAACCAGGAAAGCAAAGATTCGTTCACGATGGAAAGCGGTTTCTGGGGGGATTCCATCTGGGGCATTACCGGTGAGGAAGATCTCGGCAACGGCTGGACCGTCGGCTTTACGCTTGAAAACGAATTCGGTTCGGACACGGGTGAAATGGCTTCGGAAGGCACGATTTTTGACAGTCAGGCATATCTGCGCATCGGTAATGACAAAGTCAATTTTGCCTTCGGCAACATCGGCGGTCTGGCAAGTGCCGGCGGCGACTTTGATTTGCTTTGCGCTTTTGACCCGATGGAAGCCTTTGTCGGTGTGGCAGGTCTCGGTGCTTTTGCGTCTAAGGATTTTGCAAGCGGCAACATGGCTGTTGTCGAAGTGACGCCGATGGAGGGCTTCAAGGTTTCTCTGATGGGCAACACCGGTGATGACGACTCCAATGCCAAGTGGTCGGATCGCGATCACTACTATGGTCTGGGTGTGTCCTATGAAAACGGCCCGCTGGCCTTGGCGGCGATTGCTGAAATGCGTAAGTATGACAAGATCGCTGAGCGCAACAATTTGTCAGATAACGACGACTCTTGGACTTTTACGGTAGCCGCTGCTTATGACTTTGAAGTAATCCGTCCGAGTTTTGTGTATCAGCACGCCAGCAAGACGCGCGAATTTGCGGCAGGAGAGATCTCTGACGCCGCTTATAACTTCGACAGTTTCATGCTCGGCGCCACGGCTCCGCTTGGACAGGGCACGCTGCGCGCTTCCGTTCAGTACGTCAAGGGTGAAAACGATGCGGTGTCCGACGAAGAGGGCAGTGCCACGATTCTCGGTCTGGCCTATACCTATGACATGAGCAAGCGTACGACGCTCTACGGCGCTGCGTTCTACTCGGTCGGCGGCGACGGTCTTGACAAGGACCTCGGTGCCAACGAGACAGAATTTGGTTTGATGGGCCGTGCTGATTACAACAGCGTCGGTTTCGGCGTGGGTCTTGTGCACACGTTCTAAGCACACAACGACGCAATGAAGGTGTAAACCGATTCGCAAATCAAAAAGAGCCGGGGCCCTCGATGTCACGGCTCTTTTTCAAATCTGAGCGGCGACGAACATTCTTTTGATGCGAACGAGAATTGCTAATTTTCAAGTTCTCTCGTCGTCTTCTTTGCTGCTAAGCGACATCAGGAAACAAGTGTCAACGCTTGAATGGCTGATTCATTGTTGAAAATACTGATTGATAACCGTTCTCATCGAGATTGAGAAAAGGTATCATTCGCATTGAATTTATCCATCGTTGATGACTTCGGGTCGCTCGGTGAGCGATTTCGGTGCCACCACAGACGCAAAAGCAATGAACAAAGAACGAACAATTCGCAAGCTCACGCAACTGAAAATCGAAGAACCCGGCATTGTCGCCAAAGTCAAGCTGCCGGCCCCCGAAGCGGCTCGTCTCGATGAGCTCGGATTGCATGTGGGCAGTTCGGTTCGAGTGTTAAGCGGCGCGGTCAACGAGAGCATTTTGATTGCCGTCGGAGACAGTCGCATCGGCGTGAACTTCGACGTTGCTCAGAAAATTTACGTGTACTGAGAGCCGCTCAATTGCGACTGAAAAGCAAGCGGCTCGGAACAAGGGACAGGCAAACCATGTTGTTAAAGGAACTTTCTCCCGGAACCAAGGGAACGATTGTCGGCTATGACAAAAAGGCGCCGGAATACCGTCGGCGTTTGCTGATGCTCGGTGCAACACCGGGAACAGCATTTGAGGTGGTTCGCGTGGCTCCGCTGGGCGATCCGGTGGAGATTCGCGTTCGCGGCAGCTTTATCAGCGTTCGAAAGGACGAAGCCGCCATTATGGAAGTGCGCTTGGATTGAGTTGGGGATTGCAAAATGAAAAATATCATCTGTATTGTCGGCAATCCGAATTGCGGCAAAACGACGCTTTTTAATGCTCTGACGGGCTCCAAACAGGAAGTCGGCAACTGGCCGGGCGTCACCGTCGATAAGAAAACTGGCCGTTACAGCTTTGAAGGTAACGACGTTGAGATCGTTGACCTTCCCGGCATTTATTCCATTACGCCGGCTTCGACTTCCGGCGAAGACGAACGTATTGCACGCGACTACATCCTCACGGATGAAGCGCAGGCAGTGATCAACATCGTTGATGCCTCCAACCTGGAACGAAACCTTTACCTGACGGCGCAACTCATTGAAATGCGCGTGCCGATGGTCGTGGCCGTCAATATGCTCGACATTGCCAAGAACCACAAGATTGAGGTGGATCTCAAGGCACTGCAGCAGGCGCTCGGTTGCCCTGTTGTTGGACTGGTGGCAGCGCGTGAGCAGGGGGTGCGTGAACTTCAAAAGACGGTTGCGGAATTTCTGAAGAATCCGCAATTGCCGCCGATGAACGTTTCGTTCGAAGATCGTATCGAGAAGGCTCGCGAGGCGATTACTCAAGGACTGCGCAAAGAAGGCGTGGAACGTCCCGAATGGTTTGCGCTGCAGCTCGTTGAAGGCGCTCCGGGCATTGAAGACAAGCTTCCCGCCGAAGCCTACGCCAAGGTCAAGAAGATCGTCGACGATGTGAATGCCGCTTATGACGGCGACGCCGATATCGTGGTTGCCGACGCTCGCTACAACTTTGTCAATCGCATCACGCAAAAGGCACTGATTCGTCACGGCGAAATGAGCAACACCATGACCGACAAGATCGATCGCGTGGTCTTGAACCGCTGGTTGGGACTGCCGATCTTCCTGGCGATCATGTACGTGATGTTCCTCTTTACGCAGAACCTCGGCGCCGCTTTCATCGACTTCTTCGACATCACGTTTGCCGGCATCTTTGTCGACGGTTTCGGTCGCCTGCTTGAGGCAGTCGGCACGCCCGAATGGCTTAAGGTTTTGCTCGCCGACGGTATCGGCGGCGGTATTACGACGGTTTCGACCTTTATTCCGCCGATCTTCTTCCTGTTCCTGTTCCTCGCCATGCTTGAGGACTCGGGTTACATGGCTCGTGCCGCGTTCGTGATGGACCGCGTGATGCGCGCGTTGGGCCTGCCCGGCAAAGCCTTCGTACCGCTGATCGTGGGCTTTGGCTGCAACGTGCCCGCCATTATGGCTACCCGCACGATGGATAAGGCAACCGACCGCATCATCACCATCATGATGGCTCCTTTCATGAGCTGCGGCGCCCGCATGCCTGTGTACGTGCTGTTTGCGACGGCGTTCTTCCCGACCAATGGCCAGAATCTGGTGTTCGGCATCTATGTGATCGGCATCATTGCAGCCATCATCACGGGCTTTTTGATCAAGCGCGTGGTGCTGCCCGGTGAAGTTTCCGCCTTCGTGATGGAAATCCCGCCGTACCACATCCCGACGGTCAAGGGCGTCATGATGCGCACGTGGGATCGCCTGAAGGCCTTCCTGAACCGCGCCGGCAAAGTGATCGTTGTGATCTGCGCCGTACTGGGTTTCTTGAACAGCTGGGGTACCGACGGTTCGTTCGGCAATGAGGACTCCGAAAAGTCGGTCCTCTCTGAAATTGGCTACACGATCGCTCCGGTGCTCTCGCCGATGGGCGTGACGCAGGAAAACTGGCCGGCGGCTGTGGGTGTCTTTACCGGCATCTTCGCCAAGGAAGCTGTCGTCGGTACGCTCAACTCGCTCTACGACCAGATGGCTCGCGACAAGAATGCGGAAGCTGCAGGCGAAGGCGCTGCTGCATCCGCTGAAGAAGAAGCCGACGAAGGTTGGTCGCTCGGTGCCATTCTCTCGGAAGCCGGCGGCACGATCGTTGACAATCTGGCTGACCTCGGCAGCGCTCTGACCGATCCGCTCGGCATCGCCGTTGACGATTTGTCGGATACGGCAGTCGCCGCCGAATCGCAGGAAGTGACGGTGACGACCATCGACATGATGCAAAAGCTCTTCGGTTCTCAACTGGCTGCTTTTGCCTACCTGATGCTGGTGCTTCTCTACATGCCTTGCGTAGCGGCAATCGCAGCGGTTTATCGTGAGGCAGGCGCAGCCTGGACGCTGTTCCTGGCGGCCTGGACGACGGTTCTCGGCTACTCGACGGCCACCATCGTCTACCGTGTTGGCACGTTTGCACAGGACCCGCTCTACGCGACCGTGGCCATTGTGATTTCGCTCGGCCTGCTTGCCTCTCTGTTGGTCTTCATGCGCAACTACGTGAAGAACAATCGCGGCAAGGGTCCGAAGGTGATTCCGATCGCTGTGGCTCAGCCTTCGTAATCAAATAACCGTAAAGCTTCGGAGGACAAAACTCTGAAGCACCTGACTGGCCGCATCCGATACTCAGACCAGAGACTCGCTGTCGGATGCGGCTTTTTCTTGCATGTAACACAAGGACAAAGTATGAGCCTTTTGATGGACATTCAGGATTATTTGCGCCGTTACGGAACGGCTACACAACCGGAACTCGCGCAACAGTTCCGTACCACCTTCGAGATGGTGGAAATGGTGGCGGAGACTTTGAGAACCAAAGGTAAGGTGCGGTTCACGAAAGTACTGCCGGCGTGTGCAAGCGGTGCTTGCTCAGGATCATGCGCCCAGGCACCGAAGCATGACGAAGGAAAGCGAGTGCCGGTGCGCGTCTATGAGTGGATCGGCGCCAAACCCTGACGGAGATTCGGCGCCAACTTGCTACAGCAGATCGTTGAGTAGAGTGGAAGGAGGCGTCTGATGAATCGGATCGAGCCAGTTTTCGTATTTCAACCCCATGTCGGCATAAAGCTCGAAACCGGCTCGGCGATCGCCGGAGACAAGCACAAAGTTTCGGGAAAGTGCCTGACCGGAAATCAATGCGTCTTGAAATGACAACATACGGCCAAGACGGCGAGAGTGATCGTAAAGCTTGGCGGCAACTTCGGCGTCTTCTTTGGTAAAAGGTTCGATTTGTAAGATCTCAGTTAGTTTCTCGAAACGTTTGTGGTAACGAACGGCTTTTTTTGTCATGGCACCGTCGGGTGTCAATCGATATACGCCGTTCATAATTTCCATCCAACTGATCGAAGATGTGAAGAAAGTAGCGCCAAAGGCAGTCTTTGACCTCAAGAGAAGGTCATTGTCTACAGCTCGGACTGCTTCGATGAGAATGTTGGTGTCCAACAGATACGAGGTCATTTGAAAAGTTCCTTCGGCGTCCACGGTTCGCGGGGTTCAATTTCGAGAGGCTCGAGCTCTTCGCCTTCTTCTCGATTGAGCTGAGCCATTTCGTGCATAAAGAGCTGAAGACTGTTACAGAAGCCTTCGGGTAGGTCGGGCTTTGGCTTGAGGATAATTTCTCCGGTATCCGGATTGCGGCGAATCCAGACTTCTTTGGTGTCGAATCGAAATTCCTTCGGCAGCCGCACGGCCTGGCTACGGCCGGACATGAAAACTTTTGCGGTTTTGCTCATTTTTTTGTCTAAAAAAGATATATCAATGGGATATATCCAAGTGTAGCAAAGAAGCGCAATGATGTCTCTGCTCAAAGCGGTTTCGCCGTAGAATCCTTCGGTTTCAATGATTTCTAAAGGACTTCAAAATGGCCGGTGGCTTTGCGGACAAGAAAGCGTTGGTGCTTTTTTCAGGCGGACAAGACTCTACGACGTGTTTGGCGTGGGCGCTGAAAAATTTCAAGGAAGTGGAGACCGTCGGTTTTGACTACGGCCAGCGCCACACGGCTGAAATCACGTGCCGCAAGCACATCCTCGAGACCATCGAAGACGTTCTGTCTTACGCCAAGGGGCGTCTCGGTCTGGATCACATGATCGACATGAAGGTCTTGGGCCAGATTTCGGAGTGCTCTCTGACGCGCGAGATCGCAATTGAGTTTGAAAAAGACGGTGTGCCCAATTCTTTCGTTCCGGCACGTAATCTTCTCTTTTTTACGTTTGCTTCTGCCATTGCCTATCGCCGCGGCGGCTCTGTTCTCGTGGGCGGCATGTGTGAAACCGACTACTCGGGCTACGCCGACTGTCGAGACAACACGCTAAAGAGCCTGCAGGTGTCGCTTTCGCTCGGACTGGATCGTCAGGTGGTGATTGAGACACCGTTGATGTGGCTCACGAAGGCAGAAACCTGGCAGCTGGCGCATGACCTCGGCGGTGACGCCTTCGTGGAGTTTGTACGCACTCAGACGCACACTTGCTATATGGGTAACCACGATGTCCTGCACGACTGGGGCTACGGCTGCGGCGAGTGTCCGGCCTGCAAGTTGCGTCAGGAAGGCTGGGAGAAGTGGGTCAAGAATCGACAGCACGCTCAATGACGAGTTCTGAGTTGATGTCCGTGATGCAGATTTAGGCAGTTGTCACGGAAATCGGATATACGAATGACACGGGCCGGAATTTCCGGCCCGAAATGTATCAGTGATTGCGGAAACGTTGTCTGGGATTGACGGCGTCCGGATTGGCGGCTTGAGAAAGTGTCCAGCGCGGTTTGGCAGAGAAGCTCCAGCGCTTGCTGGCGTGCTGAAGTTCCTCTTCAGTCATGCGTTGCAGACGCATCATGCCAGCCACGGCAATCATGGCGCCGTTGTCGGTGCACAGACGCTGAGGCGGGAAGAAGACTCGTGCACCCCGTTTACGGCAGGCATCGATCAGGCTGGCTCGCAGCGTCTTATTGGCGGATACGCCGCCTGCCACCACCAACTGTTTGATGCCGGTCGTTTTGATGGCTTTGACGGCCTTGGTGGTGAGCACTTCGGCAACCGCTTCAGTAAAGGCCAGAGCCAAGTCCGAACGGAACTGAGGATCCGTGGGATCCTTGGCATCGTTGACGGCGGTCAGAACAGCCGTTTTGAGCCCCGAGAAGCTCATGTCAAGCGACGGAGAGTGCAGCATCGGACGCGGCAATTCAATTGCGCCGGGCGTACCCGTTTCTGCCAGACGAGAAACCGCAGGGCCGCCGGGATAGCCTTCACCTAACAACTGCGCGGTTTTGTCAAATGCTTCGCCTGCGGCGTCGTCCAGTGTTTCTCCCAACAGTTCATAGCTTCCGAAAGCATTGACGCGCATAAATTGTGTGTGTCCGCCGCTTACCAGCAGCGCAATGAAGGGAAACTTGGGAGCAGGGTCCGCAAGGCAAGCTGAGAGCAGGTGACCTTCCAGATGGTGCACTCCGACCACGGGAATGCCTAAGGCATAGCCGATGGCGTGAGCGACGGACGAGCCGACCAGGAGCGCTCCGGCCAGGCCCGGGCCTTCGGTGACGGCAACGGCATCAATTTCTTCTTTCTTGACGCCTGCGCGCGACAGGACGTCGTCAATCAACACCAGCGCACGGCGGATATGGTCGCGGCTGGCGAGTTCCGGCACTACACCGCCGTAGGCTCGGTGCATGTCGATTTGCGTGTGGACGGCGTCTGCCAACAGTCCTTTTTCGCTGTCAATCAGCGCAACGCCGGTTTCATCGCACGAGCTTTCAATGCCGAGAACTTTCATGAGATCTAAAAAGTAAAAATTCAAAGTGGAGCCATTCTAGCCACAGTGACTCATTTCCGCTCTGTTAAGTGAAGAGCAAACCATCAGCGATGAGGACGAGGCGGAGGCGGGGGAGGAGGCATCATCATAGGTCCCCACATAAATGGACCCCACATGAAGCGATCGTTGTAGAGACGCTCGGTTTCCAACTCAGCTTGCAACTGTGCTTCGCGTCTCTTCGAGAGCTGAAGAGCGTTTTGCAAATCTTTTTCAATGCCAGGAGCATCCGCAGGGCGCTTCATGACATAGCGAAATTGATAACCGTCACCGCAGAGCACGATCGGGTTGGGAGAGGCGACCTTGGCTCCTGAAGGCCACGTATATGTCACGCCAAGAATACGTGCACAACCGTCCGGACCGCGAGAGGCATCCAAATCATCGTTGGAAAAGGACACGGAGACGGGCGTCACTCCGTATTTCTGTCCGGCGACCGTCGTGACCTCGGCACCTTCCAAGTCGCTTTCAAAGATCACGGTTGTTGAACAACCGCTTAAGAACAGAGTCGCTAGTGCGGCAGAAAGAATCGGTATGCGCATGGCTTGCCTTTGCGGGAAGGAACGTTACCCTCAATTGTAGAGGCCGCTAGGAGGAGTTGATGCCAGGATTTGCAAAGCGTTGTTGCTTAACAGGTCATATCGTTGTGGATAAGGAGGAGGTTCTTCACAGGTTTTGTGAATAAGTGAGGGTGCTTGGCCTCTCGGTCACTGATTTGTAATAAATTTTGTGATGTGCCTAAAAAATAAGCACTGAAAATTTGACATCAAACGAGTGAAAAATTGAACTGGTACGAAAAGCCCTCTGAGGCTTCGGAAGTTTCCGATCTTTCAGAGGGCTTAGTGTTCAGCTAAAAGCTGAACGCGTCGTAATCAAGCTAGAGAGCTGATTAGAACTTGTGGCGCAGGCCAACCATCACACCGAACACATACGGATCATTGTCCTTCAGTGTGGTGTTATCGGCGTAGTCAAGGCTATCCTGGTTGTAGGTCAGGACGCCATACACGTTGGTGCGCTTGGAGAGCGGATAGTCGTAGCCAGCAGAAACAATCCAACGGGTCATTTCATCGCCGTTGTCAACGCTATCAGCAGCCTCAGCATCCAAATATGCAGCACCGACCAGCACATTACCGCCAGCAACCGGGATGCTACCAGACACGCCGATACTCCAGCCCTTCATCTTGGACGCAAGCCCCTGATTAGCAACGTCAAAGTTAACAGCGCCCTTCATCTTGCTGAGCTTGATTTCATCGAAGTACTGAGCGCCAGCAAAGAGCTTCATGACTTCGAAGTCGTAGTTACCGCCAAGGGTAACAGTAAGGCTGTCGTCAGCGTTGGGATCCGCTTCAGTACCGTAAGTGGCATAGTTGATCGAATCAACAGCCAAGTACAGATTCAGCGGGCCGTTAGCATATGAAGCACCGATGGCATAGTAGCGGTCGCTCGAAGATTCGTTTTCTACGCTGTCATTGTCCTTGACAGCGTTACCCATACCGTACTGAGCAAAGACCTTGAAGCCTGCGAAGTTAGGCGTTTCATAGGCAATCATATTGTCCCACATGCCAGCGCCCATGGCCCACGTTCCGGCCTGAGCAGAGTAGTCGCCCCAGGACGTACCGAAAGCAGAAATCACGCCGTACTTGCCCCAAGAGCTTACGCCGCCGTTAATGGAGCCCATACGACCCACAGCAAGCTTACCAAAGCCACCTTCCAGGAACAGGGATGCTTCACGATGGAACAGAAGGCCGGAAGAATTCAGAGCACCGGTATCGGAACTGAACTGGTTTTCAAGGACGAAGCCAACCGTCAGGCCGTTGCCGAGATCTTCCGTACCCTTGAAGCCGAAGCGGGAGCCGGACTGCATGCCGCTTTCCATGGAAAACTTATTAATGGAGTCATGGCCAGCGAGATCGGTGTCTCCACTCAAATACTGGACACCCGTATCAACGATACCGTAGAGCTGAACATCAGCAGCGAGAGCAGAACCGGCAAAAGCGCCGAGAACGGCAACTGCAGCAAGAGTCTTTTTCATTTTGATTTGTTCCTATAAAGATAGGGGATCTTTTTGATCAAAAAGGCCCGGGATTTAAGCGTTGCAAGCCTGCAAGGAACCGCAACATGCCCGAAGGCCCAATCACCCTTTGTTCCGAAAGGGTGAGGGCATTCTCACTCCGAATTGCGTAACTCTCAAATCCAAAAGCAAGACTCAAGTAGATGTGATGCTTTTTTACAACACATGAAGGGCAAAATTGAGGAAAACGGCCCTGATCTCGAGCTGGCCTCGCATTTTTACTGTTACTAACCAAGGCTTCAGTGCGAAGATTGATTCGTGCAACTAAAGGAACAAACTATGCCCTACGTCAATATCAAACTCACCGGCGACTCCGAAGCGCCGACTCCGGAACAAAAGGAACAGCTCATCGCGGGGGTTACAAAACTCATCGCCGATGTGCTTGGCAAAGACACGACGCATCTGGTGATCGTCATTGATGAGGTGCCGATGACCAACTACGGCATCAACGGTAAAACCGTCAAACAGCTGCGTTCGGAAAAGAAGGCCTAACACCAGAAAACAAGACGGGCGATCCGAAAAGACCGCCCGTAGGAGAAGAATTAGCTGGTTTCCTGTTTACAGGAACTGAGCCCCGACAATGCCGGCAATCATCAGCGGGATGTTGTAGGCAATGAAGGTCGGCACGCAGGTGTCCCAAATGTGGTCATGCTGGCCGTCTGCATTCAGACCGCTCGTAGGGCCGAGTGTGGTGTCGGAGGCAGGAGAACCGGCATCACCCAGAGCACCGGCAGCTGACATCAGAAGAATGGTGGCAGGAAGCGAGAAACCCACAGCGGAGCACAGCGGCACATAGATCACAGCCAAGATCGGCACGGTACCGAAAGAGGTGCCGATGCCCATCGTCACAATAAGACCGATGCCGGTAATGATGGTGGCAGCCAGAATCTTGTTGGAGTGCAGATAGGGAACGACGCTCTGAATCAGTTCATTAACAGCGCCTGTTTCCTTGAGGATGGCTGCATAACCGCCTGCAATGAGCATCACAAAGGCGATAAAGCCCATCATGGATATGCCTCCGGCGATGTGATCGTCCAATTCACGGAAAAGGAAGGCGCGGCCGAGAATCATGACCAGAAGACCGATCAAAGCGGCCAGCGGCAGAGACTGCCAAATGAGCTGAACCACAACGGCCAGAACGATGGCAAGAAGCGTCGCCCAGTGCTTGAGTTCAAACTTCTTGATTTCCTCGGCCTTGGTTTCCATGCCGATGACCGGGCGATCTTCGTAGTGACGAGGTTTACGATAGAGCACAAAGACAGCAATCAGCAGACCGATCAACATGGACGCACCGAGAATCCAGTTGACGGAGGCGACGTCAGACACCGTGGTCTTCATGCCGCTTTGG
>OHAO01002435.1_pt1 | contig 11456 bp, 6 predicted proteins | sample 1577151 | NCBI WGS metagenome assembly OHAO01 (sample SAMEA3541585, study PRJEB24748) | human gut metagenome | biome: human gut; feature: human-associated habitat; material: faeces | place: China | collected 2012 | reverse complement strand
AACATCGACCCCGTGCGGTTACAGCAAACCCTGCAACGCTACCTGACGATCAACACGCGCAAACGCTCGAAAAAGGAGGTCGCCGAATAAGCGGCGCCGGCGCAAGACGCCGGATTCAGGGGCGGCGGAAGGTTTCCGGACCGGCGATTCCGTTCCGCGCTTCCGCGACACTCCCCGAACACCCAAAACAAGCAAGTATGCTTTACCCGTCCCGAACGGCCCGCCTCGCACTGCGCGCATGGCGGGAGGAAGACCGGCCGGCTTTCGCCGCCATGAACGCCGACGAGCGGGTCATGGAGTATTTCCCCGCGACGCTCACCGCCGAAGAGTCGGCCGACCTGCTCGACCGCATCCGCGACGAGTTTTCGACCGAAGGATTCGGTCCGTATGCCGTCGAACGTCTTTCGGACGGAGAGCTGCTGGGATTCACCGGACTGCACCGCGTGACGTTCTCCGGCGGGCTGGAGGGCCAGGTCGAGATACTCTGGCGGCTGCGGCACGACGCCTGGGGCCAGGGTTACGCCACCGAGGCGGCCCGGGCATGCATCGCACACGCCGCGAAACTCGGCATTCCGGAACTGGTCGCCTTCACGTTCGTCGGAAACGGGCGTTCCCGGCGCGTGATGCAGAAGCTCGGCATGACGTGCGTCGGAGAGTTCGACCACCCCGCCCTGCCCGAGGGGCATCCCCTGCGCAGGCACGCCCTCTATCGCATCCGGACCGAACAATGAAAAAGTCCGCGACCTGTCAGAGGTCGCGGACTTCTCCTTTCCGGCTGCGGAATCATTTCAACTCGAATTCCACCGTGCCGCGAATATCGTCCGACGCGGCGCCCACATAGGCCGTGAACGCGCCCGGCTCGGCCACCCACGCACCCTTTGCGTCGTCGTAGTACTGCAACATCCCGGGGGTGATCTCGAAAGTCACGGTCCGCGTCTGCCCGGGATTCAGCGAAACTTTCTGAAAACCTTTCAGCTCCTTCACGGGACGCGGCAGCGACGACTGCTCGTCGCCGATGTAAAGCTGCACGACCTCGGCGCCCGCACGGTCGCCCGTGTTGGTCACGTCGGCCGAAATACGGATGCTGCCGTTCGGGGCGAGCGTCGTACGGTCGGCCTTCACGTTGCCGACGGCGAAGGCGGTGTAGCTCAACCCGTGGCCGAAGGCGAACAGCGGCTTGAGCTGCTCCTTGTCGTGCCAGCGGTAACCGACGAAGATGCTCTCGTTATACTTCACCTTGTCCGCGCCCGGGTATTCGCCCAGCGCATGCGCGCCGTTGTCCTCCAGCCGCACGGGGAACGTGAAGGGCAGCTTGCCCGAAGGGTTCACCGCACCGAACACCACGTCGGCAAGCGCATTGCCCGCCTCGGAACCCGAGAACCACGCCTCCAGCACCGCCGGAACACGGTCGATCCACGGCATCGCCACGGCGTTGCCCGAGACGATCACCACCGCCAGATTGGGATTGGCTTCGGCCAGCGCCCCGATCACTTTGTCCTGCGCATACGGCAGGCCGTATTGCAGGCGGTCGTCGCCTTCGCAGTCCTGGTGGTTGCTCTTGTTCAGCCCCCCGACGAAGATCACCGCGTCGGCCTTGCGGGCCGCGGCCGCGGCATCGGCGATCAGCTGCGCCTCGGAACGGCTCTCGCTCAAATCCTGCCCGGTCTTCACCCCGTTGTAGTCGCCCGTCACGTCGCCGACGTAGCCGCGTTCGTAGATCACCTCGGCTTTGCCGGCCGCAGCGGCGCGGATGCCTTCGAGCGGCGTATATTCGTGCCGCACCTTGAGCGACGAGGAACCGCCGCCCACGGTCATCATCTTGATCGCATTCTCGCCCACGACGGCGATGGTCTTCGCACGCCCGAGGTCGATGGGCAGCACCCCGCCCTCGTTTTTCAGCAGCACCATGCCCTCGCCGGCGATACGGCGTGCAGCGGCCAGATGTTCGGGCGAATTGAGCGACCCGAACGGTTTGCGGGTGTTCATCGCCGTGCGGAAAATCAGCCGCAGCACCCGGCGCGCCTTGTCGTCGAGCGTCGCCGTCGAAGCCTCGCCCTTGCGGAGCATATCGAGGTAGGGGGCGGCGAGGTAATAGTTGTCGTAGGCGTTGCTGGCACCCCAGCTCAAACCGTCGGTCCACGAACCGAACTCCATGTCGAGACCGTTCTCGGCGGCCTGCTTCGTGTCGTGCGTGCCGCCCCAGTCGGAGACGACCACGCCGTCGAAGGCCCAGTCGCGTTTCAGAATGTCGTTCAGCAGGTAGCGGTTGTGGCAGCAATGCTCTCCCTTGTATTTATTGTAGGCGCCCATGACGGCCCATGCGCCGCCCTCCTGAACGGCGGCTTTAAACGCCGGGAGATAGATCTCGTTCAACGCACGGTCGTCGACCTCGACGTCGATGCCGTGGCGGTGGGTCTCCTGGTTATTGAGTGCGAAATGTTTCACGCAGGCGGCAACGCCGTTCTTCTGCACCTCCTCGATGTAGGGAACGACCATCCGCGAGGAGAGGTAGGGGTCCTCGCCCATGTACTCGAAATTGCGGCCGTTGAGCGGCGTGCGGTAGATGTTCACGCCGGGTCCCAGCAGGATGTCCTTCTCGCGGTAGCGCGCCTCCTCGCCGATGGATTTGCCATACAGCGCCGACATTTCGGGATTCCACGTCGCGGCAAGGCACGTCAGCGCCGGGAAAGCCGTGCAGGAGTCGTTCGTCCAGCCGGCCTGGTCCCATTCGTCCCACAGGACCTCGGGGCGGATGCCGTGAGGGCCGTCGGTGCACCACACCTCGGGAATGCCCAGGCGCGGAACGCCCGCCGACGAGAATTTCGACTGCGCATGCAGGATGGCGACCTTCTCTTCGAGGGTCATGCGCGAAAGGGCGTCTTCGACCCGCTTTTCGATCGGCTGCGACTCGTCGAGGTAGACGGCGACGCTGCCCTGCGGCCCCGGCCCGCCTCCGCAGGCGACCGCCGCCAGGGCGCACAGCCCGGCGAGACTCTTCAACAGAATTTTATTTTTCATGTCTGGAATGGATTAGTGCATATTCACAAACGGAGTGCACAGTCGAGAGGCCGCGCACTCCGTTTGCAAAATTAACGATTATTTCTTAACCAGCGACAAAACGGGGTTGTCTTTTCCCGCCGTCACGTCGAGTGTCAGACGATAGGTCGCGCCCTCCTCAAGGGTGACTCCCGAGGCGATCTCGATGTTGCCGTCCCCGGCGATCGAGAAGAACGCCTCGGCGCCCGGCGCCAGCGTGAAGGCTCCCAGACCGTCCCAGCCGCGGTTCCGGAAGAACTTGCCGCTCCAGCCGCTCACGCGGAAACGCTGTCCGAGGGTCGTGCTGCCTTCCAGACCCGCCTGGGCCGTCATCGTGTAGATGCCGGGAGCGGATTCGGGCACGCAGACGCCCTTTTCGGTGGTCCAGCCCGGTTCGTTCACGGCCGCGGGCGAACCGATGCCGTAGCCGATGAAATAGACCGCCCCGTGACCGTCGTCGCTCAACGTGGCAAGCCCCGAGCCGTCGGCGTTGAGCACCAGCGCATCAATCACCCGGGTCGCCAGATTGGCCGTGATGCGGTATTTGCCCGTGACGGGGACCAGCTTGACGCTCGTCGCGGAGGCCGCCTCGAAGAAGTCGGGATTGATCCACGCCGGCGTGAAGGCGTCGGCGCCGCCCAGCGTCAGCGTCTGGCCCTGCGTCAGGTCGAGGTCCAGCTGGTAGTTGTCCACGTCGAGCTGGGCCATCGGCGTTCCGTTGACGGTGATGTCGGCGGGCGGAAGCTCCTGCTCGCCCACTTTCTCGACGGTCAGCACCGCGGCCATCGTGCCGCCTGAAACGTCGATCGTGAAGCGGTAGATACCGCCCAAGTCGAGCGTCTTGCCCTCGGCAAGCCCCAAGTTGCCACCGTCGGAAATCTCGATCAAATCGCTGGTAGTGGTCAGGACCCCGTAGGGATTGGCAAACGAGGCATCCGTCTTACCCAGGAATTCGCCCTTGTCCCAGTCCTTCGGCCAGAAGAACTTGAAGTCGAAGTTCGAAGCGTTGATCGAAACGCCGGCCACCAGCGAGATCTGGAATTTCTTGTCCGCAACGCGAGCCAGACACAAGCCCGTGGAGCCCATATCCCAACCGTCGCCGTTCTTGATGACGGGTTTGCCGATACCGGCTCCGACCGTCCAGATCGCATTGCCCGAACCGTCGTCGTTGAGCGTGGCAAGCTCCGTCGCCGACTTCATGGCCTCGATACGCAGGTAGCTGTGTTTGAAATTGGCCGTCACCTTGTACATGCCCGACATCGGCAGGAAGGTCAGGGCCTCGGGATTCGAAGCGTCGGCCCGTTCGAAGAAGTCGCGGTCGATGTCCCAGTCGGCGAAATCGGAAACGCCCGTCAGCGTGTAGGTCTGATTCTGCGTCAGCGTGGTGACGATGCTGTAATTGTCGTTGTCGACCATCGTCATCTCCGTCTCGCCGAAGAGCAGTTTGATGAAAGGAGAACCCTCGAAGGTCAGCAGGTTGAAGGTGATCGTGAACTCTCCGGCATTCGAATTGGCGAAGGGAATGGCGTCGGTGGAATCGGAGACGATGCCGCCGGCACCGGAGTCGTAGCCGAAGGTCACCACCGAGCCAGCGGCGTCGAGTTCGGGCGTCGCGATGTAGCCCTGCGGCTTCTGCGGGAACTCGTCCGTCACGGCGTATTCGTAGTCGTTGCCCGTAGGCTCCATGCGGTACTCCGCGTCATCGAGGAAGAACGTCAGGTAGGCGGGCTTGGGACGCGATACGGCGAGCGGCCGGTCGACGGTCGTCGTTCCGAAGCGCACGTTCTGCCCCACGAAGCGCAGCGTGGCCTCGCCGTCGGGAATGTTCTTGTAAAAGGGAAGCGTCACAGCCCCCGTGTAGGTTCCGTCGCTTTTGGTGCGGATCACCTCCTCGGCGACCATCTCGTCGTCGAAGAATACCTGCGCCTTGAGCGTCGAGAGCGCATAGCGGTCGGTCATCGTCACCTCGAAGTCGACCTTGCCGCCGTAGACGCCCGACGCATCGGCCGAAACGACGGTCATCTCGGGACCGACGTCGGTGGTGAGCAGTTCGGGATCGTCCTTGCACGCCGTCGTCGAGGCAGCGACGAGCAGCGACAGTGCGATGTATTTCAGCGTTTTCATGTTCTGCGAATTTTAAAGGTTAGTTTTCGGCTCCGGCGCCCCAGCGGAACGAGGCGATCGACTTGGCCGGGATGGTGTATTTGAACGAACGGTCGGCGTTTTCATACACGGCGACGGTCTGTTCGCCGGCGCTCCTGTTGAGCGCCACGAAGGCTTTCGATCCGTCGGGATTCCGGAAGGCCAGGTAGGTCAGCCCCGACGCCGTGTAACCCGACGCGCCGATGCGCACGGCACCCGGCCGGATGACCTTGGCGCACTGGGCCAGGTCGTAATAGTGGCTGTTGTACTTGAGCGTCTTGTAATCCGACGAACTGATCTCGATGGCCCCGTAGCAGGTCGTACAGCCTCCGGGACGGTTCGGAGCGCCCTTGTCGTCGAGCATCAGGTTCCACAGCAGAACCCCTTTGCCGTAGCGGCTCAGCGTCCCCAGGAAGATCGACTCGAAGTCGTCGATCACGCAGCTCTCGAAATTGTAGTTCCACGTGCCGATCGAAGCCTCGGTGAAGTAGATCGTCTTGTCGGGCGCGGCGGCGCGGATGTTGTCCAGCTCGCTCACGCTGCCCCCGTAGTTGTGCCAGGCCGAGCCATCGACCCACTGCGCAGCATCGGCGTCGGCGTAGATGTTGAGCGGGTAGTTCTGCTGGCCGGCGACGTTATCGTAGTTGTAGTTGTGGTCGTAGCAGAGGATCTTGGTGTCGATGCCCGCCTTGCGGAATGCCGGGCCGAGTTTCTTGACGAAGGCCAGCTGGTCCTCCCACGGCATGTAGAGCGACATCGAATTGCCCTTGTTCAGCGGCTCGTTCTGCATCGTGATGGCGTAGATCGGGAATCCGTTCTCCTCCATCTCGGTCACCCACTGCACGAAATACTCGGCGTAATCGTCGTAATAGGCGGGATTGAGACGCCCGCCGGTCCACGAATCGTAGGGTTTCGAGGGGTCGGCGACCGTGCCCTTCATCCATTTGGGGCACGACCACGGCGAACCCATGATCCTGATTTCGGGATTGATCTCCAGAATCTCTTTCAGCACCGGAAAGATGCCCTCCTTCTCCACGGCGGGAATGGCGAAGAACTCGATGCCCTCCCGGTCGCAGCAGGTGTATTCGTCCATCGAGAAGTCCGAGCCGCCGATATGCACGCGGATAAAGCTGAAACCGGCTCCGGTCTCGGGGTCGAAGCACTTCCGGAGGATCGCCGTGCGGTCGGCCTGCGACATTTGCAGCAGGTTGTAGCACGTGGCGCCGGTGATGGCCGGGCCGAAACCGTCGACGGTCTGGTAGGTCGTCGAGGGGTCGATCGTGACCCGGTAGGGCGACATCGAGACCTTTGAATAGTCGAGTCCCTCCTCCGTGAACAGGCGGTTGCCGTCGGCCGAGGTGACGTAGGCGAGAACATCGCCCGTCACGGGCGAGGGATCGGGGCCAGGACCGGGAGCCGGCGTGTCGCCGTCGTTCCCGCTGGAACAGCATACGGCTCCGGCGAGCAGCAGCGGGCAGGTCAGCAGGCGCAGGTTGTTATTGATCGTGAATTTCATGGCAGAATCGCAATTTTAAGGTTAATAGCCCAGGTTTTGTTCGATGTTGGTGTTATCCTCCAGCACTGAAGTCGGCACCGGCATCAGCACGCGGTTGTCGTTCATCGCGCGGCGGGTCTGGAAGTAGGAGTCGTAGGACGCCGAGCCTTTGATGTTGACGCCGTCGCAGATTTCGAACAGTTTCGAATAGTCGTCGCCGTAACGCATCAGGTCGAACCAGCGGAAGCCCTCCATGGCCAGTTCCAGACGGCGTTCGTGGAGCACGGCTTCGCGCATCAGGTCGGCCGACGCGCGCTGCGCCGCAGTCAGCTTGCCAATGCCGGCGCGGCCGCGGATCTCGTCCACGATGTCGGCGGCGCCTCCCGGATCGTCCGTATTGGCCAGCGCTTCGGCATGCAGGAGCCGGATCTCGGCCAGACGCATCAGGTAAACCGGGGTCACGTTGGTCGGGAACTTGTGCATGAAAGCGTATTCGTCGCTCGGATAGTGGTACGACCAACCGCATTCGTCGTAGACGACCGACGCATTCTTGCGCCCGGTGTCGCCCTCGGCGTCGTAAGCCTTCGTCAGGTTACGCGACGGCGTGCACCACTTGGCCCACGAAAAACTGTCGCCCGGGACATAGGCGTTGCGGTGGAACATCATCCACATCCACGAACCCGAGGTCTGGCTGGTCCACTGCACCTCGAAAATCGACTCACGGGTGTTCATCGCAGCCATGCCCGTATCGCCGGTGGTGTAGGCCCACAGGTCGCCGTACTTGTCGCAAAGGCTGTACCCCATCCCTTCGACCGCTTCGCAGGCCGAGACGACCTTCGACCAGTCGCGGAACTCGCGCATGGAGTAGAAACGGGCCATCAGGCCGTAGGCGAAGCCCTTGGTGATGCGGAATTTGTTCGAAGCGTCCATGTCGGGGGCGTATTTGCAGGCATACTCCTCGATGTCCTTGACGATCTGCTCGCCGACGGTCTGCTTCGACACGCGGGACGGGAAATAGAGCGGATAGACCTCCTCGACGTTCCCGGCGTTGATGGCGGGCGGGATTTCGGTCAGCATCGGGATTTCTCCGAAAAGCTGCATCATGTTCATCCAGATATAGGCGCGCCAGCAGAGCGCTTCGGAGAGCCACTCCTGGTACTCCTTGTCGGTGAGCGACGGATCGTTCTCCTTCACCAGATCAATGTTGCAGATGACCTGGTTGGCATAGTCCACGGCGTTCATCGAGTAGTTCCACAGGTTCGAGGCGAATTCGTTGTCGCTGTCGATGTGGTTCGACTCGACGCTGACGACCTTCGTCTCGGCCATGTTGCCGCCGTAGGCATTGTCGGCGCGCGCCTCGGCGAGCGTGATCAGCTGATACCAGTAGGTCTGGAGATCGCCCTTCATGTAGTTGTACATGGCCGTAAGCTGGCCTTCGAGCAGTTCGCGGGTGTTGATGGCCGTCTCGCTGTCGCCCGTGCCGGAGGTGTTGTTCTCGGCATACATCGTCTCGGGGAATTTCTCAAGGCTGCACGACGTGGTGGCAACCCCCAGCGAGAGACCCGCGGCAATTAATAATATCTTTTTCATAATCGGTTCTTTTTTCAGCGGTTAGAAAGTAAGATTCAGACCCACGACGACCGTGCGCACGTTGGGATAGGTTCCCCAGTCGATGCCCATTTGCGTGGCGCTTTCCGACTGGCTCACCTCGGGATCGTAGCCCGAATAGCCGGTCCAGGTGATGAAGTTCTGGAGCGAAATGTAAGGCTGGATGCGCGTGATGTTGATGCGCTTGAGCTTCGGCGAGGTGATGTCGTACGACAGGGTGATGTTCTTCACCTTGAGGTAGGAGCCGTCCTCGACCCAGTAGGACGAATTCTTCACGTTCCAGGCGGGGTTGTCCGAGCGGAACACGTCGGTCTGCTGGCCCGGAATGCGCCAGCGCCGCAGGACCGTGGTGGTCTGGTTGTTGGCCGAAGCCATGCCCTCGGTCTCGATGCGCGAGGCGTTGAAAATGTCGTTGCCGTAGGAGCCCGTGATCAGAATGTTCAGGTTAAGCCCCTTCCACGAGAAGTTGTTGGTCATGCCGAAGGTGAACTTGGGATTGGCGTTGCCGATCCAGGTCTTGTCCAGCGGCGTGATCTCGCCGTCGCCGTTGCGGTCCTCGTAAACCAGGTCGCCCGTCTCGGGATCGACCCCCTTGGAGACATAGCCCCAGAACATCGAAAGCGGGTGGCCCGGAGTCATGCGCACGACGTTGTCGTTGGTCGCGTCGGAGGTCGTGGCGTAGTAGTATACCTGCTTCAGGTTGAGTTTTTCGACCTTGTTGCGGTTGAGCGAAACGTTCAGGTCGGTCGACCAGTTGAAATCCTTCCGGGCGATGTTGACCGACGAAAGGGTGATCTCGAAGCCCTGGTTCGACATCTCGCCGTCGTTGCGCGTGATGTTGGGATAGGGCGAGGGCAGAGGCACGCTCATCAGCATGTCCTTGGTGTACTTGTAGTAATAGTCGAGCGAGAGGCTCAAACGGTTGTTCAGCAGCGCGAAATCGAGTCCGACGTTGGTCTGCGAAGAGGTCTCCCACGTAAGGTCCTGATTCTTGATGTTCTTGCGACCGCCGACCGTCGGCACGGCCTGCGCGTTCTCGGTCAGCGTCCAGTCGTAGTAGTTGGTGCTGTACTGCTGCATCCAGCCGTACTCCGCCAGACCCGCCTGGTTACCGGTCTGTCCCCAGCCGGCGCGCAGTTTCAGGTCGTTGATCCACGACACGTCGCGCAGGAACTTCTCGCCCGAGATACGCCACGCGGCCGAGAACGAGGGGAAGTAACCCCAGCGGTGGCCGGGAGCCAGCTTCGAGGAACCGTCGGCGCGGAAATTGGCCGTCACGAGGTACTTGCTGTCGTAGTTGTACGACACGCGCGCCAGATAGGACATGATCGACCACTCCGATTTGCCGTAGCTCTGGCCGCGGACGCCGCCGTTGTTACCGCCGTTCAGGTTGGGAATGGCGTTGTTGTTGGTCGAGGAGAAATAGGAGCGCGAGCCGCTCAACTGCTCCCACACGGAGGTCGTGGCCGACGTGCCGGCCATCACTTCGAGGCTGTGGCGGTCGAACGATTTGTTCCAGGTCAGGATGTTGTCGTAAATCATGCGCATATCGTCGGAACGGGTGTCCGAGGCGGTTCCGTGCTGCGTCCGTCCGTAGGAGGTGCGGATCGGGTCGAGGAACGACGACGAGTGGACCCAGCGGCGGTCCATCGAAACCGTCGACTTGAAGGTCAGATCCTTGGCCAGGTAGAACGTCAGGCCGCCGGAGAGCAGCAGGCGGTCGGTGACATCCTGGTTGTAATCCGTGCGGGCCATGTTCTCACGCGGCGAGGTGAGGTTGGCGCCGTAAAAATTATTGTAGAACTGCTGGGGATTCTCGGGGTCCCAGATCGGCGCGTAGGTCGGAGTCGTGATGGCCGACACCACCACACCGGCGCGGTTGGCGCCCTGACCCGAGATGATCGTGCCCTTGGTGGTGTAGTGCGAGAAAGTCGTCGAGGCGTTGGCCGAAACCCATTTGAAAATCTTCTTGTCGAAGCTGGCCTTCACGTTGTAACGGTCCGAAGAGGTGGTGTTGATGATGCCCTTTTCGTTGGTGTAGCCGCCGCCGAGGTAATAGGACGAGTTTTCATCGCCGTTGGAGACCGAGAACTGGTAGTTCTGGTTGACGCCCGTCGAGTAGGTTTCGTCGAACCAGTCGGTCCGGTCGGTCAGATCGGCCGGAAGCCCCGACACGGCGCCGTTCTCCTCCATCAGGTCGCGGTACTGCCGGGCATTGAGCACGTCGTAGCTCTTGGTCACCTTCGAAATGCCGACGAAGGTCGAGAACGAAATCTCGGGGCCCCGTTTCCGGCTGCCCTGCTTGGTGGTGATGAGCACCACGCCGTTGGCGGCGCGCGAACCGTAGATGGCGGCCGACGAGGCGTCCTTCAGCACCTGCATCGACTCGATTTCGTTGGGAGAGAGGTAAGCGATGGCGTAGTTTCCTTCGCCCACGGGAACGCCGTCGACCACATAGAGCGGATCGTTGCTCGACGAGATGGACGAAGCGCCGCGGACGCGGACCACCATGCCCTGTCCGGGCGAGCCGTTGGGCTGGATGACCTGCACGCCGGCGGCTTTGCCCTGAAGGGCGCCCGAGGCCGAGGTGATCGGGCGGCGGGCCAGGTCGTCGGTCTTGACGACCGAAACGGCCGTCGTGAGGTCCTTCTGCTTGACCGTGCCGTAACCGATCGCCACCACGGCGTCGAGGGCCACGGCGTCTTCGGCGAGTTTCACGTCGATCTTCGTGCGGCCGTTCACGGCGACCGTCTGCGAAACGAATCCGAGCGACTGGAAAATCAGGTTAGCAGAATTCCCCCCCCCTCGCAGTTTGAGGGAATAAGAGCCGTCCACGCCCGTCGTAGCGCCGTTCGTAGTTCCCTGCTCGATGATCGTGGCTCCGATAACGGGCTGTCCCGACTGGTCGGTGACCGTTCCCGTCACTGTCGGCGCCGACTGGGCGAAGGCCGCCGGCGCAAAGACGATCAGCATCGCCGTCAGTGCCAGCATCCACCCTCTCCGGCAGTCCGCTTGCAGTTTCTTGCAAAAATGTGCCATAGGAATTTAAGGTTTTTAAGCTTTAAGTTAATATTATAAATAGGTAAGGCGCAGTTCTTAAAAAATCGACACTTCATCGCCTTATTTCCGTTTAAATAAAAGTAACTATCCTCCGCGACATGAAAAAAATTTAAAC
>OHAO01002434.1_pt1 | contig 11458 bp, 20 predicted proteins | sample 1577151 | NCBI WGS metagenome assembly OHAO01 (sample SAMEA3541585, study PRJEB24748) | human gut metagenome | biome: human gut; feature: human-associated habitat; material: faeces | place: China | collected 2012 | reverse complement strand
CGCGACTGGCCCGGGGCTCTCCCCCAGGATATTCCGGGCATACGAAGGCATCCTCATAAGAGGGTGTCTTTTTATATATCAACATATTGTGTATAAGATGTTAATAACTACAAAATACAGACTGGAGGTGAGTCGAGATGGCATTAACGCCAAAGCAGAAGCTGTTTGTGGAGGAGTATCTGATTGATCTGAATGCCACCCAGGCTGCCATCAGAGCCGGGTACAGCCCGAATAATGCAGATAAGATCGGGAGCGAGCTGCTAGGGAAAACCAGAGTTTCAGAGGCAATAAAAATAGCAATGGCTGAGCGGTCCCGTCGGACCGGGATCAACCAGGACCGGATTCTGGCGGAACTGGCCAAAATTGCCCTGGTGAATCCGGCCAGGGTGGTCAACTTCGACGAGGCCACGATCCGGGAAGATGCGCTTCCGGAGGATCTGGCGGCAGTGGCCTCTGTAAAGGTCAAGCGCTTCCCGACCAAAGACGGGGAGGGGATTGAGCGAGAAGTCAAATTCCACGATAAAAACAAAGCGCTGGATCTGGCAGGGCGGCATCTCGGGATGTTTAAGGACCGGCTGGAACTGTCTGGCGGCCTGGAGACTGAAAAAACAAAACTGGACGATCTGATCCAGCAGATGAGGAAGGACAATGCATGAGCACCGAACGATTATTACTGTCGGATAAATATAAAGCCTTCCTGCGATGCGACGCCCCTGTGGAGTTCCTGGAGGGAACCACAGCTGCCGGAAAAACGACAGTAGGTCTGTTTAAGTTCATGCTCAAGGTAGCCGAATCGCCTAAAAAGCTCCATATCATTGCGGCCAAGGATACCGGTACCGCCGAAAAGAATATCATAAACAAGGATCTGGGAATCATTGATGACTTTGGCATCCTAACTGAGTACAACGGTAACGGGACCAAGGATGATAAGATCCCGCATATCCTGTTCCACACATCCCGCGGGGATAAGGTGGTATATGTTATGGGCTATGGAGATAAAAAGAAGTGGCAGAAGGCTCTGGGCGGCCAGTATGGCTGCCTGTACATCGATGAGATCAATACGGCAGATATTGACTTTGTGCGGGAGGCTGCCATGCGATGTGACTATCTCATGGCCACACTCAATCCGGATGATCCGAATCTGGATGTTTACAAAGAGTACATAAACTGCTCCAGGCCATTGCCAGAATGGGACGAAGAGACACCAAAGGAAATCAAGGACGAGCTGAAAGAAGAACCAAAACCCGGATGGGTACACTGGTTCTTTTCTTTTTCGCATAACCTGGGACTTCCAAAAGAAAAGCTGGAGAAGATCATGGCCAACACCCCGAAGGGGACCAAGATCTGGAAGAACAAGATCCTGGGGCTCCGGGGGAAGGCAACCGGCGTTGTTTTCAGTAACTTCGACCGCGCGCGTCATGTGCGATCAGAAGCCTGGGCGATGCAGTTTGTACAGCTCCCCGGAGAACGGAAAAAAGAAGAATTTTTTATGTACTTTTCTGCTGGAATAGATACATCCTATTCCCAGCAGTCTCCGGATACAATCGCAATCTCCTTTCTGGGGATCACGAATAAAGGACGCTGTGTCGTGCTGGGTGAAAAGGTGTATAACAATGCTGCCCTGGAGATTCCGTTGGCTCCTTCCGATACAGTGCGGAATATTGTGGATTTTTTAGACCGGAATAAAAAGAGGTGGGGCCTGGCCCGGAACGCATTCCTGGACACTGCCGATCAGGCAACGATGCAGGAATGGAATAAATATAAGCGGCGGAATGGCTGCGTATACACATTAAATAATGCCTGGAAACAGATGGAGATCATCGATCGTATCAATGCCCAGCTGGGATGGATGGCTTATGACGATGCAGCCGACATCGAACCATGCTTTTATGTGCTGGACAGCTGCCCGAACTACATAACGGAACTAGAAACATACAGCTGGCGGGAAGATAAAGACAACGTTCCAGAGGACCGGAACGATCATATGGTCAACTCCGTGCAGTATGCATGGATCCCATACCAGAGCAAGATTTTTAGGAGGTGATCCGGATGAACCGGTTACAGGAATTTATAAAACGGATATTTAGGATCGAACCGGCCAGAGACAGGGAGATCGTGATCATCGAACCTCATACGTTTATTGCAGACGTGATCCGTAATAAACTTTGGTATCGGGGAGACAGTGCAGAACTGGAGCAGTACTTTAAAAAGACGGCCAGATGGGACGTTGAGAAGGCACGTTTCTGGGCGGCAAAGGCCCAGGGCAGCGTCAGAAAAATGCACAGCGGCATTGTAGCGATGGTCGTGGACCGCTACCGCGATATCGTGCTGGCAGATCTGGACCGTATATCTTTCGGGGAAGGGCAGATGGAGATGAGCGAAATCTGGCAGGAAATTTTTGAAAAGGCACATCTTAACGACGTGATCGGGGATGGGATATCCGGTGCTCTCTCCTCTGGAGATGGGGCATTTAAGATCACCGCAAATGAGCTGAGTCCTTACCCGGTTGTGGAATTTTATGATGCCGAAAATGTGGATTATGTGTATGTCCATTCCAAGCTGAAGGAAATCAAGTTCTATACCAGCTATAAAGACGGAGGAAAGGATATACGCCTGGAGGAGATCTACGGATACGGATACATTCGGTATCACCTGTATGATGATACTGGAAAAGAGATTCCCATGGACAGGCTTCCGCAGACGGCGAACCTGATAGATATCGGAATTGAAGGGAATCTTCTCCTGGCGGTCCCGTTCAAGGTCCTGTCCTCAGTTAAGTACAAAAATCGTGGCAGGGCTCTTTTTGATGCCAAAACAGACGTGCTGGACGGCCTGGATGAGGTGATCAGCCAGTGGATCGATGCGATCCGTATGGGACGGATCAAGCGGTACATACCGGAGAACCTGATTCCGCGCGATCCGGATACTGGCAAGCTGCTTCCGGCCAACCCGTTTGACAATGATTTTATCGCTATCGGAGATAACATGGCCGAAAATGCCAGCCAGCAGGTAGCGGTTTCCCAGCCACAGATCTCCTATGAGGCGTATGTGGAGAGTTATTCCAGCTTTTTGGATATGGTGCTCCAGGGAATCATGTCCCCGGCCACGCTGGGTATCGATCTGAAAAAGACCGACAACGCAGAATCCCAGCGGGAGAAGGAAAAGGTTACGCTGCATGTAAGAAATAAAATCGTAGATGCCCTAAATGAGATGCTTCCGCAGCTGATCCGGACTGTGATGCAGTGCTACGACCTTATGTGCCAGAAAACTCCAGGAAAGTATAATCCATCCGTCAAGTTCGGGGAGTATGCATCCCCGGATTTTGGGACCACGGTGGAGACCGTAGGGAAGGCCAGGCAGTATGGCATCATGAGCGTGGAGACGTCTGTGGATCAGCTTTATGGGGATACCTGGACAGATGAGGAGAAGAAAAATGAGGTGGAGCGGTTAAAGGCCGAACAGGGGCTTACAGAACTGGAGGAACCAGCGGTAAACCGAGATACAGATCTTTTACAAGGAGGAAACAAAGATGCAGGTGAAGGTCATGAGCCGGATCTACCGGATGAGTAAAACGGAATATCAGGGGCTTTTACAGGTGGCCAGTGAACAGGTGCCGTTCGGGATCTATGCGGTGGAAAAACAGGGGTATGCCGAGCTCCGGTGTGACCGGTGCAACAGCATTACACGGCTGAAGGAGCTGACCAGGCAGTTTAAAAGCCAGGGATTTAAAGTGTATGCGAACGGGAGGTGAGTGCCATGGAAGTGCCGGGATTTACATTGCTGTTACAGGATTTCTGTGGGTACTGCCCGGACTTTGATGCAGAAGTGGATACGTTTGATTGCAAGTCTCTTGGAGGGCCTCCAAAAGCGTCCCACAGTATTCGGTGCAGGAACCGCCGCCGCTGTGCAAGGATTGCAGAAAATCTGAAAGTGAAGCAGCAGAATGAATGAGTATGATATTGCTGCCGCTTTCCAGGCCATTGAAGAGGAACTGATCGCCTCCATGATCCGTAATATGGACCGTCACCGGGCAGAAGAAACGAAAGAAGGTTATGAATGGTCCATGTGGCAGGCAGAACAGCTGAAAGCCCTGGAAAAATACAAACGGGAGAACCAGAAAAAGTATACGAAGCGGTTTAAGGAGCTGAATGGAGAGATTGAGGATCTGATCCGGCAGGCCAGACAGGCCGGCAGCATGGGACAGGAGATCCAGATCCTGGAAGCCATAAGAAAAGGCTTTACGGCCCGGAAATCTGAAAAAGGTATGATGGCAGAATTTTTCAAGCTGAACGAGCGGAAACTGGAAGCGCTGATCCAGGCAGTTCTGGACGATATGGAGAAGGCGGAGACGGCAGTTTTAAGGAAGTTCAATGACGATTACCGGAAAGCCATCTATAACGCACAGGTTTACGCGAATACCGGTGCCGGAACCTATGAGAAAGCTGTGGATATGGCTACCAGGGATATGCTTTCCCGTGGCCTTAACTGTGTCGTATATTCTAACGGTGCCAGACACACACTGGCTGATTATGCGGATATGGCGATCCGGACTGCCAGCAAACGGGCATATCTCCAGGGCGAGGGGGAAAAGCGGAAGGAATGGGGGATCACGACCGTTATCTTGGCTAAGCGTGGAAATCCCTGTCCTAAGTGCGCTCCATTTTGCGGGAAGGTTCTGATCGATGATGTGTGGAGCGGTGGCCCGGAGGATGGCGTGGATCCGGAGACAGGAAAGAAATATCCGCTTATGAGCAGGGCGATTGAGAAGGGCCTGTATCATCCGAGATGCAAGGACAGCCACACAACCTATTTTCCAGGGATTTCTACGGCAGACGATACCTGGACAAAAGAGGAACTGGAAGCTATCGGGCAGAAATATGAATTGGAGCAGAAGCAGCGGCAGGCACAACGACAGGTGGATAAGTATGGGCGGCTGGCCGAGTATTCTCTGGATATGGAGAATAAAAGGTATTTCGCTTCAAAAAATAAGTATTGGAAAAAGGTTGCAGGAATAGTTGACAGAATTACTGAACACAAACCTTTGCCAATCGAAAGACTGGAAAGGGAATACAGCAGAGAGATTCTTGAAATATTTGAAAATGCAGACCCAGAGGTCAAGAAAATATTTCAGAAATTTGCGAGTAAAGTAACATTCGTCAATGAGAATGCTATGGGTTTGGGGGTATCAACAAAAAGTGGAATCCGTCTGAACTGGGAGGCTGACCGCGTAAATAGCCGTGGACGATATACAACGACATTTCATGAGATAGGACACAGCATTGACCGTGCTGCTGGAGGCTTATCATATAGTACACCGTATTTTAAAAAGGCTTTGGAGAGCGATTTCCGTAATCTTGTAATAGCATTCAGAAAAGAGTATAATGTGAATCAGAGAAGCGCCTATGAAATGATTGGTAATTCCTTAATAGATACTCAATATCATGCAGCATCTGATATTGTAGGAGGCCTGACAGAAAATGCCTGTATGGGAAAATACGGACATCCAGCAACGTATTGGCGCAAGGTAGATCACGCATTAGAGGCGGAAGCCTTTGCTCATTTTTTTGAAGCTTTTGCAAGAAATGATAAAGAAAAAATAGCTATATTATCGCAGATGTTTCCGACTGCTGAACAGGAGTTCATGAACTTATTGGGGAAGGGGTAAAGATGTCAATACCAGATTTTTTAAGGCCAGAAAATGCGAAGCGTAGTAAAAAAGACGACGAGATGATGAAAGCAATCCGCAGATATAGGGAGGTAATAGGGGATGATCTGATAACAGAGCCCTCTTCATTCACCGAACAGGAATGGATTGACATGCTGAATGATTGCATTAAAAAGAAGGTTACGATATGGGAGCTCTTAGGAGAAGGATATGATCCAGATGCATATTATTAATACCACCAGCCAGTAATGGCCGGTGGTATTTTTGTACCCATTTTTAGCGTTGCGGCATCGCAACAGGAAGGAGCAAAAAGATATGTTAAAAGCAATGTTATCTCAGCCTATGGCTGGAAAAACAGATGGAGAAATTAGAGAAACCAGAGAAAAAGCGATTAAGGTATTGCGGGAAAAAGGATATGAAATTGTAAACACTCTATTTATGGACGAATGGTATAGCAAAGAAAGCATGGAACAGCGAGGGGTTGTACAGATCCCACTGTGCTTTCTGGCGAAATCTCTTGAAAATATGTCCTTATGCCATGCGGCATATTTCTGCAAGGGATGGGAGAATGCCAGAGGGTGTCGCATTGAACATGATGCTGCAGTTGCCTATGGCTTAGATATTATATACGAGGAATAATTATGATCGAAATCATGTGCGAGGGCGGATGCGTCCTTGCGGGAGTGTGCATGCCGTATCCTGTCATGCGCCATCTGCTCCAGGACAGCGTGATCCCGGAAGACGGCTTTGTGGAACTGGACTTTACGGATGGGACCCGGGGATTGATACGGAAAAAGAGCATCATCGGATTTTATGAAACTGAAAAAAGCGCGCAGGCATAGGCCTGGGCGTTATTTTTACGCCTTTTTTCGGCAGGCGTTAAAGAACCGGAAGAAAGGAAGGTGTCATAATGACGCAGGAACAGTTTGAAGCCATTGGCATTGAGAAGAGCCTGGCGAAAAAGGCTGCTGAAGCTTCCAAGAAGGAATTGGAAGGGTATGTATCAAAAGATACATACGACCAGACGGAGCAGCAGCGTAAGCAGTTGGATACATCGGCCAACGATTATAAAACGCAGCTGGAGGATCTCAAAAAGGCGGCCGGAGATAACGCCGAGCTGACAAAGAAGATTGAAGATCTCCAGGCTGAGAACAAGAAAAAGGACGAGGATCATCAGAAAGAGATCCAGGATCTGAAGCTGTCCAGCGCGATCCGGATGGCTGTTTCGGCTTCGGCGCAGGACAGCGATCTGGTAGCCGGCCTTCTGGACAGGACGAAGCTGATCCTTGGAGATGATGGGAAGGTGACCGGTCTGGACGAGCAGGTGAAAGCTTTGAAAGAAAGCAAGCCCTTCCTGTTTAAATCCGAGCAGAAGCCCGACGGAAAAAAAGGATTTTTCCCTCTGGGAGGCAAGGAAACTGGAGGAACCGGAGGAGAAGGCGGTCGCATGAGCATGAAAGAGGCAATCGCCGCAAAACTGGGCATGGGCCCGGAAGGGAAAGGAGAATAATATATGGCTGTTACATTGGAAGAGGCAAAAAAGAATGTGCAGGATGATCTTCAGATGGGAGTGATCGACGAGTTCCAGAAATCGAACTGGATCCTGGAGCACATCCCGTTTGATGATGCAGTGTCCCCGACTGGAGGAGGTGCAACACCCAGCTACAGTTATACCAGGCTGAAGACTCAGCCGACGGCTGCTTTCCGTGAGATCAACAAGGAATACAGCCCCTCCGAGGTGACCAAAGAGCGCCATACCGTAGAGATCAAGGTATTTGGTGGATCTTATGAAATCGACCGTGTGATTGCTAGTATGGGCGGCATCGTCAGCGAGGTCGAGTTACAGCAGGCCCAGAAGATCAAGGCGGCACAGGCACTGTTTAATGATACGTTTATCAACGGCGATTCGGGCCAGGATTCCAAGGCGTTCGATGGGCTTGATAAAGCACTGACCGGGAGCTCCACAGAGTATAACAAAGAGACGGAGATCGATCTTTCCACCTCGGAGATGATCACTAAAAACTACCAGTATTTTCTGGATATGCTGGATGAATTCCTCGGAGGTCTTGACGGTACTCCGTCCTGTATCATGGGTAACAACAAGCTGATCGCGAAGCTCCGGGCCTGCGCAAGACGTGCAAGCATGTACCAGATCACCAAGGACAACTGGGGAAACCAGGTGGAGAGCTATGGCGGGATCCCGTTTGTGGACATGAAGACAAAACCTGGAACAAACGATGAGGTCGTAAAAATTGAGGAGGACGGTACCACGTCTCTCTATGTGGCCCGTCTTGCGATGGACGGCCTTCATGCGGTATCCTTTGCCGGTGTGGCGCCGGTCCAGACCTGGCTTCCGGATTTTTCTACTGCTGGCGCAGTAAAGAAAGGCGAGGTTGAAATGAATGCCGCGCTTGCCTTAAAAGCATCGAAGGCGGCAGGAGTATTCCGGAAGATCAAAGTAAAATAGGAGGGGTGATTGATAATGAAGATCTACAGTCCGAACAAAGAATATACAGGGATCTCTGCTTCTGTCCCGTTTTGCGGCGGGGGTGGAGAAACCGATGACCCGTATCTGATCCAGTGGTTTAAAAGCCACGGATACCAGGTAGAGGAGGCGGGGAAAGAATCCGCCTCCTCTTTGAAGGAAAAGGATAAAAACGGGGACGGCGGTAAAAAGGCGGGTGAGTAGGATGGCCTATGAGCCGTATTCCACTACGGAGTACTATACCGATGTATATGGAGGCAGCCTGATTCCTGGAGAGAAACTGCTGGGGCTTCTCCGCCAGGCATCCCGCCATGTGGACTCCCTTACGTTCAACCGGATTTTTGGGAGAGGATTTTCCTTTCTTACGCCGTTCCAGCAGGACATAGTCCGGGAGGTGGTCTGCCAGCAGGCTGACTTCGAATACGAGAATGCGGACGAGATCAGCACGATCCTGTCCAGTTACAGCATCAATGGGGTATCGGCCCAGTTTGGCAGCTCCTGGAATGTGTTTACGGAGCATGGAGTGGCCATGAAGCGGGACACTTATGCCCTGCTGTGCCAGACAGGCCTTTGCTGCAGGTTAGTGGGGTGAGATCATGAAATATCCATGTCTGGTGCCGAAACGGCTATGCCGGACGGAAATCCATGTGCATCTGGAAACAGAGGAGATCACAAATCTGGGAATGCCGGCGGGAGTGCGGGATCTGGATCTGAAATGTAATTTCCAGGACAGGGCCAGAACAGTCCTGACGGCCGAAAAGAAACTGGTACAGGCTACGGGAACCGCACTGTTTCCCGGGGATATTGCACCGGATATGCCGTCTTTAAGCGCGGGGACTGTGACGGTTTTTGGCCAGGAGCGGAGGATCATCCAGGGATCGAAGGCCAGGAACCCGGACGGGACGGTCAATTACTGCTGTCTGGAGGTGATGTGATGCGGGTGAAATCTTCCGTTAAGCTGAATATGGCGAGGATCAATGAGCTTACACAGGCGGCGGTGACGGCTTTGGAGAAGACTGGAGAGGCTCTGCATACAGAGGTGGTACAAGCCCAGGTGATGCCGTTTGAGACAGGCCATTTGCAGGAGGATGCCACCTTTGTGGATTACAGCGAATCTTCACAGGGAAAGGTATCACTGGTAACAAGCACACCATATGCCCGGAGGCTGTACTACCATCCGGAGTATAATTTCCAGACAGACGAAAACCCATTTGCGTGCGGTGAATGGTATGAACCGTGGCTGCCGGGCGGTATCAGTGAGGATTTTGCCAAAGAGGCATTCAAGAAATTTTACAAAAAGGCAGGTGGGGTCTGATGCTGGAATTAAGAGATATCCGGGAATGGGTGGCCGGATTCGGTATATCTGAAGACAGCCATGTATATATAGGAAAACTGGATAACAAAAAGGAGCGATCCATCGGAGTGTACCGGAGAAAAGGCAACGGCCCTCCGGTAATGGCCCTGGGGGGCGCTTTACAGTCCAGCTACGATGTCCGGCGGATCTCCCTTCTGGTCCACTGGGAGCGGGATCCGGTCCGTTCTGAAGCGGCGGCCATGGAGTTGTTTGAACGGATCCGGAAGGAGTCGGATAAGCCGGACCTTGAGGTGGGTGATACCCGGATCTTCCTGGTATCTTTACAGGTCCCGGAGCCCCAGGATGTAGGAACCGATGAGTCCGGCATATACGAATACGTGATATGGCTGGACCTTTATTATGAAAGAAAGAGAGGAATGGGTTATGAGTGATGCAGCCGGAAGAGTGTATCCGGTACACAATAACAAGTTTAAATTTGGAACAAAAGGCCTAAAAAGTGAAGACCTGGACATGGTCATCCCGAAGGACCTGGAGAATTTTGCCCCGGCTATTGATGGTACGTTAGAGGAATGGTACGCCATGGATGCCGGAGGATGGGCGAAGGCAGCTATGACAGGAAAGAAACTGGGATTTTCCTTTAAGGGGAAGCGCTCAGTCGGAGATCCTGGAAACGATTACATTGCCGGCCTTGCCTGGAAGTTTGGCGAGGACGTGATGACAAAGTTTGAATGGGAAATGGTATCGGGTGCGAAGCTGTCCTGCGAAGTTGTGGTAAACGTGACCACACCGGGCGGCGGAGATACCACAAACATTGATACCCTGGAATTTGAAGTGGTGTGCTACGGAGCCCCGGTTTTTACACCGGCGGGGGGAGCGTAGGCTCTGTTGGAATTGATGTATATACAGTATCCGGGGAAACGGATCTGCTTGGAAAGAAAGCGTCTGAACTGATGGAAGGAATCACGGTGGAAGGAGATACCGTTACTGGTATGCTGAACTATGTGACGGGGTATACCGGCTTTCATAGTTCTAATCCGGAAGAACAGGAGGGCAATTACCTGGCCCTTTTGTTCCGGGCAGATGGATACCAGCTGTCGGCCTCCCATAGCGGGGGGAAGCATCCGGACAGTCCGGTTCCCCTGGATGGGGACGGGATTTACCTTCTCCGGGTCTCCGAACCCGGTCAGACGATCACTGTACATGCATCCCGGGACAGCTCCCGGCAGAGCCGCACACTTAATCTGGCTGTCACATTAAAAGAAAAGGAGTAGAAACAGAATGGCAAAAGTCGTTGATATTACAGAAAAACTGACATTTGATGGAAATCCCAGACTGGGGATCATGGGAAAGGAACTGGAGGTCCGCGCGGATGCTCCCACCATGCTGAAGGTTATGGGACTGATGGGACAGGAAGCTCCTGGTATAGGAGAAATATTGGAGACATACAGTCTCCTTTTTCCGGAGGAATCCAGAAAAACACTGGAGGAGCTGAAACTGGGATTTAAGGATCTGGTCATCGTGATCCAGGAAGCAGTCAGCCTGATCGCAGGGGAGGAAACTGCACCGGGAGAGCAGTGACCCGTACTACGACCTTTTCGGGGACTGGGATCTGATTGTTTCCAGTTTCCTGTCGCAGTACGGGCTCCGGATCCGGACGAAGGAATTTGAAACAGTCACATGGGACGAGTTCCGGTCCTTGCTGGCCGGGCTCTCCCCGGAAACGCCACTGGGGAGAATCGTTGCCATACGGTCTGAAACAGATAAAAATGTGATCCATAATTTTACCCGTGACCAGAAGCGCATTTATGATGAGTGGAGGGAGCGGGAGGTGGAGACGATGACCCAGGAGATGTTTGAGAAGCAGATGGCCAGCCTGGAGCTTATGATGGCCCGGTTATGCGGTTAGGAGGCGGTAAGGATTGAAAAGATAGATGCGAAGCGTGAGAAGGTCCGGTGCCCGTTCTGCGGGCATCCGGTAAACGCCATGAGACAG
>OHAO01002419.1_pt1 | contig 11502 bp, 10 predicted proteins | sample 1577151 | NCBI WGS metagenome assembly OHAO01 (sample SAMEA3541585, study PRJEB24748) | human gut metagenome | biome: human gut; feature: human-associated habitat; material: faeces | place: China | collected 2012 | reverse complement strand
GACAATTGAAAGAAGGAGCGACAGAAGAAGAGATTCGAGCCGGATGGCAGGATGATGGAGCCGTATCCGGCAGAGGATTTCGGCCTCACCTACGTCTGCGGCCTGGAGATCGAGGAGCCCACCGGGATCAATCTCATTGAATATCTGGAGGAGCATCCGTCCCTGGAGCTTTTCTACGCCCCCGGGGCCAGGGTAGGAAACATGGATCCGAAGAAAACAGAGCGGATGCTGGCCCTTCATCCGCTCCTCCACATCAACGCCCTGGAGGCAGAGGTCATGAGCCAGAAAACGTCCTATGAGGACGCCGCCGCATACCTGCACTCCATCACTGGAAATACCGTCATCGTGACTCTGGGAGAAAAAGGCGCTTACTGCATAGAAAAAGACGGGACCAGCTATCTGATCCCGTCCATTCCCGCCGATCATGTGGAGGATACCATCGGAGCCGGCGATGCCCACGCGGGAGCCATCATCGGCTGCCTGACCAACGGCCTCTCCCTGCGGGATTCCATTACATATGCCAACCAGGTATCCCGGATTGTGGTCTCTGTCAAGGGCTCTTCCCTTCCGCCGGAGCTCCTTCCGCCGCTCCCAGTCCCCAAAAGCGCCCGCTAGGCTGCCGCATGGCCCTGGGGCAGATAAAACTGCTACCGGATGTCCGCATACTTTACAGACTGTTCCCTAAATTCCTTCATCATTCCGTCCAGAGCCTTCCGTTCTGCGGAAAGGTCTGCAAAGCGCAGCCTGTGGCCTTTTACCAGTTGTCTGCCATCCACCCAGACACTGTCCACGTTGGAAGCATCTGCCGAGTATACGATGGCCGAATAGGGATCATAGACCGGGAACATGTTGACCGACTCCGTTTCGATCAGGGTCAGGTCCGCCCGCTTTCCAGGCTCAATGGAGCCAGTCTCCTTTTCCGCCCCCAGGACTCTGGCTCCCTCAATGGTCCCCATGGCCACCACATCCCTGGCAGTGAAAATGCTGCGGTCATGATACCGGGTCCGCTGGAACGCAGGGATCATCCGGAACTGATGGAACAGATCCAGGGTATTCCCCGAGGACGGTCCGTCAGTCCCCACGCCAACGGCCACTCCTGCCGCCTTAAGGTCCCGGAGCGGACACACTCCCTTCCCCGATTTCGTATTAGAACCGATGCAGTGGGAGATCTTTGCCCCGGTCTCCCGGAAGATCTCCACATCCCGGTCTGTCATATGGATGCAGTGGGCTGCGATGGTCCTCTCTCCCAGGACGCCCAGTCCGTAAAGGAACTCGGCCGGCGTCTGGTCGTATTTTTCCCGGAACATTTCCAGCTCATAATCCATCTCGCTCACATGAAGCGTATAAGGAACATCATACCGTTCCGCCAGCTCATAGGCTGCCTTTAAAACCTCCGGCGGGTTTGTATTTGTAGCATGGGGAGCCACCACAGGCCGGATCCGTTCATGGCCCTTCCACTTCCGTATCAGCTCCTCACACATGGCCAGGGACTGGTCTGTATTTTTACTGTCACACGTCTCCATATCGATAATGGTCTGTCCCACATACGCCCGGATCCCCATTTCTTCACAGGCTGCCGCCACCTGATCTTCAAAATAATACATATCCAGCACCGAGGTAACGCCGGAAAGCAGAAGCTCGCAGACGCCGTACCGGGTGCTCTGGCCGATCAACTCCCGGTTCATGGCCTCCAGCTCCAGCGGGAATAAAAACCGCCTCAGCCGGTCCGGACAGTCGTCTCCCAGGGACCGGAAGGGGATCATGGGGATATGGCAGTGGGTATTGATCATCCCCGGCATCAGGATCCCGTTTTTTCCGTCCACTGTCCCGTCCGCGTCTGCCGGCCCCTCCCCCTCTCCTGTCTCCAGGATCGTGTTCCCTTCCAGGACCACATATCCGTTTTCATAAACATGAAACTGTTCGTCCATGGTGACCACCGTCACATGATTGATCTTTGTACGCATATGATTCTCCTTATAAAAAGAGGCCGGGCCGTACAGGCCCTATGGCCTGAAACCGGCTCCCGGCCCTGTTTCTCAGCTAGTTCATTTCTTTATACGATCTTACTGTATCAAACAGCACTTCCCGGAACCGCTTCTGATCAAATTCCATGGCCACTTCCACGTTGCCGGAGGTCTTGTATTTATTCCAGCATTTTTCCCTGGAGATCTCCTGCTCCGGGTCTGTGCCCATAAAATCACGCCAGTCGCAGACAGTCATGCCCCTTGTGAACTCGCCCTTTGTTTCCACGTCCACCTGGGTCCGGATGCTCTTTGTGATCACCCGGTCATCCACCCACCAGGCCACTGCACAGGCGTCGCAGATGGAGGTAAAATCAGAATTTTTCACAGAAAACTCCAGGATATCTGCGGCAAAGTCTCCCACCGTACCGCCGATGGCCCTTAACTGCTCCACATCTGCCATGTCCATATGGTTCTGGCGGGTCAGGTTCAGGCCTGCCATTTTAATGGGGATCCCCGACTCAAAGACGATCTTTGCAGCCTCCGGGTCCACCAGGATATTAAACTCCGCAGCAGGAGTAGCGTTGCCGCTGGTGGCGGAACCGCCCATACAGAGGATCTCCGGGATCCGCTTTTTTAATTCCGGCTCCTTTAAGATCGCCTGGGCCACATTGGTCAGCGGCCCTAAGGTGATCAGCGAGATATCGTCGTTTTCCATAAAGGTACGGATCAGAAAATCGGCTCCGTGCTCCTTTTCCAGCTTTTTTTCCGGCTCCCGGATCTCAATATCCCCGATGCCGCCGCTTCCGTGGACCTCTGTGGCCCGCACAAGCTGGTTCAACATGGGCATATCGTATCCTGCATACACCGGGATATCCGGACGCCCGGTCAGCTCTGTGGCGAACCTGGCGTTCCTCTGGGTATACTCCAGTCCCGTGTTGCCTCCCACTGCCACGATCCCCCGCACATCCAGATGGCGGATGCACAGGATCAGGGCAAACATATCGTCGATCCCTGGATCGCAGTCAATGATCACTTTCCGTTTTGTATCCATAATCTTTCTCCTTATGCTACTTCTGGCTGCCCTTCTCGATCTTTCTCTGGCGGTTCATGCGCAGCATACCAAATACCATAAGTGCGATGATGGTGGCTGCGTAGGGGATCATCTCCAGGAACTCCGTGGGGAAGCTGGTCTGGCTCTTTAAGCTGGTAGCCGCTGCATCACTGAGTCCGAAGAATACGGCTGCAATACCTGCGCCCAGGGGATCGCCGCCTGCGATATTACAGGCAGAAAGTCCGATGTAGCCTCGTCCATTGACCATGTTCTTCATAAAGAAGCTTACCCAGCCCATGGACATGAACGCGCCGCCGAAGCCGCAGAGCACGCCGGAGATCAGGAAGGAAACGTATCCGATCCTCTTTACATTGATGCCGACGGATGCGGCCGCCCTGGCATTCTCACCCACTGCCCGGAGCCGTAAGCCCAGTCTTGTCCTCGTAAGGAAGAACCAAACGGCAAAGATCGAAATGAAAGCCAGGTATGTAAGAACATTATGTCCCGAAAGCATGGGGCCGATCAGTGGGATCTTATTGATCAGCGGAAGCACCACCGTCGGAAGTGTGTACGCCTTGATGGCTGCGGAGGTGGTAGCCTTTTCTCCTGTCAGCAGGTACATAACAAAGACCGTACCTCCTGTGGCCGCCAGGTTCACAGCAATACACGTCAGATAAAGGTCCGTCTTTCCGGACAGGCTGGAGAAGGCGATGACGGCACCCACCAGGACTCCGATGACCACAGCGCCCAAAAGGCCGATCCATACGTTTCCAGTCATTCCCGCAAACACAACGCCGCCCAGGGCCGCACAGAGCATCATGCCTTCCAGGGCCATGTTCATCATTCCGGCCTTCTTACTGATAACTGCTGCCATGCCTGCAAAGATCAGGGGAGTTGACAGCCTTAAAACAGAGTATCCAAAATTACCGATCCAGTCCAGTGTCAGCATTGATTACTCCTCCTTTCCCTTTGAGGCGGCCGATTCCTTTTCTGCCTTTTCCCTGGCAGCCAGTTCCTCTTCTGCGGCCTTATAGATCAGTTTCTTCTTATATCTTCCCATGAATTCCTCTGCCGCCACCATCAGGATAACGATACCCTGGATCACGGTGATGAACTCGATGGGGATATCTCCCTTGGAGTTTACCACGTCCGCACCGATACGGATATACGCCAGCAGGCAGGCTGCCACCGGCACCAGGAGCGGGTTCTTTCTGGCTAAGACCGCCACCATCAGGCCGTCAAAGCCATGCTGGGTGGTAGCGACCCAGTTATAGCGGTCATAGTTTCCAAGGATCTCACAGGTACCGCCCAGGCCGGCCAGCGCGCCGCCGAAAAGCTGGGCGCAGATGATGGTTGCCGTCATATTGATACCGCAGGCCTTGGCAAACCAGGGGTTGCTTCCTACGACTCTCATCTTGTATCCGAATACCATCTTATAGAACAGCACAGCCACCAGGATCACGGCGATCAGGGCGATCACAAGACCTGCCTGGATCCTGAACTTGCCAAGGATCTGGGGAAGCTTGGCATTGTCCGGGATGGGAAGGGAGCCCAGGGAACCGATGGTGGTATCTCTCATGGTATACATCATGATATAGATGGAAAGGAACATGAGGATACTGTTTAACATTAAGGATGAAACAACGATATTGGCATTGAATTTGGAGTCCAGCCACGCAGGAAGGGCAGACACCACAACGCCTGTCAGCGCACCGATGACCAGTAAAAGACCGATCATAACGGGTGCGGGAACGCTTTCTCCCAGCTTGATGGCAACCCAGGAGATCACACAGCCGGCAAACATGAAGATGCCCTCGCCGGCCAGATTGAACTTGTTCACCGCATACATGAAACAGAAGCAAAGTCCTGTGAAGGTAAACGGGATCGCAAGGTTAATGATACTTCCTACCCTTCTCACAGATGAGAACGGTCCCAGCACGAACTGCTGGATAATATAGATCGGATCGTCACTGACTGCAAACAGCGTCACCAGGGCCACGGCATAGGCGATGGCAATGGCGGTCAGGATCCGGACCAGCTCAACGGTAAATTCTACTCTGCTTGTTTTATTCATAACAGGCCCTCCATTTCCTCCGGGGTCATGGTCTTAAGCCCCAGCATGTACTCGCCCAGCTCTTCCTCGGAAACCTCGTTGGCTTTTCTGAACGCCGCCACGACCTTTCCCTTTCTCATGACTAAAAGCCGGTCGGAACACTCCAGCACCTCGTTCAGATCTGCAGAGATCAGAAGCGTTGCCGTTCCCTCTTCCCTGGATTTTTTAACGATGGTCTTTCGGATCATCTCGGCCGCGCCCACGTCGATGCCTCGGGTCGGCTGGTTGGCCAGGATGAAATTGGAGCCTGATGTGAACTCGCGGGCAACGACTACCTTCTGGATATTTCCGCCGGAAAGCATACGCACCGGCTCTCTCTTGTCGTCGCAGGCGATCTCAAAATCCTTGATGTACTGGTCCACGATCTCGTCGATATGCTTATGGTTGATGAACAGGCCGTTTCTGTATTCCTTTTTAAAATACCGGTCTGCGATGATGTTGTCCCGGATGGACATATCTCCGGCACAGCCATACTGCATCCGGTCCTCGGGGATATAGGCAAGGCCCATCTGGCGGATCTCATGGACGTTCTTTCCCTTGATGTCATGGCCATTTAACTCCACAGTCCCAGAGGAAAAGCTCTCCATCCCGGCCAGCACGTCGGAAAGGGCAGACTGGCCGTTTCCTTCCACGCCGGCAATGCCGATAACCTCGCCCTCATGGATATCAAAGGAAACATCGTCCAGCACCCGCTTTCCGGATGCGCTGTTCTTCACCAGATTCCGGATCTTAAGCACAGTCTTTCCCACTGTGGGGTCTTCCTTCTCGATCTTTAAGACCACGTCGCGGCCCACCATGAGTCTCGAAATATCGGCCTCGCTCATATCCTTTAAGTCATAGCTTCCCAGACAGTAGCCGTGGCGCAGCACAGTAACGCGGGTACAGATCCGTTTCACCTCTTCCAGCTTATGGGAAATAAAGATGATGGAATGGCCGCTGTTTCTTAAGAGGATCAGCTGCTCAAACAGTTCCTCTGTCTCCTGGGGCGTTAAAACTGCCGTGGGCTCGTCCATGATGATGATCTTGGCGCCCTTGATGAGTACCTTCATGATCTCGATCTTCTGCATCTGGCCGACGGAAAGATCGCTGACCCTGGCCATTGGATCAATATTAAAGTTATATTTTTTCGCCACCTCTTCCGTCATTTCCACTGCCTTTTTAAAGTCAAAAAGGCCGTTCTTCATAGGTTCCACGCCCAGAACCACATTTTCTGCCACCGTCAGGGACGGGATCAGCATAAAATGCTGGTGGACCATACCGATCCCCTTTTCAATGGCGTCCAGGGTATTGAGGATCTTTACCTCTTTCCCATCCATATACACTTTTCCGGTCTGGGGCGTTTCCAGTCCGAACAGTACCTTCATCAGCGTCGTCTTTCCGGCGCCGTTTTCTCCCACAAGAGCCAGGATCTCGCTCTCATGAAGCCAGAACGTGACGTTTTTGTTGGCCACAAAACCATTGTCATAGATTTTGGTAACGTCTTCCATTCTAAGTATTTCCTTGGCCATACCCATCTTCCTCCTATATGGGATCAGCAGGATCGAACGGACAATCCTGCTGACCAAAAATCAATTTTTTCAGTTATGGAGCCACGGAATCCAGAAGCTGCTGGTACTCTGCCTCGTTGGCAAAATCATAATAGGATTTTACAGTGATCTCGCCGGAAAGGATCTTCTCCTGGGATTCAGCCATCTTGTCACGGATCTCCTGGGGAACGTTCTGCTGGAAGAATTCATTGTCCACATAGCCAACGGATTTTTCCTTTAAGCCAAGACGGTTTAACTTGCCCCATACTTCCTCTCCGTTTTCCACATCCTCAAAGAATGCTACGAAAGAGTCGCCTACGTTCTTTAACATGGATGTTAAGATCACGTCTGCCAGTTCCGGGTTCTCAGAATCTTTATAATATGCGTACTGGTCGGAGTCAACGCCGATGGCCCATGTTCCAAGCTCCTTACATGCCTCGAACAGTCCGCCGCCGGAACCGCCGGCTACCTGATAGAATACGTCTGCCTTTTTGTCTCTTGCCTGGCTTAAGCAAAGCTCTTTCATCTTGGCCGGATCGGTCCAGGAACCAACGGAAGCCTTGATGACCTTAACCTCAGGATCGTAATCCTGAACGCCGTTTACAAAGCCTGTTACGAAGTCTGCGATGACCGGGTTATCCATACCGACGTTTACGGCAACCACGCCTGTCTCTGTCATACCGGCTGCCAGCTGGCCAACCATGTAGGAGCCTTCGTTCTGTGCGTAGAAGATAAACGCCACGTTCTCCGGGATCTCGGACTCATCCTTGGAATCGTCGAAGATGACGAAACGGTTCTCCGGATACTCCTCGGCTAATTTTAAGATAATGTCGGTGTAAGTGGAGGAAGCCACGATATAATAATAGCCCTCATCAATGACGTCTAAGATCATGTCCTCCCATTTATCAGCCTTGGACGGGTCGCCGACCTCGATGGTCTTGCAGTCCCAGCCCTTTTCTCTTAAAACGTTCATCCCCACTTCGCCGGAATCGTTGAAGGACTTATCACCTAAGTTTCCTACTACGTAAGCGATGCGCTTGTTGATCTCCTCGCCGCCCTTGGCAGCTTCGGTCTCCTTGGCGTCATCCTTTTTCTCCGCCTCAGTTTCCTTTGCAGCCTCCTTGGAGGTCTCTTCGGCCTTGGATGCCGCTGTGGTCTCCGCGTCTCCGCCGCCTCCGCATGCAGCCAGGGAAAGGACCATGGCGCCGGATAATACTGCTCCTAATACTCTTTTCAGTCTCATTGTAATCCTCCTTCTTCTTGGTTAAAGATTTTAATTATTTTAATCAGACCATGAGCTCGTCCGATAGAAATACGATAAAAAATGCACAATTTTCTTCTTTTGTTCTCTGTTTTTTTATTCATACTGCCATTATACATCATCTTGTGAGATTTCGCATCCATTTTTTTGTATGAATTCTCCAGATTCCCACAAAGGCCTCGATGGCAATATTGAACTTGATGATGGATACCACCAGATAGGGAGACAGCCGGAACACAAAAGCACAGGCAGCTGCCAGGGGAATGGTGATCATCCACATGGAAAAGATATCGCAGATCAGCCCCATCTTTCCGTCTCCTCCGGCCCTCAGCACTGCGATCATGCCGGTCATCTCCATACCAGAGAAGGGCCAGATGGCCGCAAACACCAGCATAAAGTTTCTTGCATAGGCCGCTGCATCCGGAGTCAGCACATACAGCCGCGTGAACAGGCCGCCGAACATCAGGGTCAGGAGCCCCATAAGAGTCCCGCTGACCAGGCCGATGAGCACCATACTGTACGCTTCCTTCTGGATCCTGTCCTTAGACGCCCCGGAGCCAATGGTCTTTCCGATGGTCGTGGAGCAGGAATAAAGGATGGCGTTGGTCACACAGGCCATCAGCTGATAATACACGTTGGCAATGTTGTATCCGGCCACGATGGTGGTTCCCATCTGGCCTGTGACAGAGCTTCCCGCCGTGGTTCCCGTGGACCAGATCAGCTCATGGAACACGATGGGAAGGCCTACCTTCCAGAAATCCCCCAGAAGTCTTCGGTCTCTTCTTTTCAGGTCAGAAAGCTTCATGGAAAGCTTCTTCTCCTTCCGGAACAGGAACCGGCATAGGATCAGAAGCTCCACCACCCGGGCAATGACGGTTCCCACAGCCGCTCCCCGGATCCCAAGCTCCGGCATTCCGAAATTTCCAAAGATCAGGCAGAAATCCAGAAATACATTTAACGGATAAGAGATCACATTGGTGGTGAAGGAGACCTTCATCTCCTCAAATCCCCGGCAGCAGGCAAAGATCATGGTACTGACGGCGCAGACTGGATACATGAGGGAGGCGATCCTCAAATACGGCACTCCCAGACGGATCAGCTCCGGATCGCTGCTGTAGATCCTCAAAAGCCGTTCCGGCCAGATCATTACCACAGCCGAGAACAGCACGCCGAAAACAGCGATGCTGCGGACCCCGATGGCCACCAGAGTCTTGATGCTCTCCGTATCCCTTCTGCCCCAGTACTGGGCGATCAGTACGCTGCACCCGGCAGAAAAGCCGCTGCACACCGTATAAAAAATGAAAAAGATCTGCTGGGCCTGGGACACAGCACTCATCTGTACCTGGTCGATCCGCCCCAGCATGATGCTGTCCAGGGTATCAACGCTGACCCTTAAAAGCTGCTGGAGGATGATGGGAACAGACAAAAGGACGATGGTCCTGTAAAACTGTGGAGAGGTGACGAACCACTCTCTTTTTTCCGCTTTTGCACCCATGGCTTAACCACACTGCCTCAGGCAGTCCTTGAGCCACTGCTTGAATACGGGAAGATCCAGCTCCATGGCCACAGAAACATTGGGCTTCTTTCCTGTGCGCCCCCGCCGGTCTACCATGGTATGGCCAGCCGTGTACTCGCCCTGGCACTCCACATCCACGAAATAATCATGGCAGACCAGGCACTGGGGGCATACGGCCGCAGCCGCAGCCAGAGCGTCGTGCATAAGGGCATCCTCTCCCCCGTCTGCATATCTTCTTATCATATAATCCAGGATATCGGCGGCCAGGACAGCTCCCTTATTTCCAAAGCTCCGGATTTCCTGCTCATCTTCCCGGTTTAAGGCGGCCTTTAAGGTCACATCCAGTCCCACCATGGTCATGGGGATCCCGGAAGCGATTACCAGCTTTGCAGCCACCGGATCCACCCAGATATTGAACTCCGCTGTGGGCGTCATATTTCCGCCGAGGGCAGCGCCGCCCATAAACCAGATATGACGGATCTTTTCCTTTAACTCCGGATACATGCTTAAGGCAATGGCAATGTTGGTCATGGGACCCACCACCAGAAGCTCCAGGCGGCCTTCCTCCTCTTCTGCGATCCTCCGGATCAGCTCCGGAGCCGTTTCCTTTGTGAATGGAACATTTTCTGCCGCCGGAAGGGTCACATCACCAAGGCCTTCGCTGCCGTGGGTGGCATCATAATATCCGGCTCTGGGATAAAACGGGATCTTCGCCCCCCGGGCCACCTCCACATCCGCGCCCAGGTATCCCACCAGATCCCGGTTATTCCTGGATGTGAAATTTTCGTTTACGTTACCGTTGACACTGGTCAGGGCCCGGACCCTTATGGCATCAGAGCCAAGGGCTGCCAGAATGGCGATGGCGTCGTCGGTTCCTGTGTCACAGTCAATGATAAATGGTCTCTTTTCCATATTTTCCTCCCGTATCCTACACGCGTTCCCCAATGAACGCTTCCACTGCTGATCGTTCCGGCACACTGGGGGCCGCTCCCTTTTTCGTCACAGCCAGGGCTGCCGCAGCGCTGGCCTGTAAAAGAGCCTGTTTATGCCCCAGGCCTCCGGCGATCCCGGCAATAAAATAACCGCAGAACGTATCGCCTGCCGCCGTGGTATCCACGGCCTCCACCCGGAAGATATCCTGGAAGGACGTCTCCTCCGGATCGCAGTACCAGGCCCCCTGGTCGCCCAGGGTCAGCACAAAGGCTGCGTTCTTATATTTTTCTCTCAGGGCCCTAAGGATCAGAGCCGGTTCCTCGGAATCGGTTCCTGCCAGGATCCGCCCCTCCACCTCATTGAGGATAAAATAATCCACCAGCTCCAGATTGCAGAGGAACACGCCCTCGTCTGCCGGAGATGGGTTAAACGCCACCTGGAGTCCCCGTTTTTTTGCCTCCTCCATGGCAAAGTCAATGTTGGAGATCTCATTCTGCAAAAGGATCAGATCGCCCTTTCCAAAATGCTCAAGCACAGAGGATATGTATTCTCTGGTGATCTTCCGGTTGGTCCCGCCGCAGATGATGATATTGTTCTGTCCGGACTCGTCGATCTGGATCACCGCATGGCCGCTGGCCCCGTCCAGGGTCTCCACATAGCCCGTATCGGCTCCGGCCTCCTTCAGCATGTCCAGAAGAATCCTTCCATCCCCTCCCACGGCTCCGGCATGGTATACCTCCGCGCCTGCCCTGGCCAGGGCCACCGACTGGTTCAGTCCTTTGCCGCCGCAGAATTCCTCATAATCCAGGGCCTGGATCGTTTCCTTGGGCTGGACAAAACGCTTTACCGAATACGTTTTGTCAATGTTTAAAGAACCGAGATTTAAAATTTTCATAGGCCTCGCTCCCGTTTGGTAAAATATTTTCCGAAATCTTTTTCCTAAGCAGATAATATATGTTTTCCAGTTTTCTGTCAACCACTATTGTGGAATTTGCTCTTTATCCCGCTGTTTTCCCCATTTTTATCCATATTTTTGTCAAATTCTTCACAAGTTTTCTGGATTTTTTATGTGTTTTCACCATTTTCTCCGGATCCGGGTATCCCTTCCAGTATTTTTGTGATATCCTAAAAGCAGCCT
>OHAO01002410.1_pt1 | contig 11545 bp, 15 predicted proteins | sample 1577151 | NCBI WGS metagenome assembly OHAO01 (sample SAMEA3541585, study PRJEB24748) | human gut metagenome | biome: human gut; feature: human-associated habitat; material: faeces | place: China | collected 2012 | reverse complement strand
GGTGGCGCAGATGCTCTACCATGTGGGCCGCTGGATCTACCTGACGGACGCCTGGGACGATCTGCAGGAGGATCGGGAGAGCGGAGCCTACAATCCAGCGGCGGCCCGCTGGCCCGATGGGCCGGAGAACCACGGAGACGAGCTGCGGACCACGCTGCGGCACTCGCTGAATTTGGCTGCCTCGGCATACAGCCTGGCGGACTTTGGATGTTGGAGCGATATATTGGCAAATATCCTGTATCTGGGCCTCCCCATGGTGGAGGAGGCGGTCTTTACCGGACGTTGGAGACGTCTGAAGAATCGATTAGGTGGGAGACACGAGACATGAACGATCCATACAGCGTGTTGGGCGTCAGCTCGAATGCCAGTGACGAAGAGATTAAGCGCGCTTACCGGGAGCTGGCCCGGAAGTACCATCCCGATAACTACCAGAACAATCCCCTGGCTGATCTGGCGGAAGAGAAGATGAAGGAGATCAATGAGGCGTACGACGCCATCACCAAGATGCGCAGCGGCGGCTCGGCCGGAGCATATCAAACTCAGGGCTCCTATCAGGGCGGATACCAGCAGCAGAGCGCCTCCTATTCCGGCGGCAGCGTGTACGCCAGAGTCCGCCAGGCCATCAATCTGGGCAATCTGGGGCAGGCGGAGCAGCTCTTGAACACAGTGACCCGCCAAGACGGCGAGTGGCATTTCCTGATGGGGAGCATCGCCTATCGGAAGGGCTGGCTGGATGAGGCCATGCAGCAATTTCAAATCGCCTGCAACATGGAACCGGGCAACCCGGAGTACCGCCAGGCATACAACATGATGCAGCAGGGGGGACAGGCCTACCGGCCCGCCGGCTACGGCATGGGAATGGATAGCTGCGACTGCTGCACCACCATGCTGTGTATGAACTGCCTGTGCGGCGGCTGTGGGCACTGACATGAGGGGGAGCCGTGGCGTATACCGGGTGGCGCTGACCGCCGTTCTGGCCGCTGTGTCCCTGATTCTGCTCTATCTGTCCGCGCTCCTGCCCACGGGACGGATGGGTATTGTGGCTCTGGCAGGACTGACTCCGGCGGCGGCCGTGGTGTCCAGCGGGGTGGGCGCCGGAGTGCTGTGTTATGCGGGCACGGGTATTTTGGCCCTGATCCTGCTGCCGGACAAGGGCGGCGCTTTGCTGTACCTGCTCTTTTTCGGACTCTATCCCATCGTCAAGTATGCCGTTGAGCGCCTGCGCAGACTGCCGCTGGAGCTGCTTTTGAAGCTGGCCTTTTTCAACGGAATGCTCACCGTTTTTTTGTTTGGCCTGCGGGCCGTCCTGCTCTCGGCGCTGCCGGCGGCGGGTCAGGCCCTCTGGCTGGTCTACGCGGGCGGAAATATGGTGTTTCTGCTCTATGATTTTGGGTTTTCACAGGTCATCTCCTTCTACAGCCGGCGGATCGACCGGGTCCTGCGGAAGGGACGCTCATAACATACGATGTAAGAAAGAGAAAGGGGGGACCGCATATGGTCAAAAGTATGACCGGTTATGGCAGAGGAGAGGCGGTCCTGCATGAGCGCACCATCACGGTGGAGGTTCGCTCGGTCAATAACCGCTATCTGGACTGCTCCATTAAAATGCCCCGGCTGTATGTCTTTGCCGAGGATGCCATCAAGACCCGGGTCCAGACCAGCATCTCCCGTGGCAAGGTAGACGTATTCGTCAGCATCGACAGCTCCAAGGCGGACAGCGTTTCCGTCTCGGTGAATCGTCCGGTGGCAGACGGCTACTATGCGGCGCTGACGGAGCTGCGCGACGCCTACGGCCTGCAGGACGATCTCTCGGTATCCCTGCTGTCCCGGTTCCAGGACGTGCTCCTGGTGGAAAAGGCGCAGGAGGACGTGGAGACCGTGGCGGCGGATATCTGTCAGGTGCTGGATCTGGCCCTGGCCGACTTCAGCGCCATGCGGGAGCGTGAGGGGCAGAAGCTGCGGGAGGATATCCTCTCCCGGGCAGAGACCATTGGCCGCCTCACCTCCTTCGTGGAGGAGCAGTCGCCCAAAACGGTTTCGGAATACCGGGCCCGCTTGGAGGCTAAAATGAGGGATGTGCTCCAAAACACTCAGATTGACGAAAGCCGCATCCTCACGGAGGCCGCCATTTTTGCCGATAAGGTGGCCGTGGATGAAGAGACGGTGCGTCTGCGCAGCCATCTGTCCCAGCTTCAGGAGATGCTGGAGCTGGACGTGCCGGTGGGCCGGAAGCTGGACTTCCTCATTCAGGAATTCAACCGCGAGGCCAACACCATCGGCTCGAAATGCAATGATATTGAGACCTCCAAAAAGGTGATTGACATCAAAGCGGAGATTGAAAAGATCCGTGAGCAGATTCAGAACCTGGAGTAAAGAGGGGCGGAGCACATGAAGCTGATCAATATTGGATTTGGCAACATGGTATCGGCCGGGCGGCTGATTGCCATTGTCAGTCCGGAGTCTGCGCCCATTAAGCGCATGATCCAGGAGGCCCGGGACCGCGGCGTGCTGATCGACGCCACCTATGGGCGGCGGACCCGCGCCGTTCTGGTCATGGACAGTGACCACATCGTCCTCTCGGCCATCCAGCCGGAGACCGTGGCCGGGCGCTTGGGCGCCCGCGAGGCCGCAGAGGCCGCGGAAGAGGAGGGGGAGGACTGATGCCATTTCGGAAAAAGGCGCGGGGACAGTTGATTGTTCTCTCCGGCCCCTCCGGCGTGGGAAAGAGCACCGTCATCTCAGAGCTGCTGGGCCAGCGGCAGGACATCCACTTCTCCGTCTCCTTCACCACCCGGCAGCCCCGGGTGGGAGAGGCCAACGGCGTCAACTACAATTTCGTGGATCGGTCGGAGTTTGAGCGGATGATCGCCGACGGCGAGCTGCTGGAGCACGCGGAGTATGTAGGCAATTACTACGGCACTTCTCTGAAGGTCATCGAGGAGAAGCTGGCCGCCGGGATCGACGTATTGCTGGACATTGAGGTGCAGGGCGCCGCCAAGGTCCGCGCCAAGTGTCCGGAGGCAGTTCTCATTTTCATCATTCCGCCCTCCTTTGAGGAGCTCTCCCGCCGTCTCCACGGCCGCCACACCGATGGTGAGGACGTGATCGCCGGGCGGCTCCAGAAGGCGAGGGAGGAATATAAGGAAATTCCCCACTACGATTATCTGGTGGTCAATGACAAGGTATCCGAAGCGGCTGCGGAGATCATCTCCATCCTGGTCGCAGAGGGCTGCCGGACCAGAAACCGCATTCATCTTGTAGAAGGAGTGTAATGACTTATGATGCTCTATCCCGCAATGAACGATCTGCTCAAACAGGTGCCCAGCCGGTATCAGCTGGTGAACGTGGTGGCCCACCGGGCCCGCGAAATTGCCGCCGAGGCCGAGGATGAGGGCTATCCGCTGGAGGACAAGCCGGTATCCATCGCCATCCGTGAAGTGGCCGACGGCAAGGTGACCGGCGAGACGGTGCCGCAGGCGCAATGAAAGGAAAGGCAAGTGCCGGACAGACACGGCGCTTGCCTTTTGTGGAGACAGGGGGGAAGCGCGTGACAGAACCGGCACGCATTGCACGGGTGGCGCTCTCCGCCGCGACCTACGCCATCGACAAGCCCTATGATTATCAGATTCCTCCCGAACTGGAAGAAGGCGCCTGTCCGGGCGTCCGGGTCATCGTACCCTTTGGAGCCGGAAACCGGCGGACGGAGGGGATCATACTGACCACGGGTCAGGCCTCCGCCACGGAGAAGAGGCTCAAGTCCCTGGTGTCGCTGCTGGACGAGGCCCCGGTACTGGACCGGGAGGGAATCCGGCTGGCCCTGTGGATACGGGAGCGCTTTTTCTGCACGGTCTATGAGGCGGTCCGGGCCATGCTCCCGGCGGGGCTGTGGTTCTCTCTGCACGACAGCTATCGCATTGCAGAAGGGATCGACAGGGAGAAAGCCTACCAGGCCGCGGGCCGCTCCGAGTCCGCTCGGCGGCTGTTGGATATGCTCTGGGCCTGCGGGGGTTCCGCCGAGCGCACGGATATCCGTGCGGCCTTTGAGGGCAAGGACCCCAATCCCACTCTGCGCCAGCTTGTGGAGCGAGGCATTCTGACGCTGGAGACCAGCGCCGCCCGAGGCGTGGGCGATAAGACCGAGCAGGTGGCCGCGCTGGCCATACCGGCCGAGGAGGCGCTATCGCTGGTAACGCCAAAGCGAAAATCCGCGCCTCTCCGCTATGCGGTGGTGGAGCTCCTGTGCGGCATCGGCTGCGCGTCCTCCAAGGAGATCTGTTACTTTACCGGCGCATCCAGCGCGACTCTGCGCTCTCTGGCCAAAAGCGGCATTCTGACGTTGGAAAAGAGAGAGGTCTTCCGCCGCACGGCGCCGGAAGAGTCCGAGCCCGCCGCTCCCCCGGTCCTCAATGACCAGCAGCAAGCGGCCTTTGCGGCGCTGGACACCCTGGCCCGTAGCAAGCAGGCCGCCGTAGCGCTGCTTTATGGCGTGACGGGCAGCGGCAAGACTCAGGTTTATATCCAGCTCATCCGCGCTGCGCTGGAGCGGGGACAGACCGCCCTGGTGCTGGTGCCGGAGATCGCGCTGACACCACAGCTCCTGCATATTTTTTCCTCCCACTTTGGCCCGGACGTAGCGGTGCTTCACAGCTCCCTGCGGGCGGGGGAGCGGTACGACGAGTGGAAGCGGGTTCGGTCCGGAGCGGCCCGGGTGGTGCTGGGCACCCGTTCTGCGGTGTTCGCGCCGCTGCGGAATCTGGGCCTCATTATTCTGGACGAGGAGCAGGAGGCCAGCTACAAATCGGAGAATACCCCCCGGTATCACGCCCGGGACGTGGCAAAATACCGCTGTGCCAAGGGCGGGGGCCTGCTGGTACTGGGTTCGGCCACCCCGTCGGTGGAAACGATGTACCTGGCCAAAACCGGGGTCTACCATATGGTGTCTCTGACCCGGCGCTACAACGAACGAGCGCTGCCCCGAGTCTATATCACCGATCTGAAGGATGAGCTGCGCCGCGGCAACGGGGGCCCCATCAGCGCCCTGCTCCACCGGGAGCTGATGGCCAACCTGGAGCGGGGGGAACAGAGCATCCTGTTCCTCAACCGGCGGGGGGCCAGCCGGATGGTGTCCTGCGGGGAGTGCGGTGCGGCGCCCACCTGCCCCCGGTGCTCGGCCTACCTCACCTACCACTCCGCCAATGGCCGCCTGATGTGCCACCACTGCGGCCATTCAGAAAAGCTGCCCCCGGCCTGTCCGGCGTGCGGCGGCGGCCTCAACTTCATCGGCATCGGCACCCAGCGGGTCCAGGAGGAGCTCCAGGAGCGGTTCCCCGGCGTGGAAGTCCTCCGCATGGACACCGATACCGTCACCGCCACCCAATCCCACGAGGCCATGCTCTCCCGGTTTGAGCGGGAAAAGATTCCCATCCTGGTGGGGACCCAGATGGTCGCCAAGGGGCTGGATTTTGAGAACGTCACCCTGGTGGGCGTGATCGCAGCGGATCTGGCCCTCTACGTGGACTCCTTCCGGGCGGGGGAGCGGACCTTCTCCCTGCTGACCCAGGTGGTAGGCCGGGCGGGTCGGGGTGAAAAGGCGGGCCGGGCGGTCATCCAGACTTATACCCCCGACAACGAGGTCATCCGGTTTGCCGCCGCCCAGGATTACGACAGCTTCTATGAGCAGGAGATCGGCTTTCGGAAGCTCATGGGGCGCCCACCCTTTCAGGACCTGTTCGTCCTCACCGCTTCCGGGGTGGACGAGGCGGCGGTGCTCCGGACCTGCATGCGTCTGCGCCTGGGGCTGGAGGACTGGCTGCGCCGGCCGGAGCTGGCGGCGCTGGGCCCCAGACTGCTGGGACCGGCCCCGGCATCGGTGGCCAAGGTGAACAACCGCTACCGCTACCGGCTCACCCTGTGCTGCAAAAACACCAGACAGGTGCGCGCGCTGCTGTCCCATCTGCTGTACGCAGCCCACAGCGACAGGGAAAACAAAGGCGTCTCCGTGTTTGCAGACGTCAATCCATACGATTAACGGAGGATAGAAACATGGCTTTGAGAAAGATCTTGACGGATAAGGACCCGGTTCTCCGCAAAAAGTCCCGGCCCGTCACCGGCTTTGACGGACGCCTTCATGACCTGCTGGACGATCTGAAGGAAACTTTGGAGCAGGCGGGCGGCGCAGGATTGGCGGCGCCCCAGGTGGGCATTCTCCGCCGCTGCGTCATCGTGGTGGATGGCAAGGGGGAGATGCTAGAGCTAGTAAACCCGGAGATCATCTCCCGCTCTGAAACGGTCCAGGACGGCCTGGAGGGCTGTCTCAGCGTCCCCGGGATGTGGGGCATGGTAGAGCGGCCCATGCAGGTCAGGGTCCGGGCGCAGGACCGCAGCGGTCAGACCTTTGAGGCGGAGGGAGAGGGCATCGTGGCCCGCTGCTTCTGCCACGAGATCGACCATCTGGACGGGCATCTGTTCACTGAGCTGGCCGACCGGCTCTATACCCAGGAGGAGCTGGATGAGATGCTGGAGGAGGAGGGCCAGTGAAGATCCTCTTTATGGGCACGCCGGAATTTGCGGTGCCCTCTCTGAATGCCCTTCTGGGAGCGGGGCATACTGTCTGTGGCGTCTTTACCCAGCCGGACAAACCCAAGAACAGGGGAATGAAGCTGCTGCCAAGCCCTGTAAAGGTATGTGCCCTTTCCCACAATGTTGGAATACGGATTTACTAAAAAGGATTGAGCTTTGTTCAGAGAGAAAATTGCAGATTGGCAAGAAGCCTATATGGATAAGTTGAATAAAGAATATATTGAATTGCTAAATGGTAAAGGAACTCCTTCTGAAAAATTCTGGGCTTTAGAAGAGCGAATTCGCAACGATAAAAAAGATACAGGTGTACAGTTAAGAATGAGTCGTTCTAATTGCATCTCTAACATTGTTTCACTTTTAAATGAAGGTGCAATCACTATGAACGATTTAGAAGAATTTAGCGATGAACTGAAGGAAAACATTCGCTTTATTACAGGCTAAAAATCGATTGTATCACAATTAATAGTTTTAAATGTTAAACAGGAGAATTTATGTCAAATTATAAATCAACAGATGCACTAATGCGGCATCTTCGGAATAATGGAATTGCTATTTCAGGCAGTTCACAAAAGCAACAATTAATTAATACAGGATATTTTCACGGATATAAGGGATACCGTTTTTTTGTTTCGTCCAATCGTAGAATCCCTTTTACCTCATACAATGAAATTAATGCTACGACTCAATACGACACAAAATTAAAATCATTGTTATACGGTAAAATGATGTTGATTGAAACTGCTCTTAAAAACATTGCCCTTAATACCATTATGGCAGAGATTAATTCAAACAGCATTTATGATATGTATGACAAAGCCGTCAGCAGTTACAAAAATGCTTCACCAGGAACTTCGGAAGACATTAAGAAAAAATTCCAGAACAATAAATTGAATTTACAGGGTTCTATTCAAAATTCTATTGCAGCGGCATACCGAAAAGAAAATCCGAAAATTACACATTTTTATAATACTGTGAATTATAATGAAGTCCCAATCTGGGCAATCTTTGAAATTTTGACAATGGGAGATTTTGGATATCTTCTTTCCTGCTTAACACAAGATGTCAGAAAAAAGATTTCAAGAAATATTGGTTTGAATTTGTCCAGCGATACCAATTGTACGTTAGTCTATAAATATGTATATGCATTAAAAGATTTAAGAAATGCTATCGCACATAATGATGTTGTTTATGATACACGTTTTAGAAAAATGGATCCATCGAAACCTATGAAGCAATGTCTAATGTTAGAAATGGGATTACCATACATAAATTTTAAGACTATAGGAGATTATATCATTCTTATATGTTATTTCTTAAAGTTGTTGAAGGTGTCCAAAACTGAAATCAAAGCATTTATAAGAGAATTTGAAAAAATAACTAAAGAATATGAGGGGCAGGTTAGTTCTGCCGTAGCCGCAATCACCGTTCATCCAGACTTGTTTTCGCGGATGACAATATTAAAAAATTCAATCTAATCTATTGCATATTTTTCGTTATTATAGCATATTTAGAGTTGTTGCAGTATATTAATAGCAATTGGGGTATGTGTTTGCGGACACATACTTGGAGGAGCCGGAGAAATCTGGCTCCTCTTTTGATTTCAGGATATTTTTTATTTCAATGTCTGAAATTCTTTCGCACTATTCATCCCATCCACCCAGTTACATAAAATCACAATACTCTCTAAATTTACATTAATATATGTACGCCACCTTTTCTACCGCCCAGAACAGTTTTTCCTTTGAGATCTGCCCACTGAAAATGCTCGTTGTCTTGCCGTGCAACGAGAAAGTTTCCGGCTCGCTGTGTGAGCTGTGCAAAATTAACGACATAGTCGGAAGCTCCTTCGCTGTACATATAAACGGAAGCTTCAGATCCCATAAATCCAATATCGGCTTCTCCGGAAATAACGGCAGTCATTGTTTTATCGGCTCCAAATCCGGTGACAAGTGTGAGGTCGATGTTTTCATCTTTGAAGTATCCTTTCTCAATCGCCACATATAGTGGATGAGCCACTTCGTTTAGTGTGATTTTTACAGGGGAAGTTTTTTGAGACGATACTTCAAAGGAGTCGGAAGCTGTCGTTTTATCTCCGGTTTCGGCTTTAGAGCATCCCATACACAAAGAAAATACAAGAAGGAAGGCAAAAAGAGAGGTTAAAAGTTGTTTTTTCATGAAATCTCCAGATGATTTGGTTTTATTGTAATATATGTAAAATATAACCGTACAGTGAAAAGGATATAAAAACAGAGCGATACGCAAGTCTCCCGGTTTTGGGGATTCCTGTAAGTAACGCTCTGCTTTTAAATTTCAGTTTTTCTAAAACAGTTATGGCTTTCTAATCGTCAAATTCTTCCTCGGCATAATCGTCTTCAAAGGCTTCATCATAATTTTCTTCACTATCATCATAATCAGATCCTCCGCGGGAAGTGATCGCAAGTATGAGTGAAATAATTGCCAATACTCCGCTTACAATAGCTGCGATGAGAAGCTGCAGATCATCTCCACGTTTCAAAAATGCAAATACGCCGCTTCCGAGATAAAAAAGCATCGGAAGAAGGAAAGCAAAAATCGTATTTGACTTTTGCATGATAAAATAGAGAAGTGAAGATACGAGCATACAAAGGGCAAGGATAATGTATAAAGTGCCGCTTGTGCCGCCGCCGTCTGTTGTGCCGTTAAGTCCGGTCATGAATCCTTTATAAGTAAAGAATCCGAATCCTGCGAGAGAGATGATCCCGAGAATGATGCGCACTGCGCGGAATCTCGGAACGCTTTCGTAATAATCATCTTCATAATCGTCGATTTCCGGTTCAGGCATTTTACGCGAAGCTTTTGTGTCATATTTGTCGTTTTTATTTTTGGATGATTTTGAGGAGGCTTTTTTTACTTTGTCAGTATCAAGAACTCCTGTTGCAAGCATATCATCATAGCCTTTTTTAACAGCTTTCTCCCGTTTTGTGCGGACTTGTTCCGGTGGGATGTTACTGTACCGTTTATCTTCGTTCGGAGCTGATTTTTCAGTAGTTTGTTTGGATGAAGGCTTTCTTTTCGGGACTTTCTTTTCGGGATTTTCCTGAATCCGAACTGTTTTCTCGTCAGTTGCTTTTTCATCAGGCCGCCGTTTTTGATTTTGCGCAGGTGACTTCACCCGGTCGGAAGCTTTTGGGGAAGCTTCTGCAGCAGCGCGTTTTTTGGGGCTGCCGGTATGAGCTGCTTCCGGCTCTTTGTGCGCCTTTTTGATTTTGTTTTCGTCTTTTTTTTGAGCAACGTCGCTCTCGTTTTTTTTGCGGCTGGTCTTATCTGCCGCTTCGGCTTTTTTGGCAGATGCCTTTGCCGCTGCTTTTTTTGCACGTTGCTTGTCTAAATTCCACTGTTTTTTACAGTCACGGCAGACTGCATATTCATTAAAGACAGGATCTCCGCTGTTGTCAGTGCCGATTTGTTTGTTTTTGATCTCAAGTTTGTTTCCGCATATCGGACATTTCATAAAAATCAATACTCCTCTCTCTTCGTTAAATCGAATTTATAATGGTTTTATTATAACATTTCAAATGAGTTAGAACAATGAAAAATGTAACAATAAATCGAAAAATATCAAATATGATCGAAAATATAGCGCGATATGTGATATGATATCAAAATTAAAAGATAAAAAACAGCGTCATAATTATACAGATATTGCAAAAAATGACAGCAGAATTTGTAACAAAGGCGAAAGGAGAAATTATGAGATTTGAAGCAGATACACATTCACACACGCTGGCAAGCGGACATGCATACAGCACGATAAAAGAAATGGCGGCGGCAGCAGAAGCAAAAGGCTTAAAAGCGCTTGCGCTTACGGAACATGCTCCGAAAATGCCGGGAACGTGCGGGTTGTTTTATTTTCAAAACCTGGATGTCGTTCCAAGAAAATGCGGAGGAATTCGCCTCTTAATGGGAGCGGAAGTAAATATAATGGATGAAACAGGCAGGATCGACCTTCCGGAAAGTACCTGCCGTGATCTGGATATAGTTATTGCGAGCATTCATCCGCCATGCTATGGGATGGGGCACACAGAAGAGGAAAATATGAGAGCATACGAGGCTGTGATGAAGAAACCGTATATTAACATTATCGGGCATCCTGATGACGGTCGTTTTCAGATTGATTACGAACGTCTTGTGAAGATGGCAAAAGAGACGGGAACGCTTTTGGAAGTAAATAATTCTTCCATGAGACCGTCAAGCAGCAGAAAGGGAACTCGTGAAAATATTCTTACAATGCTTGATCTTTGTAAACAGTATGATGTTCCGGTTACGACAGGCAGTGATGCACATGTAGATGTAGATGCAGGCAATTTTACTTATGTAAAAGAAGTGCTTAAATTTTGCGATTTTCCGGAGGAACTTGTTGTTACGACAAAATTTGATGTATTAAAACAATATTTGAATATGAACACTTTCGGTATGTAGGAGAGAGCGGACTTTTGTATGCAGATGAAAGGGATAAGGTACTTTTGTAAAACTTTATAAATTTAACTGATTAACGTATGGACTTCAAGAATTTAATGTGCTAAAATATAACAGTGCTTGAAATAATTGCTGTGGATGCAGAGGTTGCTCGGATATATGCCACGGTGTTGAAAAGGAGAAGTTTATATGAGTAAAAAAATCAGGACAGAGGCAGTTGACTATCTTTTTGAAGCGATTCTCAGTCTGAAAAATAAAGGAGAATGTTATACTTTTTTTGAGGATATTTGTACGATTAACGAGCTGCTGTCTCTGTCACAGAGATTTGAAGTGGCAAAAATGCTCAGAGAGCAGAAAACTTATCTTGAAATTGCGGAAAAGACAGGCGCTTCAACGGCAACGATCAGCCGGGTGAACCGTTCTCTTAATTACGGCAATGATGGATATGACATGGTTTTTGAAAGAATTGATAAAAAATAAAAAAATGCCGGAGCGTTCATGCGTGTCCGGC
>OHAO01002409.1_pt1 | contig 11545 bp, 6 predicted proteins | sample 1577151 | NCBI WGS metagenome assembly OHAO01 (sample SAMEA3541585, study PRJEB24748) | human gut metagenome | biome: human gut; feature: human-associated habitat; material: faeces | place: China | collected 2012 | reverse complement strand
CGGCTGCGGAGCCTGCTAGCGTTCCCAGTATCGTCATGATGGGCAGGAATACCAGCCGCGGATTGAGTGAACGGAAGTTCTTCAGGGTCTGCGGGTCGTTGCCTACGCTCAACCCTACACTGAACATCAGCGCGCAAAGCGCGTAGTAGCTGATATTGGTTTCTGCAATATCAAAAGGCAGCAGATGGCACACACCACAAATCGTACCCAATACAAAAAAGCCCACAATGATAAGACTTCCTTTCATGCCCTGCCTCCTTTCCTTTTATACAAGGCTCTCCAGAGTGCCCAAGCAGCGATAACACTTCCCAAGGTCCCTCCCAGGGTGAGGACAACGGCTTCATATCCGATGGTATGGAGTCCTCTGATAATCTCTTCGTTACTTCCTACCTCAATACCGAGGATAAACAGTAGCAGCCAGATAAGCAGGGTGATGATTGGATGAATCTTCTTTAAGTCCCGTTTCCGTAAGAGGTAGCCCAGCAGCATTCCTGTGAGCATTAGTCCGATGATTGTAAACATTGTCTGTATGGTTTTGTGAATAGATGGAAAGCTGTCTTACCCTCAAAAGCGCCTCCTGTTTAAAGAGGGGAAGGCGCTTCTGAGGTTTGACAATTGCAAAATTACTTCATTTCCAAATATCTTTGGTTCTCTTTCACTCCTTTTTCTTGTGCAGGGCATAAGCGGAATGAGAATTCCATCTTACGGGCAGGAATCAGGTATGGTTGATGCGGGTAGGCTCCCCAACTGGTATCTCCACCCACACCCATCTGCTTGAAGTCTATGTTCCAAGTCACCATATCTTTGGGTTGGATGTCTGAGATATGGCGTTGTGACTTGCGTGTGCCGGGTTCATCCAAATCTTCTGTCGGGAAGAGGTAGGCACTGCCGCTGATTGTGGGTGCACCGATAACCATCAGGCCATTGCCTTTCAAATCGGTGAGGCTCATCCAACGTACATCGGTCTTGTTGCCGTTTTCTTGTGGACGGTCGTAGGCGAAGTACTGTTCGGCCACGCTACCTTTGTACAGACCCACGAAGGAAGAACCGTTGCGGTCGCAATAGTTCTCGTGCGGACCTCGACCTAGCCATGCCATTTGGTCGTATTGCTTGTTCAGGGTGATGCTCACACCCATGCGGGGCATCAAAGGTAAAGTGTCGTTGGCAGGAATGAAAGTACAGTTCACATCGAGGCTGCCTCTCGGTGAGAAGCGGTAGCGGACAATGAATTCCGAACCGGCAACTTCTTCGGGCAGACGGTAGTGTGACACTACTTCATAGCCATCTTTGTCGAGCGCTGTTTTCTCCAATGAGGTGAGTTTGGCGCCACGTCCGGCTTCACGCCACGGGCGCAGGGTCTTGTTCATGTCGTTGCCCATGTCATTGTCCGTCACCGGACGCCAGAAGTTGGGACGCAGTGCTTCCTTAATCATCTCTTCCTTGCCTTCCTTGAACGAGCAGAGTGCTCCGGTGGCTTTGTCGAATCCTACACTGACATTTCCGGCAGTGAGGACAAGTAGGGCTTCGCTGTCGCTTGCCGTCACGTTGCCTGAGGCAGCTTTGGGGGTAACAGCCTTATAGAAGGGAAGCTTCACTTGTTCGGCAGCCAATTGTGTACCGGCCTTCAGCAGACCCTCGTCGCGCTTCTGGCTGGCATAGAAATTCAGGTAATATTCTACTCCTTCGGTGGAATGTATGGTGGGGAACTGTGTCCGGAATACGCCTGTCTGTTGGGCGGGCAAATCTACATTATCTATGCGTCCTTGTGCCAATACTTCGCCGTTGCCTTCCAAACGCCAAGTGAAGTCAAAGTCATTCAGGTTGGTGAAGAAGAACTTGTTTCTAAGCTCTACCAATCCTTCGTGATAATCGAGCAATCTGAAAGCCATATTCTGGTACACCCGTTTCACTTCATGTATGTGGGGCTTCAATGTGCGGTCTGCGGCAATCAGGCCGTTCATGCAGAAGTTGGCCGAGCTTGGAGTGCCTTCGGGGGCAAGGTCGCCGCCGTAGGCCCAGTAGAACTTACCGTCGTCGGTCTTGTTGTAAAGACCCTGGTCCACCCAGTCCCAGATGTGACCGCCTTGTAGAGAAGGGTACTTCTCGATGATGTCCCAGTAGTCTTGCAGATTGCCCACACTATTACCCATAGCATGAGCGTATTCGCAGAGGATGAGGGGCATGGTGGGCAGATAGAGAGCATGGTTTATCAACACGTCTATCTTCTTGTACATGGGGCAGAAGATGTCGGTGAAAGGACGGTTTTTGCCAGAGTCCTCGGAGTGTACGGGGCGTTGGGAACGGTCGTGGGCATGAATCCAAGCATAGGTGGCTTGGAAGTTACAGCCTGAGCCGGTTTCGTTGCCCAATGACCAAATAATGACGCAGGGGTGGTTCTTGTCGCGTTCAAACATACGTTCTGTACGGTCGATGAAAGCCTTCTGCCATTCGGGTTGGTTGGCGAGGCATTGGTCGGGTTTGTAGCCCATGCCGTGGCTTTCGATGTTGGCCTCGTCCACTACATACATGCCGTAGATGTCGCACAGTTCATACCAGCGCGGGTCGTTGGGGTAGTGGGAGGTGCGCACGCTGTTGATGTTGTTTTGTTTCATCAGTTCCAGGTCGCGTATCATGGAGGCTTCGTCCACTACATGGCCGTGGTAAGGGTCGTGTTCGTGGCGGTTTACGCCCTTGATGTAGACGGGTTGCCCGTTGACGAGTAACTGTGCATGTTTGATTTCCGATTTGCGGAATCCGATGTTGCGGCAGATGTACTGTGTCTGGCCGTTGGCACGCAGTGTAATCATCATCTGGTATAGGTTGGGCTTTTCAGCACTCCACAGTAGGGGCGTTTCGATGTGTTTCAGGAAGTGCAGCTTGTTGTCTTTGGCGCGTTGGCGTTCAGTGTAGATGACTTTTCCCTCTTTGTCCGTCAGGCTCACTTCCACTTCGGCACCTTTTACCTTGGGCGTTTGAGTACGTTGGGAGTTTTGGGCATTGTCCAGTTCCACATAGAGGTGGAAGTCGGCGTCCTTATACTCGTTGTCGAGGTCGGTCACTACTTCAAAGTCGCGCACGTGGATGTTGGGACGGGCATAAAGGTACACATCACGTTGTATACCGGCAAAGCGCCAGTAATCCTGATCCTCTAAGTAGTAGCCGTCGCTGAACTTGAATACCTGCACGGCAATCTCGTTCTGTCCGGTTACTGCATAGGGGGTGATATCGAACTCACTGGGGGTCTTGGAATCTTGCGAGTAACCCACCTTTTCACCGTTGACCCACACATAGAAAGCTGAGGCCACGCCTCCGAAGTGGAGGACGATTTGCTTGCCTTTCCAGTTGGCAGGGACGTTGAATGTGCGTTTGTAGGAACCTACGGGACTGTTTTCCACGGCAATGAGTGGCGGGTTGCGCTTGATGCCGTAGCCGGCACCTACATAGAAAGGATGGCCATAGCCTTCCATTTCCCAGTTGGCAGGCACTTTGATGTTGCCCCATCCGCTTACATCGTGGCCTTTTTCAAAGAAGTCCATCGGGCGCTGGTCCGAACGGGGAACAAACTGAAACTTCCAGGTACCGTTCAACGACTGAAAATATTCCGATTGACTCTTGTCGTTCTTCACTGCTTTCTCTTTGGTGGTGTAGGCCATGAAGGTGGCGGCAGAAGGCAGACGGTTGATGTGCAACACATCAAAGTTTTCCCAATCGTTGTCCGAGTGAGGATATTTGTCGGTTCTTACGGCGGTTTCCGCTTTCTTGGTGTCGCCCGTCTTGTTCATGGGTGTACCGTCGTACTGTGCAAATGCGCATAACGGTAGCATCAGTGCGAGGGTGCAGATTGAATGTATCTTATTCATATTCGTATGCTTTTAATGATGTATAATCGTTTGTCTTTTCAGACTTTTGAGAGTTGTTTTGCGTGAGAGTTACTCATCGAGCAGCATCTTGATGATACATGCCGAACTCCAGCCGAAGTTAGGCGAATTGAGCGCTTCGCCGGTCAGCGGGTTGTAGTTCTCGTGGATAGGGCCGTCGGTGGTGAGTCCTTGGGCGTTGTTGATGAACTTCTCAGTCAGTATGTCGGCTTCCCGGTCGAAACCATAGTTGCGCAGGCCGGTGATACCGAAGTACACTTGGTCTACCCAGACCGGGCCGCGCCAGTAGCCGCGCACGGGACGCAGGCGAGGATGGCTGATGTCCAAGGTACCCAATGGAAGGGTGGAGTTGAACTTCTGCGGGTCCATCATCTTCTGCATCACCTGTTTGGCCTGTTCGGGAGTGGCGATGCCTGCCCAGAGTGGCAGCCAGCATTCGGCACCCATCACTTTGATGTGCTCGCCGGTATCGATACGGGTGTCGTAGAAGAATCCGGTTTCCTTGTCCCACATCTTTGTCTGTACGAACTCCTTGATGACTTTGGCTTCGGCATTAAGCTGTGCCGCCAGTTCGGGCTTGTTCAGGAGGGTTGCCATTTCGGCGAGGATGGTCTTGTCTACGTAGAGGAACGAGTTCAGGCAGATGTTCTCCTGGTTCATGGACCATGCCTTCTCGCTGTTTTTCTGCATCACGGCATCGTCAAAGCGTACGCCGTTGTCCATGCCGCTTTCCCAACAGGCAGCAATGAGAGTGCCGTCGGTGGAACCGTATTCGCAGATGCCGTTGTGATTGTGGTCGCGCTCGGCATACCACCACTGATGGAACTTATAGAGCTTGTCGAACATTGTTTCGAGGAATTTCTTGTCGCCGGTAGCTTTATACACGTTCATGGCTCCCCAGGCGGCTACGGGCGGTTTGGCATCGCGCCAGTTATTGTATTTCTTGTTGTAGCTGATGAAGTCGGGTACCATGCCGTTGTCGGCTTGATAGTCGAAGAGGGTAATCATTTCGCTTTTGGCTATCTCCTCGTTGAAATGTACGTTGCCCGAAGCAATCTTCCAGGAGTCCCACGACCAGATGCCGTTGATGAATCCGTTGTACGACGGGTTGCTGCCGCCATGCAGGATGTCACCGGCAGGGGTGCGGTAGTTGCTGTTCAGGGTCATCATTGCTTTTACGAGTACCTTGCGGTATTTGTTGTCCTTGAGGTACTTGCTGTTTCCGCTCAGCAACGAAGCGATTTGTGCGTTCCATTGCTGTTCGTTTAGTTCAAAGCAATTGTCTATATTCAGCGTTGCTATGGCAGCCAGTTCTTTGGCTGTGTCTTCACCGCGCAGCGTCAGGGTTTGAGTCATCTCCGACTGATAAGTCTTGCCGGGTTCCAGGGTCATTTCACTTTTTTCTGTGACGTGCAGGCTATCGCTCCCCACAGCCTGAATCTTGTCTGCTGTGAGGAATCGGATTACCGTGTTCGTGGAATCTTTGGGGCGGATGAAAGAGAGACCTTTATCTATGCTGCTTACGACAGAGGTAGGCTCGTATACGCCTCCGTTCCAGTCGAAGCTGACCTTTACCGGTTTTTGGCTCATATTCTTCACGATTGAACGTATGGCTACGGAACGTGAGGTGAGGTAGCACAATTCGGTAGTGAAGTTTAAGTTCTCATCGTTGTATTCCTGTATCAGTTTGCCGGGGAGGTATCGGGTGGTCTGTACATTGTACACCATCCTATACTGTTCGCCGTTCACCCACAGCGTAGGTTCGGCGAGTCCGGCAGCTATCCATCCGCGTCCGGTCATGACCATAGGTCCCATGAAAGCACCGGCATGGCGACGGTTTTCGTTGTCGGGCAGTGAGTATGCCATCCAAGCACCTTTGTCGGCAAAGACGTAGGCATCCCAGTCTACGGCTCCGGCGGGAGTGTTCTTTATGTTGATAAGATTACAGAAGTCCGCTTGCTTGGATAAAAGCGGTTCTGAAGAAGTGGGAGCTTTGACGCACGAGGCCAGTATGCAGGCAACGATGCCAGTCAAAGCGATGTTTTTATTTGGATGTCTCATGGTAAATTAAGTATATGATGAAATGAAGTCTTGAAACAGAGAGTTCTATTAAAAGCAATCTCTATCGGATGGGATCCCGTTTCCGGCATTTCGCTTCCGATAGAGACTGAGTTGTAGGGTTATCGGTTATTTTGTGTAACCTTCGTTTTGCACCCAATCAGGATTCATCAGGAATTCTTTGTGAGGGATAGCGAGTCTGATATGCTTGGTCGATATGAAATTGCTTGCGAAAGGCTTTTCATGACTCTTAAGTGCGTCTTCCACAATGCCCCAACGGATGAGATCATACCAGCGTGAGCCTTCGAGGGCCAGTTCGCAAGGACGTTCCACATCCTGCAGGTGCTTCAGCACTTGTTCTTTACTTAGGGTGTCGGACAGTGGCGTTACGTGTACACGGTCACGTACTTTGTTGATGTATTTGATGGCTTCTTTAGAGTTTCCTTCATCGTTCAGACACTCGGCATAGAGCAACAGGATGTCCGCATAGCGGATGAGGGGGATGTTGAAACCGGAATAATCCCAGTAATCACCCAATGACTTGTCGTAAGTCACATATTTGCGCCAGTAGATATTGTCTTCTTGGTGGTAATCACTGAATCCTTTGCCGTCTTCGTAATAGAACGGACGGGATTTGGGATCGTCGAAAATGATAGTCTCATACAATCGGTCGCTGTATTCCCCATCTTCGGTGAGGTCTTTCTTCAGTGTATTGAATAACCATTTGGACGGATATGCTTCCTCGTATGCGCCACAGCCACTGTCGGGACCCAAGTGCAAGGTAAAGAGATTGTATTCGTAGTGCCCGCCTTCCAGACTTCCGGTGAACTGTACTTCAAGGATGGATTCCTTATTGTTCTCGTGTAGTCCGTTGAAGTTGTCGCCATAGTTCTCCATCAGTTCATATCTGTGACTGTCAATGACTTTCCAGAATTCTGTTTTGGCTTTGGCCTTTTCGCCGATGAACATATAGTATTTGCCTAAGAGTGCTGCGGCAGTATATTTAGTGACGCGTCCGGCCATGTTTGTATTCCATTTTTCGGGAAGGTTGGCTTGACATTCACTCAGTTCTGTCTCGATGAAAGTCTTCAGTCTGCCGGCTTCTACCTGAGGAGGATAGAATTCCTCTTCGGTACCTTCGAGTTCGTGCTCGAACATTGGTAGTCTTTCACCGAAGTTGATGAAGAGACGGTAGTAGTAGAAGGCTCTCAGAAAACGTGCCTCGGCAATACTGGTCGCTTTGGTCTGCTTGATGCCTTCGTCATCGTTGTCGGGCACATTGGGAATGTTGTCCAGACACTGGTTGCAATAGTTGATACTGGTATAGAGGTTGGTCCATTCATCGTTGGGCACGTAGTTGGTCGATTCGTTGTTGTACATGGCCAGTTCCATCCAGGCGGTCACGTCGGGGCGGTAGTCCAGCTCGTCGCTGCGGTAGTTGTCTATCACAATGTAGCGTTCGAAAGGTTGCGCCCATTCGATGGTAGGCTGTAGTCCAGCGTAGGCTGCGGTAAGTCCTTTGAGGATGTCGGATTCGCTCTTCCAGAAGTTTTCGGGGTCCAGTGAGTTGGGGTTTCTGTCTTCATCCAGGAAATTTCCGGTACATGAAGAGAGTGCCAGGCCTCCTAAGACTGAGGCGCACAATAATATATTCTTTAATTTCATAATCATCTTTTTTAAAGTTTTGGTTCAATTAAAATCCGAATTTAATACCGGCCATGAAAGTGCGGCATAGAGGTGATGAAGCATAGTCGTAACCCATGCGGTCAATACCACCGTTGGTAGAGGGGTCATAGCCACTGTAACCGGTGATGGTAAAGATGCGTGTACCACCTACATAGAAACGGAGGTTGCTGATGCCCAACTTACCACAAACTGTAGCAGGCAGGTTGTAGCCCAGTTGCAAGTTGTTCAGGCGGAAGAAGTCGCCTCGTTCGATGAAACGGTCGGAAGTGCGAGCATTCTTGTTCGGGTCGCCGTATACGGCACGTGGAATGTTGGTGTTGGGGTTCTCCGGAGTCCATGCTTTCAGTGCGTTTCTGCCATAGTTGAACTTGGTATCCATACGTTCCAATTGATATTTGGTATAGTTGTAACGGTCTACACCGAGGTCACCGTAGAAGTTGGCTACCAAATCGAAGTTTTTGTAATTCAGTGTTACGTTGAAGCCGATAGAGGCCTTGGGGCAACCGTTGCCCAGAAGCTTCTTGTCATCGCTGTCCAGCATGCCGTCACCGTTTTGGTCTACGAAGCGGAGGTCACCGGGTTCTGCGTTGGGCTGCATGGGAATCCAGTTGCCTTTGCTGTCCTTGCGTCCGTGTGATTCTTTCCAAAGTTTGGCTTCTGCTTCATTTTGGATGATGCCTGCGGTTTCGTAAGCCCAGAATTCACCGAAGTAACCACCCACGTAGGTACGTGAAGCACCATATTCGTACATATAGTTGGGGTCTGCCATTGATTTCAGTTTACTCTTGAAGTGGCTCAGGTTGAAGTCAAGGTCATACTTGAAGTCCTTACCTGCATTACCGTGGTAAATCAGTTGCATTTCCATACCGGTGGTGCGCAGTTCACCGTCGTTCACCGTCAGTGCACCGTAACCGGTAGACAGACTGATGTTCTTTTCGGAAAGCATGTCCTTGGTGTCCTTGATGTAACCTTCAATCGAGAATTCCAGTTTGTTGTTCCATAGGCTCATGTCCACACCGATGTTTTTGTAGAAGGTAGTTTCCCACTTGATGTTCCTTGAGGGGAGGCTACGTACTGCATATCCCTGGTTTACGACTTTGCCGTCGAAGGGGTAGTTGATGTTGTCGGCGTTGGAGTCCAATTTGGGAATGTAGAGATAGAGAGGTACCGATTGGTTACCGAGGGCGCCGTAGCTCATACGCAATTTGAAGGAGCTGACTGTTTCTTTCATATCTTCCCAGAAAGGTTCGTTGGCAATGTTCCAGCCTACTGATACAGAGGGGAAGAACCCCCACTGGTTACCGTCGGCAAAACGTGAAGAACCGTCATAGCGGAACGAGGCCATTAACATGTAGCGCATTTTCCAACTATAGTTCACACGGCCAAATACGGAACGCAAGCCGCTACGGGTCTTTTCACCTTGCACACCATAGTCTTTGCGTGCCTGGCCCAGAATGCCCATGTCGTTGTTCTCGAATTCGGAACCCGATGCACCCAATAGGTCGTAAGTGCTTTCTTCTTGTGAAGCTCCCAGCAGGAAGGCGAAGTCGTGACTGTCTTTGATGGTGAAGTTGTAGTTGGCAGTCAGTTCCAGCAGGTCGTTGACGCTTCTGGTGCGGGTCTGTGATAGTGAGGCGCTTTCGTTCCACTTCATGGCACCCAGTTCGTAAGTAGGTTTGAATACGCGGGTTTCGCGGAAAAGGAGGCTACGGCTTGCTTGTGCCTTGATTACCAGTCCCTTGATGGGCTCATATTGCAGATAGCCCGATCCTTTGATGTAATCTGTGGCGCGGGTGTTCTCAATCAGGTTATTATAACCTACCATGTTGGCAGCATCGCTCATGTTCATGCCGGGGATGGCACCACCGTATCCGCCGTCACAATTCTCGTCATACAGACGTGCGATAGGTTCCATGTTGGTCACTTGGTATATGCCGGGAAAACCTGAGTTGGCTTCCATTTCCGATTCCCAACGGCTGTAGTTTACTGATTCGCCCACTTTGAACTTGCCGCGTTTCATGTCTGAGTTTAAGCGGAAGCCATATTTCTCGTCACCCGTGCCGGTCACGATGGCTTCGTTTTTTGAATAGAATACGGACAAAGCTACGTTGGCATTCTCACTGCCACTAGTGTACCCCACATTGTATTTCTGTGTGAAGCCGTTGCGGTAGTATTCGTCCTGCCAATCGGTGTCGCCAAACTGTGTGGGGTCTTGCTCATAAGCCGCAATGTAAGCAGGCCAGTTTTTGGGGTTTTGACCGGCGTTTGTACGGGCCATCTTTGCCATGTGGATAAATTCTTCGGCATTGCAGACATCCAGTTTCTTGGCTATCTGATCCACTCCCCAATAAGCTGAGAACGTGATTTTGGGTTTGGATTTGGTACCACGGTAAGTCTCAATCAGGATAACGCCTGCGGCGGCGCGTGCTCCGTAAATAGCGGCGGTGGCAGCGTCTTTCAATACAGACATTGACTTGATGTCTTCGGGGTTCAGAAAACTCATATCACCCGGAACGCCATCGATAATTACCAACGGAGAGTTGTCTGTTCCATAAGTGGTTACACCGCGCACCTGCAGGCTGGGAGTGGAGCCGGCGGCACCGCTACCAAAGTTAACTATCAAACCGGGAGCCATACCCTGCAGGGCAGTTTCGGCATTAGCGGTAGGTATGTTGTTTAGTTTATCGCCCGATACGGAACTTACCGAACCGGAAACATCCGATTTCTTTTGTGTGCCATAACCGATAACGACTACTTCGTCCAGTAGTTCGGTGTCTTCTTTCAGCACCACTTTCAATTCCTTGCGACCATTGAGGGCGATTTCTTGTGGAGCATAGCCCACGTAAGAGATAATAATAGTGGCTTTTGGGGAAACGCTGAGGGTAAAGTTACCGTCGATGTCAGTGATTACTCCATTTGTTGTTCCTTTCTCTAATACACTGGCTCCGATGACAGATTCACCGGAAACATCGGTTACGGTACCGTTCAGCTGAATGTTCTGTGCCAATGCGCCCATAGGCAGCATAAAAGCAAAGAAGAGAAGTAGCTGAATGACTCTTTCTTTGTAGTAGTTACTTTTACTCATTTGAATAAGTTTTTAAGGTTAATACTATTGGTTTTTCACAATGCTAAATTAAGCTTCATAAACAGGAATTGCTAATGAATGTTATCTACAAGCAGACTACAAGAGAGGGATATTCTTTGTTTTATTATCTACAAATTGTATCGTAAAAACTTGATAAACAGTGATAAAATGGAGAGCCAGAAATCAATTTCCTTTCGTTCATCCTCGGTAAACTCATCAATCGCAACTTTCTCTACTTCCGGCTCTGGCCGTTCTACCTCTTCCGGAGGGTTTTCTGCAATCAGTTGATAATACTTGTGCTGCAGTTCCTCATCCAACGCATCCAGCGGTACCAGGTAAGTTTTCCGGTTTTTGCTATTAACAGTCTCTACCGCCTTTAATTTCCCATCTTGTATAATTTTCTTAATATAACGTGGACTGCAGCCTTTTACCTCTGCAACCTGCTTCGCTGTCAGCATCTGCGCCATACATTTCCACCACCTTTTCAGCCTGTCCTCATCAGATGCAGGAGGCTATCCCTGCATGACCGGCCTCTGCCGGTTTCGACTCTTTTAAACGGTATTTAAAAAGTCTTTAAAATCATCCATGTTTCCGCCCAGTTCCTGGATCAGCGGAATGATAAACTTCTTTCCTGATGGCTTCCCTGTGATAGCCTCGCTGATCCTGGCCTGGTGTGTTCCCATTCCTGCGGCCAGTTCTCTCTGGCTGATGCCTCTTTCCAGCATCCTGGTTTTTGTCCATAAGGCAAACTCAGCGAAATTTCGCACTTTTCTGTTCTTCATTCTGCCTGCCCTCCTAACGTATTCCGTTATAAAATTCTGTATCAGCGATACAAAAT
>OHAO01002397.1_pt1 | contig 11576 bp, 10 predicted proteins | sample 1577151 | NCBI WGS metagenome assembly OHAO01 (sample SAMEA3541585, study PRJEB24748) | human gut metagenome | biome: human gut; feature: human-associated habitat; material: faeces | place: China | collected 2012 | reverse complement strand
ACAGGAGGAACAATATGTTCGAGAATTACAAAACATTCAAAACGACATTTGCAGGCCGTGAGCTTATGGTCGAAACCGGTAAGGTATGCGGACTTGCAAACGGTTCTTGCTGGGTACACTACGGTGAAACAGTCGTAATGGTAAACGTTACAGCAAGCGCAAAGCCCAGAGAGGGTGTTGACTTTTTCCCTCTTGCAGTTGACTACGAAGAAAAGCTCTACGCAGTAGGTAAAATTCCCGGCGGTTACTTAAAGAGAGAGGGCAGGCCCAGCGAAAAGGCTATACTGAACTCCCGTGTAGTTGACCGTCCTATGCGTCCTCTGTTCCCCAAGGATATGAGAAATGACGTTGCTATCGTTATGACGGTTCTCGCAGTAGATCCCGAAACACAGCCTGAAATCATCGCTATGATCGGCGCTTCTATCGCAGTTTCCATTTCCGATATTCCGTGGAACGGTCCTATCGGCGGTATCTCCGTAGGTCTTGTTGACGGTGAGATTGTTCTTATGCCCGATGCAGAGCAGAGAGCAAAGTCGGATCTTCAGCTTACCGTTGCGTCAAGCGAGAAGAAGGTCGTAATGATCGAAGCCGGTGCAAACGAAGTTGACGATGATACAATGCTCAAGGCTATAATGGCAGGTCACGAAGAGATCAACAAGTCACTTATCCCCTTCATCAAGCAGATTCAGGCTGAGATTGGCAAGCCCAAGTTCAGCTTTCCCTCAATGGAGGTTGATCACGATCTGTTCGAGGCTATTCAGAACAAGTACACCGAGCAGGTAAAGTTCGCTCTTGATACAGACGACAAGAATGTCCGTGAGGAGCGTTTACAGCCTATAAAGGATGCTATCCATGCAGAGTTTGACGAGCAGTATCCCGACAAGGCCGCTATGATTGACGAGTGCATCTACAAGTTACAGAAGTTCATCGTAAGACGTTGGCTGTTAGACGAGCAGAAGCGTGTTGACGGCAGAGGTATGGACGAGATGCGTCCTCTTGCCGCTGAAGTAGGACTTCTCCCCAGAGTACACGGCTCAGGTCTGTTTACCCGTGGTCAGACACAGGTTATGACAATCACGACCTTAGGCCCTGTAAGCGACAGCCAGAAGCTTGACGGCATTGACGAAGAAGAAACAAAGCGTTATATGCACCACTATAACTTCCCTGCATACTCTGTAGGCGAAACAAAGGCAAGCAGAGGCCCCGGCAGACGTGAGATCGGTCACGGCGCACTTGCACAGAGAGCGCTCGAACCCGTTATCCCTCCCGTTGAAGAATTCCCCTACGCAATAAGACTTGTATCTGAAGTGCTTTCTTCAAACGGTTCAACATCACAGGCTTCTATCTGCGGTTCTACGCTTTCACTGATGGACGCAGGCGTTCCGATAAAGTCACCTGTTGCAGGTATTTCCTGCGGTCTTATCACAGAGGGCGACCGTTGGATGACAATGGTAGACATTCAGGGTCTTGAGGACTTCTTCGGCGATATGGACTTCAAGGTAGGCGGTACTCATAAGGGTATCACAGCTATTCAGATGGATCTTAAGATTGACGGTCTTACACCCGAGATTATCAAGGACGCATTTGCAAAGACACACAAGGCAAGAGATTATATCCTTGACGAAATAATGCTCAAGGCTATTCCTGAGCCTCGTCCCACTGTAAACAAGTACGCTCCCAAGATGCTCAACTACAAGGTACCCGTTGACAAGATAAGAGAAGTTATCGGTACAGGCGGTAAGGTTATACAGAAGCTCTGCGCAGACTTCGAGGTTAAGATTGACATTGATGAAGAAGGCAATGTATTCATCTGCGGTCAGGATCTTGAAAAGGCTCAGAACTGCGTAGCGATGATAAAGGCTATCACATCTCCCCCCGAGGTTGGCGCTATCTACAAGGGCAAGGTTGTTCGTATAATGAACTTCGGTGCGTTTGTTGAGATTGCTCCCGGCAAGGACGGAATGGTACACATTTCAGAGCTTGAAAACAGACGTGTAGAAAAGGTTGAAGATGTTGTTTCAATCGGTGACGAGATAATCGTAAAGGTTCTCGAAATCGACAATCAGGGTAAGATAAGACTTTCAAGAAAGGCTGCTCTTGCCGAAATCGAAGCAAAGAAGAAAAACGGCTGATAAAGCTGAATATTGCAAAAACAGACCTGTGGGAAATTCTCACAGGTCTTTTTATACGCAATTTCGTCTTGCAATGGCACGATGTTTGTGATATACTTATACTGTATCATTATGTGATAACTGCACACTTTGCCGTATATTTTCTGCTCTTTTGCTAAGAATAAAAGAGAAAAAATCAGCAAAGGAGCAGGGTATGAATAAAGATAATATCACAAATAACGAACAGACCGACGAGGAGAACGAAGAACAGGCGGTAACCTGTCAGGTGTCGGATAACGGCATATTCGCATCGGAAAACGCTAAGCACAATATACATTGCCTTAACGTAATCGGTCAGATAGAGGGACATTATATCCTTCCTCCCCAGAACAAGACCACAAAGTATGAACACATTATGCCTGCACTGGTAGCAATAGAGCAGGATATGAGCATAGACGGTCTGCTTATAATACTCAATACGGTCGGCGGAGATGTAGAGGCAGGACTTGCAATATCCGAGCTTATCGCAGGAATGTCAAAGCCCACAGTGTCGATCGTAGTCGGCGGAGGTCATTCAATCGGCGTACCGCTTGCGGTAAGTGCAAGAAAGAGCTTTATCGTGCCGTCTGCAACAATGACCATCCACCCTGTAAGAATGAACGGACTTCTTCTCGGCATACCGCAGACGCTGTCATATTTTGAGCGTATGCAGGAGAGAATAATAAATTTCGTAAGCAAGAACAGCAGGATAAAGCCTGAGCGCTTCCGTGAGCTTATGATGAAGAAGGATGAGCTTGTAATGGATGTCGGTTCGGTGCTTGACGGCGAAACAGCCGTGAACGAGGGACTTATAGACAGCCTCGGAGGACTGAGCGATGCTGTGCAGTGCCTTTACTCTTTGATAGAACAGCAGAAAACCGATAAGGAAAGCACTAAGCGCACTAAGTATAGTACAGGAAAAACCGTTTCGAAAAAAAGAGCTTCGTCAGCAACAGCTAAGACGGATACAAAAACCGCAGGCAAGGGTAAAGCAACCGCCAGAGTGAGTACGTTCAGAGAATATCATCCATCGGCACAAAGAGCAGAAATGAGAGCAAAGCGAGGTGCGGAGAATGTTTCAGACCGTTGTAGATGAATCGGAGGTTTTCCGTAACGCACAGCTTTATGACAATAACTCCTATTATGCGGTTGACGGTTGTGTTTTTTCTTATAATGTCTGCGAAAAGAACAGCGTTTCTGTATCGCACGATTTACGGAGTTATCTGAAATACACGCAGATAAAGCCGCTTTAGGAGAAAGTCATTACGGGCGTAAGCCCATACATATATATTAAATAAACAATACGAAATAATCCGAAAGGAACAAAAGAAAATGGATTACATAAGCATAATCATTCAGGGCATTATACAGGGACTTACGGAGTTTCTTCCCGTTTCAAGCTCAGGCCATCTGTCTGTTGCCCAGCATTTTATGAATATCGGAGAAAACACCCTTATAACCTCTGTTGTACTGCATTTAGGAACGCTTCTGGCGGTTTTTATAGCATTTTTCCCTACTATCTGGGGAATGATAAAGGAATTTTTCCTTACTATAAAGGATATTTTCACAGGCAAATTTTCGTGGAAGAATATGAACGCCAACAGACGTATGATGTTTATGGTCATAATTTCCACCGCTATGCTTGTACCCGTTTACTTCTTCAAAGACTTCTTTACAGGTTTTGAGGGCGACAATGACATTATTTTTGAGGGCTTTGCCTTTATCTTTACCGCAATTCTTCTCTTTATGTCGGATAAGTGCATAAAGGGCAACAAAACAGGCGATAAGATGAAGGTCGCAGATGCCGTTGCAATAGGCGCAATGCAGTGCGTGGCTCTGTTTCCCGGTGTATCACGTTCAGGCTCTACAACCGCCGCAGGCCTTTTCTGCGGACTTACAAAGGAAACTGCGGTCACATTCTCGTTTATACTCGGTATCCCCGCAATTCTCGGCGGAAGTGTGCTTGAGATCGGTGATGCGTTAAAAAGCAATGTAGAGCTTGACTGGGTACAGCTCGGAATAGGCTTTGTCGTATCTGCGGCAGTGGGACTTCTTGCGATAGCTCTTGTAAAGTGGCTTCTTAAAAAGGACAGATTCAAGATTTTCGGATTCTATACGGCAATACTCGGTCTTGCCTGCATAGGCATCGGTGCTTATGAACTGGCGACCGGCTCACACTTCGTTTTTGTTTTCTGACAGAATTTAAATATAATTCAATGACTTTGGGAGAAAGGACGTAGAAACATGGCAGCAAAGCGCAATCTTAACAACAGCACCGATGAGGCTAAAGCAAGAACTTCGGGGTCATCGGGCAAAACACGGAAAAAGAATCAGACTATCGAAGATAAGCAGCGAGAACTGAGTGAACGTTGCAAGAACGACATTGAAAAGGAGCTTAAATCGAAAAGAAGAAGAAGCTCTATAATTCTTTTCGCCATAGGTGTTCTTATGGCGCTGTTTACGATTATAGGCTTTATCGGCAGTCTTAACAGGGCGGAAGGCGCCAGCCTGAATCTGCTTGATATGATTTATTCGTTCCTCTGCGGTATGTTCGGCTTTACGGTATTTTTTACAGGCCCTATTCTTATATATGTAGCCGTACTTATTGCAACGGATAAGAGCAGGACAAGCATCCTCACCAAGATATTGCAGCTGTCGGGCGGAATAGTGATATTAAGCACAGCTATACAGATATTCTTTGTAGGCAGTGTCGGAGAAGGCACGAACGACTTTTTCGGAGCGGTGGCAAGTCTTTATTCGGACGGGACACGGCTGACAGGCGGCGGTATCATAGGCGGCGTACCTGCGTGGCTTTTGCTTTTGTTCGGCAATGTCGGCGCAATAGTAATGATTATACTGATTGCTTTCGTATTTGTTATGCTTATCAGCAGAAAGTCGCTTATGGACTTTTTAGGCGCTGTAGGAAAACCTGTAAAAAAGGTTGCGGTTACCGCCAAGGAGAAACACGCTCAGCATAGGGAAGAAATGGAAGCGTACAGACTTGAGCAGGAACAGCAGAGGCTTCAGGCTGAAAGCGAACGCAAGGAAAAACTTATAGAGCTTGAATCAAACGCTGTCGGAACTCCTGCAACAACGCTTCAGGAAAGACACGATGAGAATATCGAGGAGCAGAAAAAGGACAGCGATAATTTCATAAACGAGATAAACAATTACAACGGCAAGGTATCGCCAAAACCCGAAGAAGCGGTTCAGCAGAGCAATGAGCATTTGCCTGAGATTGCTCCTGAGAGCGATGTACATATGTCTTGCGATAAGCTGCCCGACCAAGGCTGTTGTAGACAATGTTGGCAACTACGTGGGGAGCCGCCCGCGCCCTATGGCCGATACCGGAATATTTTCCGCCCCTGCCTATTTATCCTCCGGAGGAGGTCAATCCCGTTGAGGCTGCTTTAAATTCGTTCATAGAAGAAACGAACTATGAACAAAATTCCTCTGTGCAGAGAGAAGAGCAGTTTGTGAACGATGTGAACGCTCCTGTTGCACCGCCTGCTGAAGCGCCTTTTATCGCAGATAATACCGATTCCGGTATTGCCGACAGTACACCTGACGGTATTACGAACAGTACCGCAGTGCAGGAGGACAAGCAGGACGGCGATACAAGCGACAGTGATAAGCTCTACACAGTGACGCTTAACGAGGAAGATCACCCTCTGCCGCCTACTGCGCTTCTTGACGAGATTATGCCCGGTAAGGCACAGGAGGACATCGACAGAGAGCTTGAAACAAATGCGAACACCATTGTTGAAGCGTTACGCAGCTTCGGCGTTCAGACAAAATGTATCGGTACTTGCAGAGGACCCTCTGTAACAAGATATGAATTACAGCCTGCGGCAGGCGTTAAAATTTCCAAGATAACAGGACTTGCCGATGATATAGCGCTGAACCTCGCTTCATCCGGTATCAGAATAGAAGCGCCTATACCCAATAAACCCGCTGTAGGCATCGAAGTGCCGAACAAGATAAGAGATACCGTACCATTCAGACAGCTTATCGAAAGCAGTGATATTGCCGAAAAGAAAAGCAAGCTGGCGGCTGTGCTGGGTAAGGATATTTCGGGCGGCATAGTAATAGCCGATATAGCCGAGATGCCACATCTGCTGATTGCAGGTACGACCGGCTCGGGTAAATCCGTATGCGTGAACTCGATAATCATGTCGATACTTTTCAGAAGCAAGCCCGAAGACGTAAAGTTTATAATGATTGACCCGAAGGCCGTTGAATTTATGGCTTATAACGGCATACCTCACCTGCTTATCCCTGTTGTGACAGATCCTAAAAAGGCGGCGGGCGCTCTGAACTGGGCGGTAGGCGAAATGCTGAAGCGATACAGTATGTTCTCTGAGTACAATGTCCGCAATATACACGGCTATAACGCTCTTGCGGCTAAGGATCCCGAGATGGATAAAATGAGCCAGACGGTGATTTTTATAGATGAGCTTGCCGATCTTATTATGGCATCAAAGAACGAGGTCGAGGACAGTATATGCCGTCTTGCGCAGATGGCAAGAGCCGCAGGTATGCACCTTGTCATAGCTACACAGCGACCGACCGTAGATGTTGTTACCGGTCTTATAAAGGCTAATATCCCCAGCCGTATCGCATTAAAGGTAAGCTCCGGTACTGACAGCCGTGTAATTATGGATGAGCAGGGAGCCGAGAAACTGCTCGGCAAGGGCGATATGCTCTTCAAGTCCGTTTCTATGCCGAAGCCTATCCGTGTACAAGGCTGTTGGATCTCCGACAAGGAAGTTGAACGTGTTGTGGATTTTCTGAAGAATAAATTCGAGCTTGATTATGACGATGATGTTATGAAAGAGGTCGAGCGACAGGCAGAGCTTGTCAAGGGCAACGATAAATCCTCAGACAGTGTCGGCTTTGAAAGCGGAGATATTGATGTCAGCGACGATAAGCTGGAGGATGCTATCCGTATCGTAGTTGAAAACGGACAGGCAAGCGTAAGTACGCTTCAGCGAAAGCTCAAGCTCGGTTTCGGCAGAGCCGCAAGACTTGTCGATGTAATGGAAGAAATGGGCATCGTAGGACCGTCACAGGGAAGTAAGCCAAGAGAAGTGCTTATGACTAAGGAGCAGTACTACGAGCGCCAGATGAATAAACAACAATAAAGGAAAGTGAAATAAATGCCTTTTTTACCTATATCAAAACAGGATATGAAAGACAGAGGGATAGATCAGCTTGATTTCATCTGTGTCACGGGCGATGCCTATGTTGATCATCCGTCATTTGGTATAGCTATTATATCCCGTATGCTTGAAAGTTGCGGCTGTAATGTCGGAATAATCGCTCAGCCCGTAACCGATGAGGATTTCAAAAAGCTGGGTGAGCCGAAATACTGTTTTCTTGTAACGGGCGGAAATATAGACAGTATGGTGTCGAATTATACCGTATTTAAGAAAAAACGTTGGGATGATGCCTATTCCGAGGGCGGAAAGGGCGGAAAACGTCCTGACAGAGCGGTAACGGTATATTGTAAAACGCTTACAAGATTGTTTCCCGATAAAGAAATAGCGATAGGCGGACTTGAGGCAAGCCTGCGCAGATTTGCCCATTACGATTACTGGGCGGATAAGGTAATGCCGTCAATACTGGTTGACAGCGGAGCTAAGCTTCTGATGTACGGAATGGGCGAGCTTACGATAGTACAGCTTTACAGAGAGCTTGCCGAGGGTAAAAAGCTGTCGGAGATACACGACATAAGAGGCACCTGTTATCTTACCGAGCCTAAGAATACTCCTCTCGGTGCGGTGCAGTGCGACAGCTTCGAGATAGTCAGAGAGAATAAGAAAGCATACGCAAAATCCTGTCGTCAGCAGTATGACGAGCAGGACGAGGTTTACGGTAAAACTATGGTACAGCGTCACGGAAATATGATGCTTGTACAGAATCCTCCTCAGAGAAGCCTTACGCAGAGCGAATTTGACAAGGCATACGAGTTGCCTTATATGAAAGCATATCACCCTTGCTATGAAAAAGGCGGCGGAGTTCCCGGAATAAAGGAAGTTGAGTTTTCCATAACTCATAACAGAGGCTGTTTCGGTTATTGTAATTTCTGTTCGATAGCCTTGCATCAGGGCAGAAGAATACAGACAAGAAGCGAGGAATCGGTTATAAACGAGGCGATAGACCTTACCAAAAAACCGGGCTTCAAGGGATATATCCACGATGTCGGCGGTCCTACCGCAAACTTCCGCAGGACCTCCTGCGACAAGCAGGAAAAGGCGGGACTTTGCAAGGGCAAAAAGTGCCTTGCTCCTGAGCCTTGCCCTGCACTGAAGGTCGATCACAGCGAGTATCTTGAGATGCTCAGAAAGATACGTTCCATAAAAAATGTCAAGCGTGTATTTATCCGTTCGGGTATAAGATACGACTATATGATGAAGGATAAGAACGATGAGTTTTTCAAGGAGCTTGTAGAACATCACGTCAGCGGACAGCTTAAGGTTGCCCCCGAACACGCAAGCAACAAGGTACTTGATCTTATGGGCAAGCCTCACATTGAGGTATACGAGGACTTTGAAAAGAAGTTCTACAAGTATACAAAGGAATGCGGTAAGGAACAGTATCTGGTGCCGTATCTGATGTCATCACATCCCGGCTGTACCATAAAAGAGGCGGTCGAGCTTGCGGTGTTCCTTAAAAAGCATAACATCAGACCCGAGCAGGTGCAGGACTTCTATCCCACACCCGGAACAATATCAACAGCTATGTATTATACAGGGCTTGACCCTTATACTATGCAGGAGGTCTATATCCCCCGTGACCCGAAGGAAAAGGAGATGCAAAGAGCGCTCCTGCAGTATTACAAAAAAGAGAATAAGCAGATAGTTGCAAAGGCTCTCATAAGGGCAGGCAGACGTGACCTTATCGGATACGGTAAGGAATGCCTTATCACCCCTGATGGATTAGCCTTGCAGCAGGACAGAAAAGGAGCGGTGAAAAATGGCAAGAACTCCTCTTCAAAAGCAAAGACGTATCAACGACAGGGCAATAAGAGCGGCGGCAGGAATAAAATGCAGAAGAAAAAGCACTAACGTGCTGATTGCGTTAGCTGTGATAATCGCTTGTGTTTGTATTTTTATGACCCTGAACGAATATGTGTTCAATATAGAATATCTTCCGTGCTGGAGCGGTATATTCGGCGGCAAAAACAGCATAAGCGCCGAAATCTTTCATCATCACAGCCTGTACTTGAAATAGGAGAACACTATGCTTATTGTTGACAGATTTGAAGAAGATAAAGCGGTAGTTTTTGATGACGAAAAGCAGATTATATTAGACAGAGATAAGATATCTCACGATGTCAAAGAGGGCGATGCGGTCATCCTTTCGGATAGCGGTATATATGTTCCCGATAAAGCGAAAACGGAGCAGATGAGAAACGATAATCTCAGTCTTCTGCAAAAATTACTGAATAAATGACTAAGACCCTGCGGCATATTTACCGCAGGGTCGTTTTCGTTAACGGCTTGTATGTACTTCCGTATAACCGCCGCTTGTACCAAGCCTTAATACCTGCCCGTTATCAAGCGTCATCTTGGCGTTTGTACTTTCGCCGTCAAGCTGTTTTCGCACATCCGAAATAAATTCATCGGTACTTTGCGTCTTGCAGAAAACTTTCAGAAGATTTTCAAGCGCAAGGATGTCGTTTTCGCTTTCTATGAACATTTCAACTTCGGATTTGTCGATATTTCCGCTTTTGTCATATACGATTCGAAGCTTTGATGTACGGCTGTTGTCGGCTGTGGACTTGGTGTAAAGATATACGATGTTGCTGATTTTCTGCATTGTAAAGCCGTTTTCGGTGAGTATCTTTTCAACTGTAGCGTTGCTTTGGGAGATATTGCCGTTTACCTCGTCATTTTTGCCGTAGCCTATACACAAATCGGTTATCTCGAGTGCCAGAAAGATTGCAAATACTAAAACCGCTCTTTTGATAACTCTGCTTGCAACAGATTTCTTTACCGTATTTTCGGCAATGCGTAAATCAGGCATACTGTCGTAGATTTTCGGTATTTTTATTGTTCTGCCGTTACTGCTGTATTTGAGATAACGCTTTGTTTCGCCTGTCAGAACAGCGTTTTCGTAAATCGTCTTTTTATATCTGTCAGTATCAAAATTCGCTCTCACAAATTCAAAATCCGTATTTGCGGTGATTTTCGAGATAAGACCGCCTCTTGCGGCGAGAGTGCCTTTTATTATTGTATTGCCGTCAAACTTATATGACGTTGTAAGAACTGAGGCAAATCTCAGCAGACCGATAAAGAATATGATAATCGCCACAGCAAAGAACATCATAAGAACAATTACCGTATTATCCTGCAAAAATGTGCTTGTTATTTTAAGCACCGAAGCACCGCACAGACCGATAGCGGTAACGCCTGTGCCGACAGTGAACATAGAAATAAGGCTGACTATCCACCAAAGCATCGCACCGAATGCGTGAGTGTGCTTCTCTGTTTCGAAAGACGGGTTTGAGTATATCATAAGCTTCTCCGTTTCATATTTATTTCTTATTAAAGTATAACAGTTATTTCCGATGCTGTCAATCGGAACAATTGCCGTGTTCAAAATTTTCTGATGCTGTTCAAAACTCTTTACAAGTGCTTGAAATAGGTGTAAAATAGTATCATGATATGAAAGGAGCTGCATTATGAAAAAGTGCTTAATTGTAGTGGACTATCAGAATGATTTTGTAAGTGGTTCGCTCGGCTTTGAAAAGGCAAAGACGCTTGAACTCGGAATCGCCAACAAAATAAATTCCTATCATGTAAACGGTGATGATGTCATATTTACTCTTGACACTCATTATGACGATTATATGGATAGCTATGAGGGAAAGCATCTGCCCGTACCTCACTGTATAGAGAATACGGACGGACATAAGCTTTACGGCAGTGTTGCCGACTGCGTTTCCGGCGAAGATATAGTATTCAGGAAAACCACCTTCGGCTCGGACGCTCTTTATGAGTATCTTAAAACCGCCTGCTACGGCTCCGTTGAGCTTGTAGGTGTTGTAACGAATATCTGTGTTGTTGCCAATGCTGTACTCGCAAAAACGGCTTTACCCGATGCGGATATAATAGTAGACAGCATGCTCACGGCATCAAATGACGAGCGGCTTCACAATGCCGCCCTTGATACTATGGAAGGTATGCAGATAATAATAAAATAAAGGAGCAGACTAATGAACAAGGATAATTTCACAATGCTGTGCGATTTCTATGAGCTTACTATGGCGAACGGCTATTTTAAAAACGGCTTCTATAAGCGCACGACATATTTTGATGTATTTTTCAGAAACGTTCCCGACAACGGCGGATTTGCGATTGCGGCAGGACTTGACCAGATAATCGAATATATAAAAGAGCTTCATTTTCGATTCCCAAT
>OHAO01002395.1_pt1 | contig 11582 bp, 10 predicted proteins | sample 1577151 | NCBI WGS metagenome assembly OHAO01 (sample SAMEA3541585, study PRJEB24748) | human gut metagenome | biome: human gut; feature: human-associated habitat; material: faeces | place: China | collected 2012 | reverse complement strand
AGAACCTCTCCGGCGCTGCGCGCCGCCTCCCCTTTCCAAGGCCTCCACCTATGCGGTCAACGGGCAGATCACCGACATTTTTGCCTGGAAGGACGGCGGGGTGGAGAACGTGACCCTGGAGCGGGACACCGGAGAGAGCGGCGGTACCGTGCGCTGGGAGACCGAGGTAAACAGCACCCAGGTCTCCTGCACGGACATCAACCACGACGGGATCATGGAGCTGCCCTCGGCCTATGCCCTGACCGAGCCGGACAGCACCAGCACCGCCCCCAACTTCTGGGCCATCCGGTGGCAGCAGTACGACGTGAACGGCGGCGCCCACCAGGTGTTCACCACCTACCACAACAACCAGGACGGCTGGTATTTCATCCTGCCCACGGAGTGGAGCGGGAAGCTGACCCTGTCCCGCAGCAACCTGGCCGGCGGCGGGGAGCGGGCGGTGGTTTTCTCCTACTGGGAGGGGGACGAGGCCGTGGAGCCGGAGCCCTTCCTGGTCATTTACAAGCTCACCGGCGACAACCGGGAGGCCCGGGCCAGCATGCCCGGCCGCTTCCGCCTGCTGGAGGGGGAGGACGACGCCATCTACGCCGCCCGGCTGGTGGACAGCGGCTGGGACTGCGGCCTGGACGAGGAGGGCGTCAGGGCCAACTTCGCGCTGATCAGCGGGCGCTGAGTACAAAGGAGGTAACGGGATGAAAAAGGTTCTTGTGCTGGAGGATGAGGCGAATATCCGCAGCTTTGTGGTGATCAATCTCAAGCGGGCCGGCTACGAGGCCATCGAGGCCGAGACCGGCGAGGAGGCGCTGGCCCAGCTCAAGCGCAATCCGGATATCAAGGTGGCCCTGCTGGACATCATGCTGCCCGACATGGACGGCTTCGAGGTCTGCCGCCGCATCCGGGCCAGCGATTCGAAGATCGGCATCATCATGCTCACGGCCCGGACCCAGGAGATGGACAAGATCACCGGCCTCATGACCGGGGCGGACGACTATGTGACCAAACCCTTTTCTCCGGCGGAGCTGACCGCCCGCATCGACGCCCTCTACCGCCGTACCGGAGGCGACGTGCCGCTGGATACCGGGGAGATCAGCCAGCCGCCCTTCCTCCTGAATACCCGCAACCGTACGCTGGAGAAAAACGGACAGCGGGTCAAGCTGACCCAGGTGGAGTACAACATCGTCAAGCTCTTCATGGACAATCCGGGCAAGGCCCTGTCCCGGGAAGAGATTTTGGACTCGGTCTGGGGCAGAGACTATTTTGGCGAACTGAAGATCGTGGATGTGAACATCCGCCGTCTGCGCATCAAGATCGAGGACGACCCCACCAATCCAACCTTTATCACCACGGTGTGGGGATATGGGTACAAGTGGGGATTTTAGGGCAAGGGCCTTTTTGTAGGAGAACCTTAGCCCACGCGCCCGCCGGGTGGAATGCCCCTCCGCGCTCTGAGGGGCAAGTCCAAGAGCGCGCGAAGCCCCGGCGCACCCGCACCGGGAATGGCAGGTGATAGGAGGTGGAAATACATATGGCGAAGGTCAAGGGAATTCGAAAGCGCTGGATGCTCAACAGTATTTCCGCCGTCCTGCTCATCGTCCTGTTCGCCGTGACGGCCTTTTCCGTGGCCATTGCGGGGTATTTCTACTCCACCATGAGCAGCGGCCTGGAGGCCAAGGTGCGGGGCTTTGCCAACACCATCCGCAACGCCCAAAGCGCCTATCTCCAGACCGCCCGGGATACGGTGGAGGGCTTTGAGGAGAAAAACGTACTGGAGCTCCAGTACCTGAACGAGTCCGGCACCGTGGTGTACTCCTCCGCCCAGCTCACTCTGCCCGGCTCCTATCCCGGCACACAGGATGTCAACGAGGCGCTGGCCGGCAACGGACAGTTCGTCCGCACCTGGTCGGGCAGCTCCCCAGAGACCGGGGAGCGCATCATGGCCGCCTCCGCCCCCGTGCTGTATAACGGCAGCGTCCGGGGCGTGGTGCGGGTGGTCACCTCTCTGGGCCAGGTGGACAAGCAGGTGATGGTCATCGTGGCCATCGCCCTGGCCATCGGGACGGTCATTGTCTCTATGGTGTACTTTTCCAACCTCTATTTTGTCCGCTCCATCGTGGAGCCCTTGGGCGTGGTCACCGACACCGCCAAGCGCATCGCGGCCGGGTCCTACGGCATCCAGATCGAAAAAAAATTTGACGATGAGATCGGAGACCTGATCGACGCCATCGACGACATGTCCCTGAAAATCAAGCAGTCGGAGCGCATGAAGTCCGAGTTCATCTCCTCGGTTTCCCATGAGCTGCGCACCCCCCTGACCGCCATCAACGGCTGGGCGGAGACCATTATGAACGGGGAAGTCCGGGATGCCGAGGACGTGAAGAAGGGGATGGGCATCATTGTGTCCGAGGCCCGCCGCCTGACCAACATGGTGGAGGAGCTGCTGGAGTTCTCGCGCATCGAGGACGGCCGCTTCACCCTCTCCATCGAGCCCATGGATATCAAGGCCGAGCTGGAGGACGCGGTCTACACCTACACCGAGTTCTTCCGCCGGGAGGGCATCACCCTGACCCACACCGACTGTGACGAGGAGTTCCCCCCCATTCCCGGGGACCCGGAGCGGATGCGGCAGGTGTTCTGCAATCTGCTGGACAACGCCGCCAAGCACGGCGGCTCCGGCAAGCGCATCGAAACCGCCATCCGGCCCGGCGCGGACAACGACGTGGTCATCACCATCCGGGACTACGGCCCCGGCATCCCCGCCGACGAGCTGCCCCACGTCAAATACAAGTTCTACAAGGGCAGCTCCAAGGCCAGAGGCTCCGGCATCGGCCTGGCTGTCTGCGAGGAGATCGTCACCCGCCACAATGGACGCCTGGACATCGGCAACGCCGAGGGCGGCGGCTGCATCGTCACCATCCGGCTGCCCATCGGCAACACTGCGGCCTGAAACACAGTAGAACAAAAGTTCGAAAATTTCTTGCATTTCCCATGCGAGTCTGATACAATACGATTGCATAAGCGTGAAGGAGAATTTCTGCACAATGCCAAAAGAAAACCAAGCCTGCGCCACGCCGTTCCGCACCATGATCGGCGGCCAGGCTCTGATCGAGGGCATCATGATGCTGGGCCCCGAGAAGAAGTCCATCGTGGTGCGCAGGCCGGACGGCGGCCTGGAGATCAAGACCGAGCAGCGCAAGCTCATCAAGGACCGGCATCCGGTGCTGGGCTGGCCGTTCATCCGGGGCGTGGTCAATTTCTGCACATCCATGTACACCGGCGTCACCGCCCTGATGTACTCGGCGGAGTTCTACCCCGAGGACGAGGAGGAGGCCAACGCCGAGCCTTCGAAATTTGAGCAGTGGCTGGACAGGAAGCTGGGCAGCGAAAAGGCCATGAGCTTTTTTATCACCCTGGCCGTCATCCTGGGCATGGCCTTCTCCGTGGGACTCTTTTTCGTCCTGCCGACCCTGCTCTCCGGCGGCGTGATGTATTTCTTCCCCGGCATCCCCCTGTGGGGGCGGAACCTGGTGGAGGGCCTCACCCGCATCGTCCTCTTTTTGGGCTATCTGATTTTCTGCTCCAGAATGAAGGACATCCGGCGGGTGTTCTCTTACCACGGGGCGGAGCACAAGAGCATCTTTTGCTATGAGAAAGGGCTGGAGCTCACCGTGGAGAACGTCCGGGCCCAGCCCAAGCACCACCCGCGCTGCGGCACCAGCTTTTTGCTGGTGGTCATCGTGGTATCCATCCTGCTGTCCAGCATCGTCTTTTCCTTTTCGGCCTTCCACTTCACCAACCCGTTCCTGCGCACACTGGTCCATCTGGCCCTGCTGCCGGTGGTGGTGGGGATCACCTGGGAGCTCAACCGCTATGTGGGCGGGCACGACAACCTGATCTGCCGGGCCGTCCGGCGGCCGGGCATGGCCATCCAGCGCTGGACCACCTTCGAGCCGGACGACTCCATGATCGAGGTGGGCATCGCCGCCCTCAAGGAGGTACTGCCGGAGGAGAAGGGCAAGGACCAGTGGTAAAAAGCAACTGTGACGAGAGGTGAAACGCCGTGGCGACCACCTACAATAATTTATATCTGGACACCCGGAAACGGCTGAAGGCGGCGGGGGTGGAGATGGCCCAGTTGGAGGCCAGAGAGCTGGTCTGCTTTGCCGCCGACAAGACCCGGGAGCAGTTTTTCCGGGACCTGCCCCTCTACGCCTCAGACGAGGTGGAGCGCAGGGTGGAGGAACTGACCCGGCGCCGTTTGGCCGGTGAGCCGGTGGCCTACATCATCGGGGAATGGGAGTTTTACGGCCTGCCCCTGGACATCTCCCGGGAGGTCATCGTCCCCCGGGCCGACACGGAAGTGCTGGCCGAGCGCGCCATCCTCCTGGCCCGGGCGGCGGGGGAGGGGGCCCGGGTGCTGGACCTGTGTGCTGGAAGCGGCTGCGTGGGTCTGGCGGTGGCGGCCAACGCCCCGGACTGCCGCGTGGTGCTGGCCGACCTGTCCGAGGGGGCCCTGCGCATCTGCAAGCAGAACGTCCGCCGCAACAACCTGAACGCCAGGGTCACCTGCGTCCAGGCTGACGCCCTGACCCAGCCCGCGGCCAGCCTGTGGGATTTTGACGTTATCGCCTGCAACCCGCCCTACATCCCCCATCAGGAGATCCCCACCCTGGATGTCTCCGTCAAGGACTATGAGCCTTGGGGGGCGCTGGACGGGGGCATGGACGGACTGGACTTTTACCGGGCCGTGGCCGCCCAATGGGGCCACGCTCTCCGGCTGGGGGGCAGCCTGGTCTTTGAGGTGGGCGCCGGACAGGCCCCCGCCGTGGAGCTCATTCTGGCCCAGAACGGCTATGAAAATATCCTCACCCACCAGGACACCCAGGGGATCTGGCGCGTGGTGGAGGGGACCGTCAATCACTGAAGCATAGGGCCCGCCGGGGGGCGGCGCCCTGAGAGGAGAACAGCTTATGGCATCGAAAAAGCCTATGGTGGAGGCCGCTGCCCCCGCCTCCGACAAGCAGAAGGCACTGGAGACCTGCATGGCCCAGATCGAGCGGACCTACGGCAAGGGGTCCATCATGCGTCTGGGGGAGAACACCGGTATCGTGGTGGAGGCCATCCCCACCGGCTCTCTCTCCCTGGACCTTGCGCTGGGCATCGGCGGCGTGCCCAAGGGCCGCATCGTGGAGATCTACGGGCCGGAGTCCTCGGGCAAGACCACCCTGGCCCTGCATATCGTGGCGGAGGCGCAGAAGCGGGGGGGCGAGGTGGCCTTCATCGACGCCGAGCACGCCCTGGACCCCGGCTATGCCCGGGCCCTGGGCGTGGATATCGACTCCATGCTCATCTCCCAGCCCGACACGGGCGAGCAGGGGCTGGAGATCTGCGAGGCCCTGGTCCGCTCCGGGGCCATCGACGTGGTGGTGGTGGACTCGGTGGCCGCGCTGACGCCCCGGGCGGAGATTGAGGGGGACATGGGCGACTCCCATGTGGGCCTGCTGGCCCGGCTGATGAGCCAGGCCCTGCGCAAGCTGGCCGGCACCGTCAGCCGCACGAACTGCATCGTCGTGTTCATCAACCAGCTGCGCGAGAAGATCGGCGTCATGTACGGCAACCCCGAAACGACGCCCGGCGGCCGCGCACTGAAGTATTTCTCCAGCGTGCGCATCGACGTGCGCCGCATCGAGACGCTGAAGGTCGGCGGCGAGATGATCGGCAACCGCACGCGCGCCAAGATCGTCAAGAACAAGGTCGCTCCCCCGTTCAAGGAGGCGGAGTTCGACATCATCTACGGCGAGGGCATCTCCAAGATCGGCGAGATCGTGGACCTCGGCGTCAAGCTCGACCTGATCGACAAGGCCGGTGCGTGGTACACCTACGGCGATGTACGTGTGCAGGGCCGCGACAGCATGAAGGAATATCTGCGCGAGCACCCCGACGTCTCGGACAAGATCGAGGCGGAGATCCGCGCCAACGCCCACAAGCTCATGAGCCCGCAGGCGCGCAAGGCCGCCATCGCTTCCGGCCGCGCCGTCGAGGTGGCAGCCGATGACTTTCAGGGCTGATGGCCCGGCTCATTGAGCTCAAGCAGACCGCGCCGGAGCGCTTTCTGGCGCGGTTTGACACCGGCGAGGAGGTGCGCACGACGCTCGCCGTCGTGACGGATTTTCACCTCCGGGCCGGAAAAGAACTGACCGCGCCGGAGCTGGACACGCTGCGCGCCGCCTCTGAGCGCTCGCGCTGCAGACAGCGGGCGCTGCGCATCATCGGCGCACGCGCCATGTCGGTCAAGGAGCTGACCGACCGGCTGAAGGAAAAGGGCGAAAGCCCGGAAAACGCCGAGGACGCTGCCGCGTGGCTGCAGGAGATGCACCTGCTCGACGATGCGCAGTACGCCGCCATGTGCGTGCGGCACTACGCCGCCAAGGGCTACGGCGCCGGACGCATCCGCAATGAGCTCTACCGCCGCGGCATCCCGCGCGAGCTGTGGGACGACGCGCTGCAGGAGCTTCCGGAGCAGGACGATCAGATCGACACGCTGCTGCGCCGCCGTCTCCGGAGCGACACCCCGGACCGCGACGAACTGCGCCGCGCGTCCGACTATCTTTACCGCCGCGGCTTCGGGCGCGACGAGATCCGCGCGGCCATCGCGCGCTATCAGGATAACTATGAGGAGTATTGACCCATGCCATATCGAATCTGCCTGATCTCGCTCGGCTGTGCGAAGAATCAGGTCAACAGCGAGCAGATGCTCTATCTGCTCAACCAGGCCGGCCATGAGGTGGTCGGCGAGGTGGACGGGTGCGACGTCGCCATCGTCAACACCTGCGGCTTTATCGACAGCGCCAAGAGCGAGGCCATCGACCAGATCCTGCAGCTCGCCGAGGTGAAAAAGGCCGGCGGACTGAAGAAGATTCTCGTGACCGGCTGCCTGTCGCAGCGGTACGAAAACGACATTCTCGAGAGCCTGCCGGAAGTAGACGGCATGCTCGGCACCGGCAGCTTCGGCCAGATCTGCCAAGCCGTCGAGGATGTGATGCACGGCGGAAAACCGCTGTACTTCGGCGACAAGAGCGGCCCGATCGAGGAGATCGGCCGCGTGGTCACGACCGGCCCGGGCTGGGCGTACCTGCGCATCGCCGAAGGGTGCGACAACTGGTGCGCGTTCTGTGCCATCCCCGCCATCCGCGGCCGCTACCGCAGCCGCACGCTCGACGCCATCGTGCAGGAGGCGAAAGACCTCGCTGACCTCGGCGTGAAAGAGCTGATCGTCATCGCGCAGGACATCACCCGCTGGGGCATGGACCTCTACGGCAGGCCGAGTCTCGCGCTGCTGCTGCGGGAGCTGGCGAAGATCGACGGCATCCGCTGGATCCGCCTGCACTACCTCTACCCCGAGATCATCGACGACGAGCTCATCGACCTCATTGCGGACGAGGACAAGATCGTCAAGTATCTCGACATTCCCATCCAGCACATCAACAACGACATTCTCCGCCGCATGAACCGCCACTGCACCGGCGACGAGATCCGCGCGCTGCTGCAGAAGCTGCGCGCGCGCATTCCGGGCCTCGTGCTGCGCACGAGCCTCATCACGGGCCTGCCCGGCGAGGGCGAGGCGGAATTCGAGGAGCTGTGCACCTGGCTGCGCGAGGTGCGGCTCGAGCGCGTGGGCGTGTTCCCGTTCTCCCCCGAGGAGGGGACACCCGCCGCCGTGATGACCGACCGCTGCGAGCCGGACGAGGCCCAGCGCCGCGCCGATCTCATCCTCGAGCTGCAGGCCGGCATCATGGACGACTACAACGCCGCCTGCATCGGGCGGGACATGACCGTTTTGTGCGAGCACCGGGCCAGGAGCGGCATGTGCTCCGGCCGGACGTATGCCGACTCGCCAGAGATCGACGGTACGGTCTACTTCACCGGCACCGCCCGGCCCGGCGACATGGTCACGGTGCATATCACCGGCTGCGACGATGGCGATCTCGCCGGCGAACAAATCCACGAATGAGGTGCTGACATGACGACTGCAAACAAAATTACCATCTTCCGCGTGATTCTCATCCCCGTGTTTCTGGTGCTGATGTACCTGCGCTTCCCCGGCCATACGTACTGGGCGTTCGGCGTGTTCGTGCTCGCGAGCCTGAGCGACTTCGCCGACGGCTACATCGCGCGGCACTATAATCAGGTGTCCGACTTCGGCAAGTTCATGGACCCGCTGGCCGACAAGCTGCTGGTCGTGGCGGCCATGCTGCTGTTTGTCGAGCAGCACCAGATGCCCGCGTGGGCGCTGCTGCTCGTGGTCGCGCGCGAGTTTGCCGTGACCGGCCTGCGGCTCATCGCCGTGGACAACGGCCGCGTCATCGCCGCCGCCTGGTCCGGCAAGATCAAGACCGCCTCGACCATGGTAGCCATCTGCCTGATGCTGCTGTGGAACATTTCCTGGCTCAACACCGTGTGCTGGGTCGTCATCGTCGTGACGACGGTGTACTCCGGCGTGGAGTACTTCGTGAAGAACCACGACGTGTTCCGGAAAGCCGCCTGAAGCACAGAAAAAACCAGTGGGCATCGCACCCACTGGTTTTTTTCTGCTTTTCTCAGAACGTGAACGCCTGCAGCGGCTTGTCGTACTCCGAGTGCCCCGTGGAGAACGGCTTGCCCTCGACCGTAACGCGCACGGTCGTGCAGTTGAAGTTATCGAGGAACGTGTTGACGAGACTGCCCATGTACATGAGCTCGCCCGTCGAGCCGCTCTCGCGCAGACCGGCGAGGAACGCCTCGTTCAGGTCGAGGCTGAGCGCGTCGCCATCCTTCGAGATGGCGAGCACCTGGCTGCCCTTCGGCAGGGCGTTGTGCGCGATGAGCTGCTCCGTGATCGCCTGCGCATACGCCGTCGTGACGGCCGGCTCCGCATCCGGGATCTGCGCCGTGTCAGCGTGCAGATCATCGGCCGCGTCGTTCGGGAAATAGAGCTTGCAGGACGTGTCCACGCCGCCGGTGGCGGCCGTCTGCGTCGGCGGTGTTTCCACCGCTGGCTCCTGATCTGCCGTGTCCTTCTTGCCGCAGGCGCACAGCAGCGCCAGCGTCAGCACGCACGCGAGCAGGAGCGAAAGGTATTTTTTCATGTCAGTGCCTCCTGTGCGGCCACGCTTTGCTCCGGCCGCGTTTTTTCCAGCATACCACACCGGCGCGCGGCGCGCAACCTTGACATTGCCGGGTGCATATGCTAAGATGATGAATGCGATGAACGGAAAGAGTACGCCTATCACCCGGTCTCAGAGAGGCGCCCAGACGCTGTGAGGGTGCTGTCCGGCGGGGCGGAACGTGCGTCCGGGAGCGCGGCGGGAGGAAATGCCCGCCCGAAGGCACCGCGTTACGGTGCAGCGAGCGAGAAACGAGAGTGGAACCGCGAAGGACTTCGCCTCTCATGCCGGACGGCATGGGGGCGCTTTTTTATTTCAAATACGTCTCAAAGGAGCCTGAATATGAAACTGTACAACACCATGTCCATGCAGAAGGAAGAGTTCGTGCCGATCGAACCGGGCAAAGTGCGCATGTACGCCTGCGGCCCGACGGTGTATAACTACATCCACGTCGGCAATGCGCGCCCGATCATCATGTTCGACGTGCTGCGCCGCTATCTGGAGTACCGCGGCTACGAGGTGACGTTCGTGCAGAACTTCACCGACGTGGACGACAAGATCATCAAGCGCGCCAACGAAGAGGGCATCACGAGCGAGGAAGTTGCGAAAAAATACATCGCCGAATACTTCACCGACGCACACGCGCTCGGTGTCCGCGAGGCGACCGTGCACCCGAAGGCCACCGAAAACATCCAGCAGATCATTGACCTCATCACGACGCTCATCGACAAGGGCTACGCCTACGAGGTCAACGGCGACGTGTACTACCGCACGCTGAAGTTCAAGGACTACGGCAAGCTCAGCCACCAGCCGATCGAGGACCTGCAGTCCGGCGCGCGCATCGACGTCAACGACATCAAGGAGAACCCGCTCGACTTCGCGCTCTGGAAGGCCGCCAAGCCCGGTGAGCCGTCCTGGGACTCACCGTGGGGCAAGGGCCGCCCCGGCTGGCACATTGAGTGCTCGGCCATGTCCAACCGCTACCTCGGCAAAACGATCGACATCCACTGCGGCGGCAGCGACCTCGCCTTCCCGCACCACGAGAACGAGATCGCCCAGTCCGAGGCTGCCAACGGCTGCAAGTTCGTCAACTACTGGCTGCACAACGGCTTTATCAACATCGACAACAAGAAGATGAGCAAGTCGCTCGGTAACTTCTTCACTGTGCGCGAGGCCGCCGCTGTCTACGGCTACGACTGCATCCGCATGTTCATGCTCATGAGCCACTACCGCAGCCCGCTCAACTACTCCGGCGAGATCCTCATGCAGGCCAAGGCCGCGCTCGAGCGCCTGCGCACCGCCAAGAGCAACCTTGAGTTCTTCATCGCCAACGGCCGCGACGGCGAGCTGAGCGAGGCGGACGCCGCCTTCGTGCAGGGGCTGGACCAGTACCGTGAGAAGTTCGACGCCGTCATGGACGACGACTTCAACACCGCCGACGCGATCTCCGTCATCTTTGAGATGGTGCGCGAGATCAACACCGCCGTCTCCCCCGCCGCCGACCCGAGCAAGACGCTGGCGCAGGCATGCCTCGACCGTTTCCTCGAGCTGTGCGACGTGCTGGGCATCCCGTTCGGCTCCGACAGCAGCGAGGACCCCGAGGCAAAGGCCATCGAGGAGAAGATCGCCGCGCGTCAGGCCGCTCGCAAGGCCAAAAACTGGGCCGAGGCCGACCGCATCCGGAACGCCATCGCCTACCGGCACTGAAAGGAGGCCTGTTCCATGCGTTTTGTCACCTGCCTTGGCCCGGATGGTGTGGAGGAGCCCGCCGTCCTCTCTGCCGACGGCACCGCCGTCACCCCGCTGCGCTGGCTGGGCCTGCCCTGCGACACCCTGACCGAGGCCATCCCGCAATTGACCCCCGCCGTGCGGGCCGGGCTGGCGCTGGCCCTGTCGGCCATCCCGTCGGTCCCGCTGGATGCCGTGCAGCTGCAGAGCCCCATTCCCTGCCCGGCACAGGACGTTGTCTGCCTGGGCATCAACTACATGGCTCACTCGGACGAAGCGGAAAAGTATTCCGCCGACGCCTTTGCCACCCAGCATCAGGACGCCATCTACTTTTCCAAGCGGGTCACCCGGGCCGTGCCGGACGGCGGCTTCATCGAGGCCCATACCGACCTCGTGAAAAAGCTGGACTACGAATGTGAACTGGCCGTCGTTCTGGGAAAGGATGCGAAGGACGTTCCCGCAGGGCAGACGAAAGACTACGTCTTCGGCTACACCATCCTGAACGATGTCTCCGCACGGGATGTCCAGACCGCCCACAAGCAGTGGTATTTCGGCAAGAGCCTCGACGGCTTCACTCCCATCGGCCCCTGCATCGTCACGGCGGACGAGTTCGACACCTACCCGCCCAAGCTCCCCATCCGGTGCTTCGTCAACGGCGAAAAGCGGCAGGACTCCAACACCGGCCTGCAGATCTTCGACATTGACCATGTCATT
>OHAO01002392.1_pt1 | contig 11596 bp, 9 predicted proteins | sample 1577151 | NCBI WGS metagenome assembly OHAO01 (sample SAMEA3541585, study PRJEB24748) | human gut metagenome | biome: human gut; feature: human-associated habitat; material: faeces | place: China | collected 2012 | reverse complement strand
GGGCCAGTGAATCCGCACAGGCACTTGATGAAGTGGAAAGACTGGCCGCGATGATCCCGCCCGGTCAGCCCATTCTTGTGGGGCATCACAGCGAACGCCGCGCCCGTCGTGATGCGCAGCGTATTGAAAACGGCATGAAACGTGCCGTGATGCTCTTTGAACGTGCGGAATACTGGGAAGAGCGGGCGCGGTCGGCACTGCTTCACGCGAAGTATAAAGAACGTCCGGACGTTCGCTGGCGTCGTATCAAAAAAATCGAAGCTGATTTGCGCAAGGCTGAAAAGACCATCGCGCAGTCGCAGAAATATCTGACGATGTGGCGGGCTGAATCGCTGGATCTGAATATGGCAAAACTCATCAGCAGTCATGACCATATCAGCGCCTGTTTCCCGCTGGATACGTATCCGCGCCCGGCAGAAAAAAGCCAGTATGAAGGGAGCCGGTCGTTATGGTCGGCCCTGGATGATGACATCATCACCACGGAGCAGGCCCGCGAAATTGCGATCCGCTATCATGAACGGCAGATTCAGCATCAGCAACGCTGGGTTAACCACTATCAGAACCGCCTGATCTATGAGCGTGCCATGCTGGACGAAAGCGGCGGCGTGGTTACCCGGACACAGGATTTTGAGCCGGGCGGACAGGTTTTCAGCCGGGGCGAGTGGCTGACCATCATCCGCGTGAACAAAAGCAACGGGGCGGTGAGTTCAGTCACAACGCCGAATTACAGTTTTCTCGGGTACAGCGGCACGATGAAAGTGACACCCGATCGCATCACGGACTACAAAGCACCATCGGCAGAAGAGGCTGCCATCGCCAGCCAGGCCGCGAAGCGTCCGCCGGTAGTCAACTATCCGGGGGAAGGTTTCCGGGAAATGACAAAGGCACAGTGGGCCGCCCTGCCCCGGGACTGTAAGGCCGTGCGCAGTGTGGCAGAAGCAGAAGACCACGGGGCATACCGCTACCGCCGCACAATGGACAATAATTTCCGTCTGGTGAATGTGTATATCACCGACATGAAAATCACGGAAATCCCACAGAAATAAGGTATATCCCCCCGGGAAAATCCCCGGGGGATGACGGAGATAATGACATGCACAGTCAGTTAAGAGAACGTATCCGGCTGATGCGCGCAAGGCTGGATAACGCCGCGCCGGTTGCTGAAATCCGGGCTGAATCTCAGCTTTTTGTGAGTCCTGCCCCGGTCTGTGATCGCCTGGTGACGCTGGCGGAAATCAGCAACCGTGATCACATTCTGGACACGCCACGAGCAGGGCGAGTTCTGCATCGTTGAACCGTGATTACATTCTGGAACCCTCTGCCGGCACCGGGGCCATACTGCGGGCGATTCGGGATACCGCGCCGGAGGCCATGTGTGATGCGGTGGAAATCAACAGCGGGCTGGTTCGGTATCTGCGGGAAAATTTTAACGGTGTCAGGGGGGTCAGTGTGGCGACTTCATGGAATGGCAGCCGGTGCAGTATTACAGCCGGGTTATCATGAATCCGCCGTTCAGCCACGGGCAGGATATCCGGCATATCCTGCGGGCCTTTTCCCTGTTGCGTCCGGGTGGCGTGCTGGTTGCCGTCTGTCTGAACGGGCCGGATCTGCTGTATGTTGCGGCGGTCTGTCTGCTGCTCGTATTTGCGGGTCTCGGCAGTGCGTTGTTTGTCTATGGCGGCGTGTATCAGGCGGCGATGGACCGGCTGCTCGAAGAGGGCGACTATGTCCGGCCGCGCAAGCGGCAAAACGGTGTTGTTGGCGCAATCAGCAGCATCTACTGGCTCACGGTTACGGCGGCGTACCTGCTCTGGACGTTCGGTCCGTGGTGGGATGCGCAGCCGCAGAATACGTGGATTCTTTGGGCGGCTGCGGGCGTGCTCTATGGCGCGGTCATGGCGCTCGTGCGCGGGATCCGAAAATGATGTGCCTGCAGGGGAATAGAAAAAGGAAAGAGCCGCAGGGTATGCCTGCGGCTCTTTTGCAGCTGTGTCCGTGCTGGTGTGACGCGTTCAAGGAATGTACGCCGGGAAGGATGCCGGATACGGCTGCTGTATGGACGAGTATGCCTGTTGAAAGAAGGGGGTGAAGGGGTGGCGCGGGTTTTTATCGGTGCCGGCCCGGCATACAGAGACCGGCATGGGAGGAGTGAAGGTTAAGATATCTGCTCTGCGGCAGCCTGTTCGCGCTCCGCCTGACGGAATTTGCGTGTGCGCTGCGGCCAGATGAAAAACAGCGGGATGACCACCAGCGGCATACCAATGTAGGACACGATCGTCAGGCCTGTGTTGGCAAGGTTCGTCAGACCAAGCGCGCCGACCAGTGTGCAGATGATCATAAACAGAATCGCGGCCACGATGTTGCGGCTGTCGTCCGTTTTCAGCGCCGGGATAAACTTGAGCGCCGCCTGGTAGCGGGAAGAGATCATGTAGGTCGCCGGGATGGTGGACGACACGATCGCCAGCAGCATGAGGATGTAATAGCAGGTGCGGATCCAGGGGTATGCCGCGCTCAGATAGTTGTTCATGACGTACACGAGCGGCAGCGGATCGTTCATGACTTCGTCGACGAACGGCAGGAAGGTGAAGCAGCTGATAGCCTGCAGCAGGCCGCCGAGGATGAGAATGAAGATGGCCAGCAGCCAGCTCTGCTTGTGCGTTTCGATCGGCTGTTCCACGCAGCACATGGTTAGCGCGAAGGCACTGGAAGCAAATGCATACTTGCAGCAGCTCCACAGGCCGTTCCAGATCGACACACCGTCCGGCACATACCAGGACGAGAGCAGTGTTTTGACCTGCGGTCCGAACAGGTAGACGACCAGCAGCGAGATCACGACAAAGCCGACCAGCAGCGCAATGGTCATGATGGAGTTGGCGTAGCGGATGAGCTTGTCGCGGTATTTGACAAGGATCACCGTGATGATGGCAATCAGGATCATGCCGACGATGGTCGAGACGCCGGTCAGCTCGGCGAGGAATGTGCCGGACATATTCAGGATGATCGAAGTACCGACAACGTTGGACAAAAAGACGTAGATATCAAAGAGGATCGTAAAGATGCGCTTTCCGCCGTATACCTTTTTGGACAGCGCACCGTATTCGTATATTTTATAGTGACGGATGATCTCGGCCGCGCTCAGGCACATCAGGCCGACGATGCCGCACGCCAGAAACGGGAGCCACAGCGAGTTGCAGCCGTTGGACAGATAAAAGACCGTGGCGTAGGTACCGGCGACAAGGGCAGGGCCGACCAGCGCGCCGACGTAAACGCTCGCGACAGAGAATGGGCCGCTGATTGTCTTCCAGAATGATTGTTTCATGTGTTCACCTTATTTCAGAAAGCCGTAGCTTGGCGGCTCTCCGGCCGGGGCTGCCCCGACCGGAGAGCCTGAAAAATCAGTCGTTGTAGATGACAGGCTTGACCATGTCATCCGGTTTGACGTCCATCATGTTGTAGGCGTCCATGATGTGCTCCATGCCGTGGAAGCGGTGCGTGATGAGCTTGGTCGGATCGAGGCGACCGGCTTCCATGATCGAAAGCAGACGCTGCATACGTTTGCGGCCGCCGGGGCACAGGCCGCCGTTGACCTGCTTATGAGACTGCCAGTAGAGCGTGTACATACCGGGGATCTCGGTGTCGAACGTCTGTGCCTGCAGGTTGGAGACGATGCCGTTCGGCTTGACCATCTTCAGGCAACGGGCGAAGGTGTCATTCGTGCCGCCGGTGGTGATGCAGCAGTCGGGCGCAACGCCGCCGGTGAGTTCCAGCACCTGCTCATCAATTGGACCGTCCATGTAATTGAGCACATCCGTCGCGCCGTATTCTTTGGCGAGCTCGAGCGTGATCGGGCGGCGGCCAATGGCGATAATCCTGCCGGCGCCGCGCAGCGCGCTGCCTGCAACGGACATCAGACCCACCGGGCCGATGCCCATGACGACAACCGTGTCGCCCCAGGTCACGTGCGCCATTTCCACGCCGTGAAAGCCGGTCGTGACCATGTCAGAGGCCATCAGTGCGTGCTCATAGGTCAGTCCCTTGGGGATATAGGTCGCGTTGCAGTCGACCTGACGGATGCGGAATCGCTCGGCGAAGGTGCCGTTTTCGGTCACACACCAGTTCATGCCCTGCGCCGCGCCGTTGGCGTCCTGATGGATGTTATCCTGGCAGTTCGGCCAAGTCCAGTCCGGCGTGACCGCGCCGACGCAGACAATGTCGCCGACCTTGAAGTCTTTGACCATGGAGCCGACTTTCACGAGCCGGGCCACGACCTCGTGGCCGAGAATCAGACCGGCCGGAAGGCCGGCGTGTACCTGATGCGGGTCCGAGGTGCAGGTCGCCCAGGCAACGGCTTCGGCGATGGCGTCCATGGGTTCGCAAATGGGCTCCGGGGCACCAGTGATCTTGCCGAACGTATTGGGGGCAATGATTCCATAACCGTTCATATCATCGTTCTCCTTTGTTGTCTCAGTTGGCTGCGGAAGCAGCTTTGTTCAGCTTCTTGAGCGGGGAAGTCGCGATCGAGAGCATGACCAGAACCATGCCGACGATGGACACCGCACCAAAGACGATCCACAGGGTGTTGAAGCCGCCCGGCGTTGCGAGCACGGCGGAGGTCAGCAGCGAGGAAATGAGCTGGCCTGCGTAGACGGCGGTCATCAGGTTGCCGATGATCAGAGCGATCTCCTTGGGCCCGAAGATGCCGTGTGCGACCATGCTCGGGAACGCGGCGTCGATCGGGTAGCAGACGCCGGCGGTGACAACGATCAGGACCATGATGAAGCTGGAGCTGTTGGCGCCCCAGACGAGCATGAGCGCAAAGCAGGCGATCATGCAGATATGCGTCAGCAGAGTGTAGCCGCTGCTCTTGAGTTTCTTAAACACGGCGCCGGCAATCAGGAGCGAGAGCGAGGAGATGAGCAGATACACAGCCGTCCAGTTGGAGGAGGCGGTCGCGCTCATGCCGAGCCCCTGCCAGTAGGCGGCGGCGTAGGAGATGATCGCGGAGCAGGCGGTGACAGAGCAGAGCATACCAATGACAAGCAGCCAGAAGGAACCGGACTTCAATGCGGCCTTGTGGGTGACGCCGGGGAGCTTGGACGGATCCGTGACAGTGTCATTTTCTTCTTTTGCCGGCATGGGCAGCTGCCCGACTTCTTTGGGCGTGCGGATCAGGAACAGAACGGCGATCAGGCCAAATACCAGCGCGATCACGGTGATAATGCGGTAGCACTGCTGCCAGGTGAAGTATTTGAAGAGCTGGCCGGCGAGGAACACCCAGATCGCAGCGCCGAAGCCTGCGCCGGAGAGCACGGTGCCGGTGACCTTTTCACGCTGGTGCGAGTCCAGGAACCACTCGGCGATCAGGCCGGAGCAAACGGCGTGAGAGCCGAACGCGATGGCCACGGAGGCGAGCGCACCGCCGATGTAGAAGCAGATCAGGGTGCCGACATTCTGGCCGGGCGTCGCAAAGCAGTACATATTGACGTGCAGTGCGACGGCCAGAATGGAGATCAGCATGGTCCAGCGGTAGCCAATCTTTTTTGCGACCGGGATGGCGACGAGGGACAAAAGCAGGTTGACGATGGTGTTGATCGTACCGATGATGACACAGGCACTCAAAGACCAACCGGAGAAGGACGCAAGCTGTGCGATGAACACGCCCAGAGTGGTGCACACGCCGATATTGACGAAGATGACCAAAAAGGCGCCGAGGGCGGCTTTATAGCCGGCGAATTTTTTGTTTTCCATGTTTCGTCCTCATTTTCCTTTCTATATCAGGTGAATGTTGCGTTACTGCAGACCCATCGCGGCATAGAAGCCGTCACGGATGGCCTTGCCGGATTTGCCGACCTGGTTGCAGTCGCCGATGTAATTGCACTTGGTATGATACTTGGCGTAGATCTTGTCCGCAACTTCGGTGTTGGACTTCTGGCCGAAGGCAGCGAGGACCGTATCGCCTGCGATCTTGGACTCGGTGCCGTCGTTGACATTGACCACGCGCACGCCGTCCGGCTCGATGCCTACAACACGCTGAGAAGTGTGCAGCGCGATGCCGTATTCTTTCATGAGCTCGTGGATGGTAATGCTGTTGATGAACTGCGCGTCCTTGGCAATGTCGTCCTGCATTTCGATGATGCTGACGTTCTTGCCTTCGCCATGAAGTTCGATCGCCGCGTCGCAGCCGGACAGGCCGCCGCCACAGATGACGATGTTCTGGCCGTCGGTGCCGTGGCGGTGATAATCGAGCACGGTCATGACGTTGGGCAGATCCGCACCCGGGATGGGCGGAACCAGCGGCACGGAACCGGTCGCGAGGAAGATCGCGTCGGCGCTGCCGAGGATCGGGTCATCGGCGGTGATCTCCGTGTTCAGGCGCAGATCCACGCCGAGCTTGTTGAGCTGGTTGTTGTACCACCAGATCAGGTCACGGATGCGGTGCTTGAAGCCGACGGATGCGATCGTGCCGAAGTTGCCGCCGATCTTGCCGCTCTTTTCAAACAGCGTGACCTTGCAGCCGCGCATGGCAGCGACGCGCGCAGCCTCCAGACCGCCGGGGCCGGCGCCGATGACGACGACATTTTTCGGCTCGGGCAGCTTCGTGATCTGATAGTGGCCCTCCATGCAAGCCTGAATGTTGACCGTGCAGGACAGCTGGGACTGACGGCCCATGATGCGTCCGATGCATTCCTCGTTGCACAGCAGGCAGGGACGGATGTCATCACGACGGTTATCTTTGAGCTTGTTCGGGAAATCGGGGTCGGCGATGAGCTGGCGTCCGAACTGAATGATGTCCGCGTCGCCGCTCTCGAGCAGATCGACGGCTGTTTCCATCGTATGGCTGCCGCCGTTGATGATCGGCACGGAAACGTGTTTTCTGGCTTCCTTGCAGACGTAGGACGTCACGGAGTCACCGTAGTAAACAGTCGGATAGATGAGATCCAGGTGCTCATAGCTCGCGACGTCAACGTCGAACGCGTCCACGCCGGCTTTTTCCAGGATGCCCAGCAGCGGCACGCTGTCCTCAAGGGTGCGGCCGCCGTTGAAGCGGTGATCCAGGGAGATGCGGAAGAGGATCGGGAACTTCGGGCCGACGACCTTGCGGATCGTCTGCACGATCTCACAGGCGTAGCGGGCACGGTTTTCAAAGCTGCCGCCGTATTCATCCGTGCGGCGGTTCCAGATGGGGGACATGAACTGATCGATGATGTAGCCGGCGTGCGCGTGCACCTCGATGGCGTCAAAGCCGGAGCGGACGGCGATGTCTGCGTCAATGGCCCAGTCCTTGAGCGACTCCTTGATCTCCTCGATCGTCAGCGCGTGGCAAATGATGCTCGGGTCGAAGAAGTTCGGGTTGTCGGACGCGGAGAACATATTCTCGGTCGCGCCGGTGTCGATGGCGCCGTTGCGGCCGCAGCCGCCGGACAGCTGCAGGCAGACCTTTGCGCCCCATCTGTGGCAGCGCTCGGTCAGAACGGTCGTGCTGGGGATGGAGTGGTAGTCCCACACGGCAATGCCGGGACTGCCCTGCGCCAGCTGCTTGTTGACGAACATGGCGCCCGTCATGATCAGGCCGACGCCGCCCTTGGCGCGCTCTTCATAGTAGCGCATTCCTTCCTCGGTGTCCGTGCCGTCGAGGCGGGGCGTGTATGTACCCATCGGGGACAGTGAAATGCGGTTGCGGAGCTTCATGCCGTTGATCTGGATCGGCTCCCAAAGCTTTGTATAGTTATAAGGATAAGGCATAATGGTTCCTCCTGATGTATCTTTGCGGTTCTTGTTTTGGGCTTAGTGGCAGGTCCAGCCGCCGTCCACGGGGAGGATAGCACCCGTGACGTAAGAAGCTTCATCGGAAGCCAGGAATACGGCTGCGCCTTCCAGCTCGCCGACCTTGTCCAGCTCGGACGGCAGACCCGGACGATCCATCGGGGTGTTGACGCGGATGAAGCTGTCCATCGCTTCCATCTCTGCCGGGCCGTTGGATTCAGACGGGAAGAAGCCCGGGCAGATCGCGTTGACGGTGACGCCGGTGGTGGCGAGCTCCGTGGCCGCGCAGCGGGTCAGGTTCACGACACCGCCCTTGGCGGACTGATAGCCGGCGACCGGAACGCCGTTTTCACCGACGAGGCCGAGAATCGAGGCAATGTTGATGATGCGGCCGTAACCCTGCTTGACCATCACCTTGCCGAACTCGCGCAGGCACTTGAACAGGCCGAGCAGATCTGTGTTGATGTCCTTGAAGTATGCTTCGTCCGTCATTTCCAGAATCGGCATCGACGTGCCGCCGCCGGCGTTGTTGATGAGAATGTCGACCTTACCGAACTCGGTGAGAATGGTATCCAGAGCGGCCTTAACCTCTTCCAGATCATTCACATCGCACTTGACCGGGAGGCATTTGACACCGAGGGAGCGAACTTCTTCCGCGACCTGGTCGAGCTTTTCCTTGCGTCTGGCAAGGATCGCGACGTCAGCGCCCTGACGGGCCATGGCAAATGCAAAACCTCTTCCGAGACCGACAGATGCGCCGGTGACAACGGCAACTTTTCCGTGAAGATCAAACATGATGAAACCTCCTGAATGTTCATATTTGTAATGTGCTTGAAAGAATGTCTGTGTGTGCGGTGCAGTCCCTCCTGCGCGGCACGGCTTTCCTGCAGCAAAAGCCGAAACCGGAAGGGCGGAGCTGCTCGCCTTGCATGGCAAAATAGTAGCAGGAAAAAAGATTGTTTGTCAATTCACGAACTATGTGAACTTCGCGGATTTCATACCCCACATTTTTCACGGATTTCACACATGAAAAACGGCACTCGGAGCCGATTTTGTTAATTGACACAATTTCGACGCTTGGTTTTGTAACAATTGCACAGCAAATGTTCTGCGCATAACAGATGCGTGGAAACCGGAACGCCATCTTTTCCACGAAAATGACATTCTGCGACAAAAATGATGAAAAACGACATTTGACAAATTATTAACGGTACAATATAATGGACACTGTTTTAGAGAAACTTTCGGAAAAGGGGAGACCGGCATGCAAACGGAAGCGAAAATCGATGTGGTTCGGCGGCTGTGTATCGATGCGATCTTGTATCACCAGGATGCGACGACGTTGCTCAACGCTGTTTATGCAAAGATCCAGATTCCGCTGATTGCTTTTGATGAGACCATTGCGCTGATCGCATATGCCTTCCCGCGGCCGTTCTATTTCAAAGACTGGGACGAGATCGTGGAATACGGCACTTGTCCGAAGCAGAAAGTCCTGCAGAATCTGCGTGACTATCAGGAAGTGATCTACCGAAACCGCGCGCCGACGGTGATCTCCTGGGGCACCTGTGCGCAGCTGCATCAGATTTGCTGCCCGATCATCTGCCGCGATTTCCTCTACGGCTATATTGGCATGGCGCCGCAGGCCGGCAGCGACATGGAAGAAATGTCTGCAATCGAGGCGATGCTTGCCAAGACGCTTGGGCGCATTCTCAATGACGAGCAGCGCACAGACGTTCTCGCGCCGGAGCAGTATGTGAGCCACCTGCTGATGCGGGACAAGCCGGATCACAAGGTGCTCGATGCTTACGGCAAACATTTTGCCCCGCCGTATCTGTTCGTAATGCTCATGCGTCCGGTTGTAAATGAAGCGGAGCTGCAATATGTCCTTGGACATATTTGCCGCACACAGCCGCAAGTCATTGGCTGTGCCAGTGAGTCGCGCTATCTGTACCTGCTGATTGCCGGAATGGACAGCGAAACGGCGCGGGTGATGATCCATCAGCATTTGCGAGCCGTTGCGCTGCAGACGGACTATTATGTCAGCTTTTCCGATGTGTTTTACGACATTCGGACGTTGCCGCAGCACAAGCTGCAGGCGACACTTACACAAACGGTCAACACGGCGCTTGGCCGCAGCGAGCACGTCTCCTCCTTTGTGGAAAACTACGCGGATATTATTGGCTACTACTCGATAGAGCATTATGGGAAGACTGCGGTCTTGCCGTATGTGCTGCAGAAGCTGGCAAAGCTGGACGCGCAGGAGGGGAAGGACTATATTCCAACGCTCTCATGCTATCTCGGCAACTCCATGCATCTGTCCCCAACGTCACACGCGCTCAACCTGCACCCCAATACAGTCCGCAGCCGGCTGGAACGCATCAGCAGCATCACCGGGCTGAACCTGGAGGATTATGATACGTTGATCCAGCTGCGCACAGGCTTGCATATCTATGATCTGCTGCGAACGGAGGATGGGAAAACAGATGCGCAGGCACAGGAGGAACGCTTATGAATACGACGGCAACTTGTATTGACTTTGAGAAAATCCTGTTTGATGACCTTGCGGCGGAAAAGCCATTGCGGCAGATCATGGAACACGTGCGCCTGCACACGGGGTTGAACGTATTTGTCCTCTCCTGCGATTATCGCCCGCTGCTGTATTCTGCCGATCAGCTTCTGACGGCGTACTTTCCGCATCTGTATGAGAGCGGCGAGGACGTGATCTGTTATACGGGCGATGAGGCGGAGCAGACTGCCTTGCGGGAAATCTTCCACCGGCAGACGGCGGTGGTTTGGAAGCCAAGCTCGGACGATCCGTATTTTACGGTTTTCCACCCCGTCAGAAAGGAAGGGCAGCCGATGTGGCTGCTGGCGATCAAATGCAGTACGGAAGAGCAACTGGCGTTGGCTGAGCAGGCCGCGCAGCGGCTTGCGAGTTTGTGCGCGAGCCAGCTTGCGGTCGAAAGCAGCGGCACGACGGCACTCGACGGCGGTGCGGAGACAACTGTGGCGCGCGAGCTGATCGTGTTCGACTCCCCGGCATCCGGCAGCATATCACTGGCGCAGTTTAAGATGCAGTATGGCGCGCTGCTCAGTGGTGAGGCAATGAACCGCTTTCGACCACCGTTTTCGATCTGTGCATTTCGCAGCCGCGATCCGCAGCAGACGGAGGGAGATTACACGCAGGCGCTTGCGGAAATGAAGGAGCATTTCCCGGACAGCTTTTCCATTGTCAGCCGCGGCACACTGTATGCGTTTTTTTACGCCTGCGATCGGAGCGGGTTTAGTGAGCTGGAGAATTTTTCTTATCAGTTTCAGCTTCGCGCCGGTCTGTCCGACAGGTTTGATACGCTTGAAGAGCGGCACTACTTTAAAAAACAGGCGCGGGAGCTGCTGAAGATCGGCGAGCACACGGCCAGCGCAAAGTATGTGTTTCCGTTCTTTGAAAACTACACACAGCTTCTGCTGTGCAACGCGGCAGATCGCTTTGGCGCACAGGCGTTTGTTTTATCGGACGTGCAGCGCCTGCGGGAGCTGGATGCTGAGAGCGGGAACAATAATATGCTGCAAACGCTCTGGCAATATAGCCGGTGCTTCAATACGCCGACAGCGGCCGCAAAGGCGCTGTATATCGACCGCAGCACGCTGCATTACCGGCTCAAGAAGATCTCGGACCTCATGGAAACGGATCTGGACGTGCCGGCCAATGCGCAGGCGCTCTCGGCGTCGATCTGGCTGCGTGAGATCTATCGCTTTTCCGACGGCGCGGATAAGCAAAATTAAATACGCCGCTCGTAGGCCGCACGATCGCTCTCGCAGACGAGGATCGTGC